>ERZ772928.311-NODE-311-length-22689-cov-4.181674_pt1 | contig 22689 bp, 11 predicted proteins | sample MGYA00511686_ERZ772928 | MGnify/ENA primary metagenome ERZ772928 (study PRJEB29015, sample SAMEA2738063) | human oral metagenome | biome: human oral; feature: human-associated habitat; material: saliva | place: China | collected 2219 ... | reverse complement strand
CCCGCCCTCTACATCGCCGATGGTCACCACCGCTCTGCCGCTGCTGCCCTGGTCGGGGATGAGAAGCGTCGCCAGAACCCCAATCACCGTGGGGACGAGGAGTACAACTACTTCATGGCCGTGTGCTTCCCCGATGATCAGCTCACCATCATTGACTACAACCGCGTGGTCAAGGACCTCAATGGGCTAAGCAAGGAAGAGCTGCTGAAGCGCCTCGAGGAGCACTTCATCGTCGAGGACAAGGGGACGGAGATCTACCACCCCGCAGCGCTGCACAACTTCTCCCTCTACCTCGGAGACCACTGGTACTCGCTGACGGCGCGCCCCGGCACCTACGATGACCACGACCCCATCGGCGTGCTCGACGTCACGATCTCCTCCCAGCTCATCCTCGACGAACTGCTGGGCATCAAGGATCTGCGTACCGACAAGCGTATCGACTTCGTCGGTGGCATCCGTGGCCTCGGGGAGCTGAAGAAGCGCGTCGATAGCGGAGAGATGAAGCTCGCCCTAGCACTCTACCCCGTCTCGATGAAGCAGCTGATCGACATCGCCGACAGTGGGGCGATCATGCCGCCCAAGACGACGTGGTTCGAGCCTAAGCTCCGCTCCGGTCTCATCATCCACGAGCTGGTCTAGCCGCTCGTCCCTCCCTTAGTGTAGCCCCTAGCACACCATGGCTAGGGGCTACTGCTTTTACTTCCCTACACCCCTTACCTCAATCTTACTACCATGAGCATACGCTCCTTGGCGCTGGCCCTGCTGGCGCTCGGCTTCGTCGGCTCCTGCGCCGACAGCCCTCGTCTAGAGAACGCTTCCCATCGCTTCGACCCGCGCCCCGCAGCAGAGGGCACGCTCCACCTCCGTATCTCCCCAGCACGCACCATACAGCTGCGGGGACTTAGCCTGAGCGAAGACCCCATGCAGCAGATCACGCGCCTGCGCTTCGTCTTCTACGGTGGGGCGAAGCAGGACGCCGTGACCCTCGTCCGTGAGCGGGAGATCCAGTCTGCAGCAGAGCTGGCAGATCTCGCCCTCCGCCTCCCCATCGGGGACTATCGGCTCATCGTCATCGCCAATCCCGTCCCCGCTCTCGTCTCGCTGACGCAGGAGGGCAGCCCGCTCGCCGCCCTCAGTGAAGAGCTCGTCCTCACGACGACCCAGCTCTACGGGGAGCGCTCGGTGGAGACGCTGCCCATGCTCAATGCGCGCGGGGCGGTACAGGTGTCGAAGGCGCAGTTCGACCTCAGCGCCACGACCCAGGCCATCACCCTCGAGCCGCTGCTGGCACGCGTCCTGGTCTATGGCGATCCCGAGCTGCGTGCTGGGGCGCATAAGGGCAAGGCCGCCCCGAGCTATCTCCTGACGGCACAGCGCCGTCAGCTCATCCCGCTGCGCCCCCTGGGCCTCCTCCGGACGGGCGGCATGGAGCGCTATGACGACAGCTCCGATCCCAAGGACCGCTACCCCAAGGGGCCTCACTACGACAGCTGGGCGGTGAAGCCCCCGACGGAGCTCACGCCTTACTTCGCCTACTACAGCAGCGAGCACTATCTAGACCCCGAGCGCAGCTGGGCCAAGGCACCAGTGACCCTCGCGGCGGAGGCAGGCTGGCAGCGCCAGACACAGATCTATGCCAAGGAGAGCACGCTGCCGCCCTCCTGCTACCAGGCAGCCTTGGTGCCCACGGTCTGCTACCGCTACGCCTATATCCCGAGTGGCCTGACGCTCGGCGAGGAGGAGGGCTGGCTGAGCTTCCGCGGGCAGCGCTATAGCCAAAGTGCCTTCCTCAAGATGCTCAAGGATAAGAGCTTCCCCAGCGAAGCCCTGCGGGAGGCCGTAGAGCGGGCACAGCTCACCGAGGGCTCCTTCGCGAAGGCCTTCGAGCGGGAGGGGATCGCCTTCTACCACAAGGCGATGAACTACTACTACATCCCCATCCGCCACTACGACGATAGCGCCGCCCCGACGATGAGCTCGCTGGGGCGCTACGGGCTGGTGCGTGGGCACGAATATCAGATCAAGGTCACGCAGATCTCGGCTCCAGGGATGGCCGTGCCGCGTGCGCTCATCCAGGAGCGCAGCCTGCTGGTGGAGGAGCGGCTGCAGCACAGCGCCATCTCCGTCCAGTCCATCCTCGTCAATAGCAGCGAGGTCGAGCTCTAGAGCGCTGAGGTCGCCGCTGCGGCTCGCCCTCCACGCCCGCGTCCCCCTAAGCCACCACGGGTCGGCACTCCCTTACCTGGGAGTGCCGACCCGTCTTTTTATGCTCTCAGCCCGCCTCGTGCGGACGCTGCGCGAGGCTCCCTGCCTTCCCTCCAGCTCCTAAGGGTCAAGGCCTCACGCTGCTGAGGGATATCCCTCAGCGGCGTGACTGACGGCGCTTGCGGGGCTGATGGACGTCCGTCAGCGGGCTGACTGATATCGGTCTGCGAGGGCGCCCCACTAGGCGAGAGGAGGCGCAAGGGAGCTGGGGGAAGCGCCTCGGACGGCGGAGCGAAGCGCGAGACAGAGGCGTCCCCGCTCTATACTAAGGCCGCCGGCCTCATCCCGATCGGGGGATGGGGCCGGCGGCTTATTGCTCTAGGGCGGCGCGGACTTCAGCTGGGCGAAGGGCGCGGCGCGGGTAGGGCGCTTTTAGCCAAGAGGCGGGCTAGGGGCGGACGGGACGGATAGGGAGGCCAAGGAAGCGGAAGCCATACCCCACTGCAGGGTTGAAGGTTTCCTTCCCCAACTCAAGGAATGTCACCCCTCTGTCGCATTCACCTGAGTAGAGCGTACTCGTCCAAAGCATAGTCATAGTGCCTCTAGTGTCGTTGATTGTCCCGCTCATAAAACCGGAGGCGCAGATGACAATGGACTTACCATTAGCCTTACTGGTAGCTCGGAGGCATGGGATGTCATTGATCGTCTCCTTGGTCCAGGTGCAGCCAGCAAGGAGCTCCTCGGCTTCGGCCTCAGTGGGCATACGCCAGGGGGCCCCGAGCCTGACCGTGGCGGCATCATCGGTGGGCTCCAGCTGCTTCTTGCCATCGGTGAAGCCATTCAGCCCCTGTTCTGCGTGGGTGCAGTACTTGGTCAGGCGGTGCTCACGGCTACCACCCTCCAAGGTGACACCCTTGAGGTACTTATAGGTATCCGTGCCGTAGTCCTCCTTAGGTGCGGTCTCGCCCCAGGCGTAGTAGTCGCCCGGCTGCTCGGGACTGTTGGCGCCGAGGTTGCGGGTAGCCCACTTGAGGCCGCTCGGTAGGCCGAGGTCGACGTATTCCACTTCCTCTGTGCTCGGAGGCGTGGGGGTGCCGCCGATCTTAGCCTTGATCTCCTCGAGCTGCTTGAGGATGGCAGCCACGGCGAGCGCGGCACTCGACTTGCCCTGCTTCACCTCTTCCTGCAGCTCAGCGGCCTTGGTGACGAGCTTCTGGAGCTCGGTGAGGATGGAGGCCTGCGTGGTGCCACTGGCCTCGGCAGCCTCCTTGAGCTGGGTGAGCGTCGTGCTGAGGGCCTCGAGCTGCTGGGCGCTGGACTCCGTCAGCCCCCCGATGGCAGAGGCGATGGCATCGAGCTTGTCGCTGAGGGGAATGGTCTGCGTGTTGATCAGCCCCATGAGGCGGTCGAGCTTGTCCTGCGTGGTCTTGGCCGTGCTGTTGATGGCCTTGGTGATCTCGGCGAGCTTCTCGGCGAGCGTGCCGCCGAGGGTCTCCATGGCCTTGGTGATCTTGCCCGTCAGCTCCTCTTGCTTGAGCATGTGCGCCTTGATGGCCTCGGCCAGGATGTTGAGCTTGCCCTCTAGGCTCAGCGTCTGGGCACTGATGGCGCCCTCGATGGCAGCGAGCTTGGTCTCCAGTGTCTTATTGACGTCGCCGAGGACGGAGATGATGGAGGCGAGCTTGGTGGCCTGGTCGGCCTGCATCTTGTCGATGGCCTCGGTGAGCTTCTTGATGGCCTCTTCCTTCTTGAGGGTACCTTGGTTGATGGCCTCGACGACCTTGGTGAAGTCGTTGGTCACGGTGACCTCCATCTTGTAGTCCACCTCGGGGGCGTCCTCCTGACAGGAGCTGAAGGAGAGGGGCAGCGCTAGCAGGAAGGCCAGGGCGGCTAGGGGTCTAAGTATTCGTTTCATGATGTGAGCGTGTATTAAGGATATGCCTGGGGCACATCGTGGTGAAGGGTCAGGCTAGTTCTCCCGCCGCGGGGGCGGGGGCTAGCTAAGCTGTAGACTAAGGGCGGACGGGACGAATGGGGAAGCCAAGGAAGCGTAAGCCATACCCCACTTCAGGGCTGAAGGTTTCTTTCCCCCACTCGAAGAATGCCACTCCGATGAAGGTGCGCGATGGGCTGAGCGAACTCGTCCAAAACACGCCCGCGTGGAGAACTACCTCGCCCAGGCCAAGGCCATAGCCGAGCGCATCCACTCCAACGAGCACCTAGCGGAGATCTACGCCCTATACCATAGATACTACAGCCGCCGCGGCCTCTACCAGCAGGCCCTAGCGAGTAAGGAGCAGGCCGACGCCCTGCAGGACAGCGTCGTCAGCATCGAGAAGATCAACCGCATACAGAACGCCAGCATCAACATCGAGCGTAGCCGTCAGCGCCAGCAGATGGACGCTGTCCAGCACAAGCTACGTCAGGAGAAGACCAAGTGGGAGATCGGCTTCGGTATCTTCCTGCTCACGCTCATCGTCCTGGTGGCCGTCATGCTCGTCCTCCTCTATATACAGAAGCTGCGCGCCCGCAACCACCGTACGCTGAAGCAGATGTCCGCGCTGCGGGAGTCCTTCTTCACCAACATCACCCACGAATTCCGCACGCCGCTGACCCTCATCCTCGGCCTCAGCCACGACCTGCAGCAGGAGCCCGACTGCAGCCCTGAGCTGCGGGACAAGGTGCAGATCATCGAGCGCCAGGGCAAGAGCCTGCTGAACCTCATCAACCAGCTGCTGGACATCGCACGTACCAAGTCCGCCGTCGGCGACTCCGACTGGTACAGCGGCGACATCTCGGCGCGGCTGACGATGATCGTAGAGACCTACCGCGACTTCGCCGAGAGTCGCCATATCGCCCTGAGCTACGAGGGGCCTGGGCGCATGGAGATGGACTTCGTCCCCGACTATCTGGACAAGGTGATGAACAACCTTCTGTCGAATGCTCTCAAGTTCACCCCCGAGGGCGGCTGGGTGCGGGTCAGGTCGGGGCAAGAGGCGGGTAAGTTCGTCCTCGAGGTCGCCGATAGCGGCATCGGGATCGCCTCCGAGGCCCTGGAGCATATCTTCGAGCCCTTCTTCCAGGCCGATGGCCAGTCCCGCAAGCTCGGCTCGGGCGTCGGGCTGGCACTGGTGCGGCAGATCCTCGATGCCGTGGGCGGACAGATCGAGGTCAAGAGCCAGCTGGGCGTAGGGACGCGCTTCCTCATCCAGATCCCCATACGCCACGAGAACCGCCCCCCGCTGCCCTCCATGGGACAGGCCGTGCCACTCGACCTCGAGCACCTCGCCGAGACGCCGCCGAGGGACGAGGACTGCCGTATCCTCATCGTCGAGGACAACCCCGACGTGGCGCACTACATGGGCTCGCTGCTCTGCCAGCGCTACAGCGTCTACTACGCCAGTGACGGCCGTCAGGGCGTAGAGCGCGCTCTGGAGCTGATGCCCGACCTCATCATCACCGACCTGATGATGCCCGAGCTGGACGGCTTCGAGCTCTGCCAGCAGATACGTACCAATCCCATCACCGACCACATCCCCATCATCGTCGTCACGGCCAAGATCAGCGACAAGGAGCGTATCCGAGGCTTCGAGGTCGGGGCGGATGCCTATCTAGCGAAGCCCTTCAACAGCGATGAGCTACGTGCGCTGGTCGAGCGCCAGCTGGAGCGGCACCGCTGCCTGCGCCAGCGGCTCTCCGAGACCCCGAGCGACAGCAAGGCTCCGCTAATCCAGCTCTCCGAGGCCGAGCAGCGCTTCCTCAATAGGACGGACGACTTCATCCAGCACGCCCTCCGCAATAGGCGGCGCATCGAGGTCAACACGCTGGCCGAGCAGCTCTGCATGAGCCCCCGCCAGCTGCACCGCAAGCTCGTAGCCCTCACGGGCTATCCCCCGACGGCCTACATCCTCAATCATAAGATGCTGCGAGCCAAGGAGCTGCTGGAGTCGACGCCCGAGCTCACCATCGAGGACATCGCCGAGCGCTGCGGCTTCGAGCACGACTCGAGCTTCTACCACGCCTTCAAGCGACACTACGGCGTCACGCCCGCCGAGTACCGCAAGGATAGCCCCGCCTGCTAGCAGGCACCCAAGCGCTCACCGCCAGAGCTGGCTCGCGCAGGGCTTCGAGCACAGGGGAAGCGCCCCAAGGAGCCCTTCGGAGGCACCCTCCGAGGGCGCCCACACTAAAGGCCTAGGTACGGCCGTTAGACCCTTGTACACCCTAGACGAAGAGCCATCAGCTGCACACTAGCGGCGTCTCTGTGCAGGAGCGCCATTTGTATGTAATTGATTATCTTTGTCTTCGATTCCCTGCTGACTACACCGGGGACTTGCCCGGGGACGCGCCCCGAGCAACTGATAGTATTAACGTATCTAAAGCTGGTATGACAAGAAACCAAAGACGCCTGCTATGCGCGTCTCTGTGTCTGATGGCTACGACCGTGAGCTCCTGGACTGCAGGCAGCCTCGCGGCACAGACTCAGACACCTCGCAAGGAGACGCGCACAGCAGCCGGGCAGCAGCACACCACCACTGGGGGTGAACATCTGTTGCTTGCCGACCGCCTCGAGATCAAGAACCGCCTGAAGACAGAGAAGCAGCGCCGAGCGTCTGCCCTGCGACAGGCAAAGGAGGAGCCCAACCTGGAGGCTCCCGCATCAGAGCTCTACGGAGAAGACTCCTGGGGCAGCTACGTCAATCCCTTCGCGGGGATGTCGGTGAACATCCCTGACCGTCAGGACATCGACCTACAGGAGTTCGTGATGCCGATTGACACCCGTCAGATCACCTCGAACTATGGCTACCGCCACAGCTTCGGCCGTATGCACTACGGCACCGACCTCAAGCTCAGTACGGGCGACACCGTACGCGCCGCCTTCTCTGGCAAGGTGCGCGTCAAGAGCTACGAGCCTGGGGGCTACGGCAACTACGTCGTGATCCGCCACCCCAACGGCCTAGAGACCGTCTACGGCCACATGAGCCGCTCCATCGTCCGTGAGGGTACCGTCGTCCGCGCCGGGGATCCCATCGGCCTCGGCGGCAGCACGGGGCGCAGCACAGGCCCACACCTGCACTTCGAAGCCCGCTTCATGGGCGTACCCATCGACCCCTCTGACCTCTTTGACTTCCAGGCAGGCGTCCCCCGCTTCGACGTCTTCGCCTTCGTCAAGGGCGCCTACCGCACGCCACGCTCCCACGCCATGGCTCGCGTCGCGGCCCGACCCAAGAAGGGCGGCAAGGCCAACGAGGACCAGTTCCGCACCCACCGTATCAAGAAGGGTGAGACGCTCAGCTCCATCGCTGCGCACTACGGGATCTCGGTCAAGCAGCTCACGGGTAAGAATGGGATGAGCGCCAAGTCTAAGCTCAGCATCGGGCGCACCCTGCGCATCCCGAGCTAAGCCCAAGGGCGCAGCCACCCAAGAGCATACACAGCCCCCTAGCCCTGCCCAGCGGCAGAGCAGGGGGCTGCCTCGTTAGCACCCCTACCCTAGTCCTAACTCCTTCACCCAGCGCCCCGCAGCGCCATTCCCCCTATGCTTCACGACCTACTCCAGCGTCGCCGCGCGGTGCGCTACTTCGACCCCGAGCGCCAGCTCGACAGCGAGCGTGTACGCCGCCGCCTCGAGGAGGCTGCGCTCGCCCCTACCAGCTCCAACATGCAGCTCTGGGAGTGCTACCACATCACCGACCCTGAGCTCATCGCACGGCTGGCGCCGGCGTGCTTCGACCAGAGTGCCGTCCGTACGGCCAGCCAGCTCGTGGCCTTCGCCATAACCCCGCAGCGCTGGCGTGCCCATGCCGAGGCGGTGCTGGCCTTCCAGCGTGAGGACCTCCCCCGCCACTTCCCCGAGGACAAGTGGCCGAAGTACCTAGCGCTGCAGGAGAACTACTACGGCAAGCTCATCCCGCTCCTCTACCGTCGCGGCTGGGGGCTGTGGGGACAGCTGCGCCGAGCCCTCTTCACCCTCGTCGGCCTCGTGCGGCCCGTTCCCCGCGAGACGACAGAGGCGGCGATGCGGACGGTCCTGCACAAGAGCTGCGCCCTGGTGATCCAGAGCTTCCTGCTCGGGATGAGCGAGGAGGGCTACGACACCTGCCCGCTGGAGGGCTATGACAGCCGCCGCGTGGCACGCCTCCTGGGGCTGGAGCGCGGCAGTGAGCTGACGATGCTCATCGCCTGCGGCTACCGCAGCACGGAGCGCCCAGAGGGCGGCCGCTTCCGTCTCCCCTTCCACCAGCAGTATCACCGCATCGGCTCCTAGCCCTGTAGCGCGTGTATCTGCTTAGGTAGAAATAATGTACCTTTGTATGCTCGTCTCGTCTCCCCCACGACCAGCAGAGCTGTGGCAGACAGGTGGAGCAAGAGCACAAGACAAGTATCATAACCACAATAGAACAGTACGACAAAGTAAATGAGCAAGTACGTAGGGAATCTCATCCCCCACACCTTCTTCATCACGAAGGGTAGCGGCGAATCCGATCTCGAGCTGCACGCAGGCTCCTACCACATGGCGCTCCACGACGCCGGGATCTCGGACTTCAACATCATGGTCTACTCCTCGGTGCTGCCCGCCACGGCGCACATCGCATCGATGGACGAGATCGACCTGCCGCCCTTTGGCTCCGAGCTGAAGACCATCCTCGCCGTATCGCACGGTCAGCAGGACGAGTTCGTCTCCGCGGGTGTCGTCTACGCCTGGATGTATGCCGATGAGAACTTCGACAAGAAGGTCGGGGGACTCGTCTGCGAGGTAAGCGGTCGCTACCGTATCGAGGAGCTGGAGGCACGTCTGATCCGCGTGATCAACGACCTGCACCAGAAGACCTACGCGCACTACTACCTAGGTGAGCTGAACTTCGTCACCGAGGGGATCACGATCGAGAAGCGCTACGGGACGGCACTGGCTGGCCTCTGCTTCGTCGACTTCCAGCTGCCTGAGGTAGAGCCTGTAGAGCGCCACTTCTAGCATCATACGCTAGGGCTCCCCGAGCTGGGGAGCCTCTGAGGGACCGCCCTCGACAGCGCAGCCACGAGCTGCAGAGCTGTCGAGGGCGGTCCTTTTCTATGGCTATGGGGCGGCCGCCTCTGTGATGCGGCGAAGGGCGGAGGAGAGGGGGAAGAAGCACAGCAGGCTGGGGAGGCACGAGGAGGAGTCCTAAGGATAAGCGGGGCAGCTCAGTGATGACCTTGACAGCGCGGGGCTAGGGCGAAGGCGTACTACTTGGCGAGCCATTAGGAAGGGGCTCGAACTATAATGGGGCAAATTTGCCCCTGTGAGCGCCCTTTTATGGTCGCGGAGGGTGTGCTACCTTACCTTTGCGCCCGCTAGCAGCCGCTAGCACTCGATTACAAAGCACTTAACGCCAATCCGTAGATGTCCCAAGTTTACACGAGACAAGTACCCCTTAGGGTGCTGCTTACCCTTGGCCTCACCGCCCTCCCCCTCAGCCTTGCCGCCGAAGGGATAGATACCCTCGCCGCTCATCAGCTGGACGAAGTCATCGTCAGCGCCTACATCCCCCAGCGCCCCACCGCACTCACGGGCCTACAGCCCGCAGCGCAGAGCTGGCTCAGCCGCAAGGAGCTGAAGCGCTACCGCGTGCAGCAGCTCACCGACCTGACGAGCCGCGTCCCCAGCCTCTTCATCCCTGACTACGGCTCGCGCCGCAGTGCCGCCATCTACCTCCGTGGGAGCGGCGCGCGCAGCGTCGGCCAGACCATAGGCCTCTATATCGATGGGGTGCCCGTGCTGAACAAGGCGGGCTTCAACCTCGAGCTCCCCGCCATCTCGGGCATCGAAGTCCTGCGCGGCCCTCAGGGCACGCTCTACGGGCGCAATGCCCAGTCGGGGATCATCAACTACTACACGCGCTCGGCCTTCGAGCGCCCAGGCGGCGAGCTACGCCTCTCGATGGGCAGCCACGGCCTCTACCGCGCGAGCCTCGAGCAGAGCCTACGCCTCGGTCAGAGCTGGGGGCTCAGCTATGGGCTCATCGGGACGACCCGCCGCGGCTACTTCGACAACGTCACCACGGGGCGTGCGCAGGATAGCCTCCGCAGCCTCACGGGCTTCCTCAAGCTCGAGTACCGCCCCACGGAGCGCCTACAGATGGCCCTCAGCGCGACAGGCGACTACGTAGATCAGGGAGCCTTCCCCTACCGCCAGGTGAGCCCCGAGGGCAAGGTCGCCCCGCTCAGCAGTGATGCCCCCGAGACCTACAGCCGCCGTTCGCTGGCGCTACGCTACCTCCTGAGCTACCAGTGGGAGCGCATGCAGCTGCAGTCGGCCACAGGCTACCAGTACCTATGGGACCAGACGGAGATGGATATGGACAAGACGGCCACCGACCTCTACCACGTAGAGCAGCGGCTGCGCGAGCACGGCCTGACGCAGGAGCTGATCCTGCGTAGCCGTGGGGGGCACGAGGCAGCCTATCGCTGGACGCTGGGCCTCTTCGGCTACTACGACCCCAAGCAGCTGGAGGCGCCCGTGCACTTCTCCTACCCAGGGATCAGCGGGCAGATCAACGGCGCCATCCGCGGTATGAAGGCCGCCCTAGCGCGTACCAACCCGCAGGCCGCGCGCCGTATGCCTGACCTCAGCTACGTCGATCCCCAGCGGCGTGGAGTGATGAATACCAACTCCTTCGAGCAGCCCGAATGGGGGATCGCCCTCTACCACGAGAGCGCACTGCGCCTGCTGCCCCAGCTGACGCTCACCGCTGGGCTGCGCCTCGACTACGAGCATCACCAGCTGGACTACCGCATCGGAGGCTATCCTATGCCGCTGCAGATCACGACGCCTCGCGGTCCACTTGCCATCACACTCCCTGCGGGGAGCCTCGAGGGCAAGCAGCAGAGCGAGAGCTGGCAGCTGCTCCCGAAGTTCGCCCTACAGTGGACACCCCTGGAGGGACTTCAGGCCTTCGCCACCGTCACACGCGGGGCTAAGGCAGGCGGCTTCAACGAGCAGGGCTTCTCCGAGCTCATCGCCCAGGTGCAGCTGCAGGATGGCATGGCTGGGAGCCCTGGCTCGGGCTCCCAGCCCTTCGACCGCTCCACGATCCCTGCACGCACCACCTACAGCCCCGAGACCAGCTGGAGCTACGAGCTGGGCGGCCGCTATGAGCGCCCCGAGACGGGTACACGCCTCGAGCTCTCGGCCTACCTGCAGCAGGTGCACGACCTGCAGCTCACGCGCTTCGTCGCCAGCGGCGCAGGCCGTGTGGTGGGCAATGCGGGCGCATCTCAGGCCCTCGGGCTCGAGTTCAGCGCCTCACAGCGGATCTTCGCCCCTCTGACCGCACAGATCAGCTACAACTATACCGACGCACGCTTCACCGAGACGGCGGGCGCTGGGATCAAGGACAAGCACGTCCCCTTCATCCCGCAGCACAGCTTCAGCGCTATGCTCGCCTATAGCGAGGAGGTAGCGCGTGGGCTGCGCCTCTTCTGGGAGGCCGAAGCCTCGGGCGTCGGCGCCATCTACTGGGACGAAGCCAATCAATACCGCGAGCCCATGCAGACCACGCTACGGGCACGCCTCGGGGCGGAGCATGGCCGCCTGAGCCTCGCCCTCTGGGCTAATAACCTCCTCAACCGCAGCTACCAGATCTTCTCCTACCGACTGATGGGGAGCAACTATGCTCAGCTGAGTGCGCCCCGCACCTTCGGGCTAGACCTCGGGCTGCGCTTCTAAGCCACCTCTACCCGCTCCCCCCACGGCTAGGCTGCACGCCCTGCTGTGGGGGGAGCGCCTTTTAGGGATATCCCTCACGGCGCTGAGGGCTATCCGTGAGCGCGCTGATGGACGTCCCTCAGAGGGCTGATGGATATCCCTCAGCGCCCCCCTCCCTAGCCGCTCACCTTGAGCCGCCCCTCTTCGCCCCCCTCCCGACGAACAGCCCCCAACGAGCCGCCTGCAGACATTAAGGGTCGCCCCTGCAGGGCTCTGTCCTTATTTATCCAATCCTAACCCAGGGTTTGGTCGCCCTTTCAGGGCTACGCACCCTGGGCTTTGAAACGGATCGCCCCGCTGGGGCTTGCGCGGCTGCTGGTATCGCATTTAGGCCCACACCCTAGACTTTGAAGGGATCGCCCCGCTGGGGCTTTGCTCCCCACTAGAAGCTGCTAACCTATCCCCGAAAGAGCTCTAAGAAATGCCAAGCAGGCAGGCGATAATCCCACCCCTATAGGCCACCAGCGGCAGCGCAAGCCCCAGCGGGACAATCCCTTCAAAGCCCAGGGTGCGTAGCCCTGAAAGGGCGACCAAACCCTGGGTTAGCCCACCGCAAAAAGACAAGAGCCCTGCAGGGGCGACCCTCAGCCCTAGAGCAGCGGACAGAGAGGAAGTACCCACAGTGCGGGATATCCCTCTGCCTTCCCCCTATAGGCGGGGAGAATGTCGTATCTTTGCGCCTGCAGTGAGCTGCGAGCTCGGCAGGCCTCCCCAGCGAGGCACACCGATAGCGCCCCTCGCTGCGTTCCTGCTATAGATGCGTAGACGTATAGACCGAAGCGGGCGCCTAGCGCTGTGCCTTTGCAGCCTCCTGCTGCTGGCAGCCTGCGCCTCCCGACATAGAGCACCCCTAGCAAAGACCAAGGCCGCCAAGGCTTCGGTCCGGGATAGTGCGTCCCGACGCATCGGCGACAGCGTCAGCACGCTACGCCAGCTCAGCTCCTTCATCCCCGACTCCAGCGACCTCACGATCGACAGCCTCGGCAATCGCCTTCGCCCCGCGGGCAAGCCCGGCGATAGCCTCGCTAGCCGAGCGGGAGACAGCCTACAGACGGCACGCCCTGCCGCGCTGGATAGCGCCGCACGAGCCGACAGCCTAGCAGCCGAGCGTCGCCGCCGTAGCAAGGAGACCTTCGACGACATCATCGCCTACAAGGCGCAGGACTCTATGGTGCTGCTCGGGCAGAGCCTCACCTACCTCTTCGGCGAGAGCAGCATAGACTACAAGGACAAGGGGATGGACGCGCGCTTCATGCGCATGAACCTCGACAGCAACCTGGTCTTCGCCCACTACATCATAGATAGCACAGGCAAGGCCAGCGCCTACCCAAAGTTCCGCGACGGCGGCGAGAGCTACGAGGCCAAGAGCCTGAACTACAACTTCAAAACCAGCAAGGGCTACATCACGGGCGCCGTGACGCAGCAGGGCGAGGGCTACATCACGGCCGAGCGCACCAAGCTGGTGAGCAATAACTGCCTCTTCATGGAGGGCGGACGCTATAGCACCTGCGACAACCACGAGCACCCGCACTTCTACTTCCAGCTGACGCGCGCCAAGGCCCGCCCGCAGAAGAACGTCGTCGCAGGCCCTAGCTACCTCGTCCTAGCGGATGTGCCCATGCCCATAGGCCTACCCTTCGGCTTCTTCCCCTTCAATAAGACCTACTCCTCGGGGATAGTCATGCCCAAGTACGGGGAGGAGAGCAGCCGTGGCTTCTACCTGCGCGAGGGCGGCTATTACTTTGCCTTCAACGACTATATAGACCTGGCGGTCACGGGCGACTGGTATTCGCTGGGCAGCTGGGGCGTCAATGCGCGCTCCAACTACCGCAAGCGCTATCGCTACAACGGGAGCTTCAACATGAGCTACCTCACCACCAAGACGGGCGACCGCGACGTAGCGGGGGACTTCAGCCAGAGCAAGGACTTCCGCATCAGCTGGACGCACACGCAGGACCCCAAGGCCAACCCCGAGCAGAGCTTCTCGGCGAGCGTCAACTACTCGACCAGCAGCTACAACCACAATTCGCTGTCGACGCTCTACAACCCCATGGTGGCGGGGCAGAACACCAAGAACTCGTCCATCAACTACAGCCGCACCTTCACCGGAACCCCCTGGCGCCTCTCCGCCAGCATCGACGCGACGCAGACCTCCGCAGACTCCATGGTCACGATGAGCCTGCCGAATATCTCCATCAGCATGAACCGTATCTACCCCTTCCGCCGCAAGCAGCGCGTAGGGGCAGAGCGCTGGTACGAGAAGATCAGCATCAGCTACTCGGGACAGCTGCGCAATAGCATCTCCACCAAGGAGAACCGCCTCTTCAAGAGCAGCCTCGTACGTGACTGGCAGAACGGGATGAGCCACAATATCCCCATCTCCGCCTCCTACAAGCTCCTCGACTACATCGACCTGACCCTCGGGGCCAACTACAACGAGCGCTGGTACAGCTACAGCTCGCACAAGGTCTACGACCCCGACCTGGACCGCACCGTCTGGGAGCGTGACTACGGCTTCCGCCGCGCCTATGACTTCAATACCTCGGCCAACCTCAGCACCACGCTCTACGGCTTCTTCAAGCCCTGGAGCCTCTTCGGCGACAAGGTGCAGATGATACGCCACCGCATGACGCCACGTATCGGGGTGAGCTTCACCCCCGACTTCGGCGCACCCATGTGGGGCTTCTATGAGACGCTGAGCTATACGGACAAGCAGGGCCTCCCTCGAGAGGAGCGCTACTCGCGCTACTCCGATGGGCACCTCTTCGGCGGGCCAGGGCAGGGACGCGCGGCCCTCATCACCTTCGGCGTGGACAACAACCTCGAGATGAAGGTCAAGAGCCAGGGCGACAGCACCGAGACCACCAAGAAGATCAGCCTCATCGAGAACCTCTCCCTGAGCTCGAGCTACAACCTCGCCGCCGACTCCTTCCGCCTGGCGGACATCAACGCGAGCATCAACATACGCCTCTCGCAGAGCGTCAACATCAACCTCGGCGGCTCCTTCGACCCCTACCTCTACCGCCACACCACCGACGCCAACGGCGTGGTGCGTGAGTACCGCATCGACAAGATCCGTCCCTTCTGGGGCAAGCGTCTCGGTGGGCTGCGCAGCACAGGCACCTCCTTCAGCTACAATCTGAGCAATCAGACCTTCGAGAAGCTGCGCGCCTTCTTCTCGGGCAAGAAGAGCGACAAGGACAAGAAGGGCAAGGAGCAGGCTGACAGCACCGGTCACGAGCTCAACGGACCTCGCCCCGACGGGCGCGAGAGTTCGCTGGCAGACCAGGCCGCACGTCAGGGCGGGCAGCAGAAGACGAGCTTCTACGGCTCGCAGAGCGACGAAGGAGAGTACGACGCCGACGGCTACCTCAAGGTCTCGATCCCCTGGACGCTGTCCTTCTCCTACGGGGTGAACCTAGCGCGGACGAGCTTCGACCCCGTGCGCGACGACTTCAACTACGGGCTGACGCACAGCCTGATGTTCTCGGGCAGCATCCAGCCGACGAAGAACTGGTCTCTCAACTTCAACGCCAGCTACGACTTCATCGCTAAGAAGATCGCCAACATGACCATAGGCATCAGCCGCGACATGCACTGCTGGAGCCTCTCAGCCAATGCCATCCCCTTCGGCCCCTACCGCAGCTACAGCATCAATATCGGGGTCAAGAGCAGCCTGCTGCAGGATGTCAAGTGGGACAAGCACGGCTATTCGACCGGCGAGAGCTGGTAAGCCCGCCAATAATCAGTAACTTTGCACTATGGATAGGACTGGGGCGGAGCTCCGGGACACTATCCCTATAGTATCATCTCACGGCACATCTAGTTACATCTCTAGCAGCTATACCCTTACGCAATGGCCACTACGACCACCCCTAAGACGCTCGTGCAGCGCCTCGTCAGGCTACGCCCTAGCCCGACTATCCTCCTCTTCATCGCGACGATCGCAGCGGTCATCATCGCCAACACCAGCGCCAGTGACCTCTACAACGCCTTCCTCAACTTCCCCGTATATGTATCGGTAGGCGGTATCGAGCTCTTTGCCCACTCGGGCGACACGATGACGGTGAGTCAGGTGGTGAACGATGCGCTGATGGCGATCTTCTTCTTCCTCGTCGGGCTGGAGATCAAGCAGGAGCTCCTCGTCGGGGAGCTGTCCTCGCCGAAGAAGGCCCTGCTGCCCATCATCGCCGCCTTCGGAGGGATGATCGTCCCCGTACTCTTCTTCTTCGCCATCTGCCACCAGCAGCCCGAGAGTATGGGTGCGGCTATCCCTATGGCTACGGACATCGCCTTTGCCCTGGCAGTACTGGCCTCCCTCGGGGAGCGCGTGCCGAAGAGCCTGCGCGTCTTCCTCGCCGCTCTGGCTGTAGTAGATGACATCGGCGGGATCATCGTCATCGCCATCTTCTACAGCAGCCATGTATCGTGGCTCCCCCTAGGCATAGGCATCGCTCTGCTGGGGCTGATCCTGCTGCTGGGACGCGCGCGTATCCATACCCTAGAGCCTTACCTCCTCATCGGGGTAGCCGTATGGGCGCTCTTCCTCCACTCGGGCATACACCCCACCATCGCGGGTGTGCTGACCGCCCTCTGCCTCCCCGCAGGGACCAAGGTGCATATCGGTCACCTCTCGGAGCGCCTCAGCGAACTGACCAGCCACCTCTCTACCAAGGCCGTCGAGTCCAAGGGCGCCCTCGTCCTCTCCCACGAGCAGCTGGAGAGCATACAGAAGGTTCGCACCACGGCAGCCGCGGCTATCAGCCCCGTGCAGACGCTGGAGCACGCCATCGCGCCCTTCGTCAACTACTTCATCCTGCCGCTCTTCGCCTTCGTCAACGCAGGTGTTGCCTTCGGTGGCTTCTCACCCGAAGCGCTGCTGGGGCTCCCTGCGGCGATCTTCCTCGGCCTCTTCCCCGGTAAGGCCATTGGGATCAGCCTCTTCACCTGGCTGGCCATCAAGCTGCGTATGTGCAGCCTCCCCGAGGGGCTGACCCTCCACCGCCTGCTGCCGCTCTCCGTACTCGGAGGCATCGGCTTCACGGTCTCGCTCTTCATCGCCAACCTATCCTACGACGCCCCCGACATCGTCTCCCTGCTCAATGAGGCCAAGCTCGGGATCTTCGCAGGCACCATCGCCTCGGGCCTCATCGGCTACTTCTGGCTCGGCAGCACCCTTCCCAAGGATGATGCAGCCGCCTAGCCTCGAGGAGCTCACAGCCCTTCAGGACGAGCTCCGACAGCTGCTCCAGCACCCCAAGCCCGAGCAGCGCCTCAGGAAGCTCCCGCAGGCCGAGCGCCTGCGGCTACAGCAGCAACTGGCGCAGCAGCGCCTCATCAAGGACAAGCTCCCCTCGTGGCAGCTTGTCCTTGCCTATATCCCCTCTTCCCTTGCCCTAGAGCAGTGCTCCAGCCAGCAGGCCGCGGAGTACAAGCAGCGCTTCGTCCGTCCCGAGGATCGCCTCCTGGACATGACGGGCGGGCTAGGCGTGGACTTCAGTGCCCTCTCAGCGGCAGCCCAGTCGGGCGTCTACGTCGAGCAGCAGCCCCAGCTGGTGGCCGCCGCGCGCTACAACCTCCCGCGCCTCCTCCCCGACCGCCCCGTCACGATCTACGAAGGGCGCTCCACGGAGCTGCTGGACGAGCTGCTCGAGCGCCATCAGCCCACCCTCATCTACCTCGACCCCGCCCGCCGCGAGCAGGGCGACCGCCAGCGCCGCGTCTACGCCCTCGAGGACTGCGAGCCCGACCTCCTCGGCCTCATGCCTCGCATCCGCGAGCGCTACAGCTCCCTAGGGCTGCCCCTGCCGCGCCTGCTGGTCAAGGTCTCCCCCATGCTCGACCTCAAGCACACGCTCCGCTCCGTCCCCGAGACCAAGGAACTGCACGTCGTAGCCGTCCAGAGCGAGGTCAAGGAGCTGCTGCTCTCCATAGACCTGGCTGCCCCCTCCCCCAGCTCATACCAAGACGTACCCCTTGTGGTGAGCCTCCTCGGAGGAGGGCAGGAGCAAAGTCTACGCTTCGAGCGCGCCTTTGCCGAGGAGGAAGCTCTCACCGCACGCTACGCCACTGAGCTTGGCCGCTGGCTCTACCTACCGCACGCCGCGCTGATGAAGGCGGGTCTGTACAAGAGCCTCGCCGCGCGCTACGGCCTCGAGCCGCTGCACGTCAGTTCGCACCTCTACACCTCGGACGAAGCCTGCCCCGACTTCCCTGGGCGCCGCTACGAGGTGGACGAAGTACTGCCCTTCAGCTCCTCCCTCCTCAGGCGTCTAGCGAAGGAGCACCTCGCCGCGCAGATCATCTGCCGCAACTTCCCCCTCTCTGCTGACGAACTGCGTCGTCGCCTCAAGGCTGCCGAGCACGACACCTGCGCCCTCCTAGGCACTACCCTCTCCACGGGCGAAGCCGTCCTCATCCGCTGCCGCCGCAGCTAGGCACCAGCCCCGCGCACGCCGCCCGCTACCGCCCACGGTAAAGCCGCTCGCCCCATCGATCGCTAGTGATCAATGGGGCGAGCGGCTTTTATCCTTTGCTTAGGCCTCTAGCCCAAGGCAATAAAAAAGGGGCGCAGCGCGCCCCTTAGCGTTGTCTCGCAAGGATTCGAACCTTGACAAACAGAACCAAAACCTGTTGTGCTACCATTACACCACGAGACAATCCTCAGCTCTTCACCTAGGCTAAGCGGTATAGGCCGCCAAGATGAATGCAGCGCAAAGATACGCTATCTCAGCTAACTAGACAAATAGCCCAGCCCAAGGCTCCGCGCGCTGAGGCACATTCGGGAGGGAGGCTGAGGCAGGGCGGAGACGCTCGTGAGAGCTATCTAACAAGGAAGCCGAAAGGGGACAGTGCGGGCGTGAGGAATATCCGTCAGCGTCAGGAGGTATATCAGTCAGCGCTCTGAGGGACGGCAGTCAGCGCCGTGAGGGATATCAGTGAGAGTAGCTGAAGGATATCCCTCACAGAGGCGAGGCAAGGGCTAGGAGAAGTATGAGAGTAGCGCGGAAGGGAGGGGTAGGCGGCAGCGAGGCAAGGCAAAAAAAGGGTCAGGCGATCCGCTCCCCAGCAAGCTGAGGAGGGAGCACCTGACCCTTCGTAGTATCTGCAGAAGGGGCGGGAGGCCGAGGCCAGCGCTGGGAGAGCGGCGGCCCTTAGGCTACCAACCGGGATTCTGCGTCCACTTACCGCCCGTGGCGGAGATGATCTCGAGATTGATCGGCAGGAGGTAGTCGCGCTTGGGATTAAAGCCCCAGCCCGCCTCGTGCCCCGCGGGATTACTCGGGAGGATATAGCGGTAGCTGTCGCCCGCCTTGCCCGTGAGGAAGAGATTATTGCCCGTGGCGGCATCGTAGACGAGGCGATTGCCGTAGCGCGGATGTCCCTTGAGGTTGCTCCCGACGAAGAGCGCCCCCACAGCCCGCTGGCCTACGATGAGCTCCTCAGCGGCCGCCCAGCGCGCGATGTCGCGGAAGCGACGCCCTTCGCAGGCCTGCTCGACACGCCGCTCACGACGTACCGCCTGCACGTACTTATTAAGGTTGCGGAAGGGGTAATCCGCCTCGGTATTGTACTCACGGTCGAAGTCCACATCGGGCATCCCGACACGTGCACGCAGCGGGTGCAGGATCTTGATGACCTCGGCGGCGTGCGTCGCCCCATCGAGCTCGACGAGTGCCTCGGCGTAGTTGAGTAGCACATCGGCGTAGCGGAACTGTATGGCTGGCGTGGCGCCCTTGTACTCGGCATCGAGATTGCCCGTGTAGTCGATCTGCACGTGCTTGAGCAGCGAGTAGCCCGTCATGTTCTGATGGTAGGAGGCCCCGAGCAAGGGCGGCACCTCGTAGGCGGGCTGGTCGGGGCGCAGGCGCTGGCCAGGCGTGCAGACGGTCTGCGCCAGGCGCGGGTCGCGCAGCGTGGGCTGGAGCTCGGTGCCGAAGGTCTTCTTCGCCTCGAGCCGTTCGGCACCGACGAAGGGACGCCCGTCGCGGGTCAGGTAATCATCGACGAGCGAAGCCGTGAGGCCTATCCCACCGCCGCCCTGGTTAAGGTAGCGGTTGACATTGTTCCCCACCTCATTGCCGTCGTAGCGCTTGTACCAGAGGACCTCGGGGTTGGAGGAGAGGTCGGTCGTCTGGAAGAGCTGACGGTAGTCCTCCGTGGGCTGACTGGTGCTGTAGACCTTCCACACACCGCGGGCGACGACGGCCTTGGCCGCCTCGAGGGCCTGCGTCAGGTAGCCCTTGATCTTCTCCTCAGTGACCTGAGGGTCGGCGAAGGCATCCCCCTTGGCCTTGTGGTAGCGCTCCCAGGTGGCCTCGAAGAGCGCGACCTCACTCTTGAGTGCGCGTGCCACATCGCGGTGCACGCGCATACTGGCAGCACTCTGCTGCTCGCCCAGCAGCCCGATGGCGCGGTCGAGATCCGCTAGGATGCTGTCGGTGAGCTCGAGGCGGCTATGGCGCGGCAGCTGTAGGCGCTCCACGACGGGATCAAGGGGCTCGCTGAGCCAGGTGACGCCGCCGAAGCTAGTGAGCAGCGTGTAGTAGTACCAGGCACGGAAGTAGTAGGCCTCGCCGACGCACTGATTGTAGCGTGCCGAGCCCTTCTCGGTAGTGTTCTCGAGGTTGGTCAACAGGTAGTTGACATCACGGATGTGGACGTAGGTCGTCAGGGAGGCAGCGTTGCTGAGACTGAAGCGTCCGTCCAGTCGGGTATTGACGGCGCTGCTGGTCATGTTGTCACTCATCACGTCGTCGCCCGCTATGCCCGCGCCGCCACCAGCGCTGAAGCCCTGCGTGCGTAGGCCGGACTCGTAGAACATGTTTAGGTAGTTCTGCATCTCGCCCGTACTGGCGAAGGGCTTGGTGGTAGAGAGCGTCCCCTCGGGCTCCTTGTTCAGATCGAAGCAGGAGCTAAGCCCCGAGCCCAGCGTGAGGGAGAGGCAGAGGAGTAGGATATTCTTGTTCATGAGCTTATATGCTTAGAGGTTTACGACGACACCACAGGAGACGACGCGGTTCATCGGGTAGTTCTTCCCACCCTCACTCGTATAGCCATTACCAGTGAAGATCGCCTCAGGGTCGAACATCCCCTTGAGTCCCGTGAAGGTCAGGAGGTTCTCACCCGAGAGGTAGACCTGCACCTTGCTGCCCTTGGTCCACTGGCTGGGGAGCTCGTAGCTAAGGGTCACGTTCTTGAGACGGCAGTAGGCGGCGTTCTGCAGGTAGCGGTCGTTGGTGACCTTGTTCTTGCCCTGGAAGGGGGCTACCCCGCCTGCGGTGTGGATGTAGGGCTTGGGGTAGTAAGCGTTAGGGTTCTCGGGCGTCCAGTAGTCCAGGTGCTGCTTGAAGACCGTGACCTGGGCGTAGGGTCCCCAGCCCCAGAAGTAGATGGAGCCAGGGCCTGGGTGCCAGTCGCGCTTCCCTACGCCCTGCAGCATCAGCGAGAGGCTGAGACCGCGCCAAGCGATACTGCCGTTGAAGGTGAACTGATAGCGGGGCGTCGTGTCCCCGATGACCGTCATGTCGCCCATATCCCCGAGCTTGCTCTTGCCGATATTGATCTTGCCGTCGCCATTGAGGTCTCGGTACTTGACGTCACCAGGCGTCCAGGGCTGCCCGCTGAGGTAGCTGAGGTCGTGCGTCTTATTGTAGGCGTCGGCCTCGGCCTGCGTCTGGATGAGCCCATCGGAGCGGAAGCCCCAGATCTCGCCGGGGCTGCGGCCCTCGTACCACTGGGTATGGGGCGAACTCTTGTCGATGCTGGTGTACTTGGTCACGACGGCTGTGGCGTCGGAGACCTGAGCGCCGAGGGAGTAGTCTATGTCCTTGCCGATGCGCCCGTGATAGTTCAGCGAGAGCTCCCAGCCACGGTTGCGCAGCTCGGCATTGTTGGTCTCGGGCGCGGCGGCACCGAAGAGGTCAGGCAGCGGCAGCCCAGGGCCGAGCATATCGCGCGTATCGCGCTGGAAGATCTCGAGGGTACCCGTCAGCGCATTCTGCCATAGGCCGAAGTCCAGCCCAAGGTTGAGGCTGGAGACCTTCTCCCAGGTCGTATTGGGGTCGATGACGCGTGGCGCGACCGTGTAGGGATGGCGTCCGTCCTGGAAGATGTAGCTCCCGAGGCCACGGCTCAGGCTCATTGACGAGGCGAAGGTATAGAGTGCCGCCCCAGCCTGATTCCCTAGGAGGCCGTAGGAGGCACGGAGCTTTAGGTTGGAGAGCGTTGGGGAGAGGGAGCGCATGAAGTGCTCGCGGTGGAGGTTCCACCCCAGCGAGAAGGAGGGGAAGAAGCCCCAGCGGTGTGCGGGCGCAAAGCGGGAGGAGCCGTCGTAGCGGCCGTTGAGCTCGACGAGGTAGCGCCCGTCATAGTTGTAGTTGATACGCCCGAAGAAGCCACGCGTAGCCCAGCCGTAGCGCTGATCCACGGGTATCTTGTCCCCCGAGCCTATCCCTGCGTTCGGGTTGTCCAGCGAGTAGAGCCCCGTCACCGAGCTCTCGAGGAAGCTCGTGTGGCTATCCTCCTCCTGATACCCCGCTAGGAAGGTGAAGTGGTGACGCTCTCCGAGGTCGAGCAGGTAGTTGGTGTAGAGGTTGATCGAGCGGTAGTTGTCCTTCTGGAAGCTACGGGTGAACTTACCCTGCGGCAGTACCCCCAGCTCGCTGCGTACCCCGAGGGAGGTGCGCTGCCCGTCGGCGGCGTAGATGCGCGGAGCTCTATTGAGCGCCTCGTACTCC
>ERZ772928.308-NODE-308-length-22817-cov-6.685485_pt1 | contig 22817 bp, 19 predicted proteins | sample MGYA00511686_ERZ772928 | MGnify/ENA primary metagenome ERZ772928 (study PRJEB29015, sample SAMEA2738063) | human oral metagenome | biome: human oral; feature: human-associated habitat; material: saliva | place: China | collected 2219 ... | reverse complement strand
AGGGTTTGCCATTCTGGTCTGGGAAATCAAACTGCACAAACCAGTAGTCATAGAGACTCTTAGCCATGGCTTCCAACTCTTGGTTGATTTGGTTGTTGGTTTGCTTTTTCTTTTCTAACGAATAAAGGAAATCACCAATTTTCTTTTGAGTATCAAAATCTGGAAGCATAATTTCAAGATATGAAAACATTGCTTCATTGAAACTAGCTCTTAGGGTCATTACAGTATTATTTATTATTGTTCTTCTAAACAAAGGACTTCTTAAATAAAAAGCCATGAATTTAGGATAAACAATTCTTTTATCAACAGGTCTAAGTCTTTTAAGAAATCCACTAAAGCTAGCTTCAGGATAATCCTTCAAAGCAACTGAAGACATAGCTAATTCATCAACTGTTTCACTAGTACGTGTTAAAAAAATATCACCCTCATTTATTGAGTATTTTTGTTTATCACCATCTGTCGTATCCATTAAATCAATTAGACTATCTGGCAAAAAATAATTATTAAATACAACAGAGAATGAAAGAAATGGTGAACCGTGTCCCGCTTGCTCTTTTGTTGAAGAAATTCCCGAACTCATCTCATAAAGGTCCGATAATTTATATCTTTTCCACTCACTCATACTTGATCCCCTTCATCTGCTTCTCTATCTCCTGCTCCAAGGTATGCGATTGCTGGAAGAGGTCTGAGAGTTTGTTTTGAAAGGCAATCATTTTGGCGTCAAACTCTTCTGCTGTGATATCTACATAGTCAATCTTGATGTCAAAGTACTGACCTGCGCTGAAAGAGTAGTTCTTCTCCTTGATATCCTCATAAGAGACGGTGACAGAAAAGTCATCGACAGCTTCTTTCTTGATAAAAGTTTCGACAATCTTCTGCTCTTCCTTAGGAGAAAGCACGGTCTTTTGGCTATTGCCTTCCTTGACCTTGGTTCCAAGGTTTGACGCATCGATAAGGACGACATCGCCCTTGTTTTTCTTATCGATAAAGAGGATGGAGACGTTGGTACCTGTCGTTGCAAAGATATTAGACGGCATGGAAACGACACCTGCCAGCATTTGATTGTCCACCAAGTGTTGGCGGATTTTCTTATCAATTCCTGATTGGGCAGTGATAAAGCCTGTAGGCAAAACAACGGCTGCTTGACCATCTGGCTTCAAGGAATATATGATATGCTGGACAAAGAGTTCATAAATAGCCATCGAATTCTTTTTATTTTTTGGTATTTTAGGCACTCCTGCAAAGAAACGCTCACTGGCTTCTGGCAAAGTCTCCACTTGGTCGCGCCACTCTGAGAAGTCCAACTTAAAAGGAGGGTTGGACACGATATAATCCATCTTTTCAGGATGACGGTTACGCAAAATGGTATTTCCTTCAACGATATTATGTATGGAGTGCTGAAGTCCGTTCAAGATGAGGTTGAGACGAAGGAGATTGGATGATTTTTGCGAGATATCCTGACTATAAACAGTAGCCTTATCCACCCCAATACGACTGGCGAGGTTCATAAGCAAGGTTCCAGAACCAGCAGATGGGTCATAGATCCGCACGTTTTGAGGGTTATCATTTCCCACTAAGATATCAGCGATAATTTTAGCGACAGAGTGAGGAGTATAGTATTCTGCATAAGTCCCACCACCATCTTTGTTGTAGTCCTTAATCATATACTCAAAAATGGTAGAGAAAAAGTCGAAGCCTTGGGAAAAAATAGCCTCATCAAACTTAACGCTAGCAAGGAGATTGATGATAGATTTTGCGACTTCGTTACGCTTACTGCTATCTGAGATGTTATCGGTAATCAGGCGCTCATTAAAGAGACGAACAGTTGTATCCCCTTCTGTATGGACCGAGAAGATATCGTTATTGTCAATGGCTATTTGATTGAGAGTGTTTTCAAACGTCTCATAAAAATCAGATTCATTTTGCTTGCGATGGAGCGTTTCAATGAATTGATTTGGCTTCATCCAGGCTGTTGAAGTTCCAATATCCTCTAGGAGCCAATCATAATCCTCTTCACTCATAGATACTAGATACTCATAAGTGTTTTCCGAATCGACGTTTTGAGCTTCATAGAGAAACTTGTCATTCAAGAATTTGTACAAGAAAGATTGGGTAAGGAGCTTGTACTCTCCTGCTTCACCGCCTAAACCAGCATGGGTAAAGACTGCTTTCAAATCGTCTACCAAGTCTTGGACTTGGACCTTATATTGTTCATTCATTAGTTTTGATATTCCTGTTCGTATTCTTCAAATAAAGATTCAACAAGATTGTTGAAGTCTTGTTTTGTCAACTTTTCATTTCCTGCTGACTCTGTATTTTTCATTTCTTTGCGTGCCTGTTCACGAATCATTCGTTTCAAAAAATCATTGTTATCAAGGACACCTTGATTTAGACCAATTTGATAATCTAAATTAGCTTTTGACCCTTTAATCACATGGAAGATAACTGGAAATTCACTTACCACGGTTGAGTTGGTAACATGCTTGAAAGAACGAGCTGCCATTTCATCGCCATTGAAATTCATAGCTAGTCGTCGCATTCGGCTCTTATAATCTTCAAATGCGTCAAACAGATTTTGATACTCAGTCTGAGTTTCTTTGATATTCTCCATTGTGAGGCCTTCCTGCTCATAAATCATATGTTTCTTCATGATTCTACGGAATTCCTCATAGAGATTTACCCATTCAGGGTCTTTTTCATCTGGACGACCGTTAATCCCACCTGCCACTCGTTTGCGAAGCTCGTAGAGATCATTCGCTGCTAGTCGTAACTCCTCTTCTGCGATTTTAACGAAACTAAATGTCGTATCAGACATTGCTAGATTAAGCAAGGTTCGACTTGAGAATTCATCAGGTTTTTCCATAAGAGAAAGGTTAAGCAAACGTCTTGAAATCACGTTCAACAAAGTCGAAACCTGGTTAATGTCAATTTTATTTAGAAGTTCACGATGTCCTAAAAGTCGAGCAACATTATAAAACTGCTTCATTGCTTCCAATGCTTTTCGTAACTCAATTAGCTGATGTCTATCCCTCACTTCATCAATGGTTTGAGAGAAAAACTCTAGATTCTCAGTTGGATAGTTCATCAAAATTGTCTCTGATTTCTCAAGTTGTTTACTAATTTCGTCGGCTGAAACAAAGAGAGAACCAAAAACATTTTCAACATCTTCTCCTGTGTTTTTTAGATCATATTCCTGATTAAGCTCCTCCAAATAAGCACGATTGGTTTTATCAAATTCTTTCGAAATATCTGCAAAGTCAATCACATATCCAAATTGATAATCCTTATATGGACGATTAACACGTGTCAATGTTTGAAGTAAGTTATGAGCCTTGATTTTGCGACCTAAGTACAATCTTTTCAACCTAGGTGCATCAAATCCTGTTAGTAACATCGAATATACAATAACAAGATCAATTTTACCTTCTTTATAGCTTTCTACACGATCTTTCTTGTACTCTTTGTCTCCTTCATCATGAAGAATTAAGGCTGATGTGACATTTGTCTCCCCACGACTTCTGCGTTCTTCTAATTGCTTTTCAATCTCACGAGCTTGTTTAGATGAATCACAAACAATCATTCCACCGATAGAATCATCATCGAAGACAACATCACGTGCTCTATTGAAATCTTCCAGAATGAAATCCAACATTGGTGAGACATAACGCGGATGAGCAAATATATCATCTTTTGAAAGATCTCCACGCAAGATTTCTTCATTGATGGTTTGAAGAGTCTCTTTATAAGAGGTTTCAATATCTTCACGCATCAAACGAAGTGTAAAACCATCATCAATCGATTGATTGTAATAGTATTTATGGATATAATTACCAAAAATATCACGAGTCGTTGCATGACTTTCCTTGGTTTTACCATCTTTTTTATATGTTATTAGTGGTGTTCCAGTCAGTGCAATCTTAATAGCATTTTTATCTGCATTGTATAGATTTGGGAGATAGGAGCCTTTTTCATTATATGAACGGTGAGCTTCATCAATAAAGTAGACGTTTTGACGATTTAAATCGTAGCCTGAATGATCTGTTAAATCTGAATTATCCTTAAATTTTTGAATATTAACGACAGCAACTTGATAAGCATCATGTTTTTCATTCAATTCTTGTGGACGGTTAATCCTTTTTACTTTCAAACCACGTTTCGTAAACTCTCGCGTAGCTTGATCTGCAAGATCCAAGCGATCAACTACAAAATAAAACTGAGGCACGATTCCTTGTTTTGAGAAATAATTTGTAAGGTACCTGATATTAAAATAAGACAAGGCAGTTTTTCCAGACCCTTGTGTATGCCAGATTACACCTTTCTTCACTCCTTTTCCAATTGCATCCTCAATTGCCTTTGTTGCAAAAAACTGTGGATAACGCATCACATGTTTTTGCAGCTGAATAGTGCCATCTTTTGAGCATTCTTCTACATAAGCTAATCCATAGCGAAGCAAAAACAATAATCTTTCCTTTTGATAGAGTGATGAGATAAATGTATTACAAGGTGTACTTGGATCTTGATTTGTCTTAAATTCTGGCTGAGATTTCAAGGCAAATCGATTAACATCTTTTAATACTGTGTCAATCTCCTCTTCACCTAATGAACGTATAGAATAAATTAGTTCCTCTTCTCTTTCTTCCTTAAATGCATTGAATTTAGTTTTTGAGAATGCATTTGAACAGTAAAAGGACCCTTGCTTTTGTTGACCTTGACCACTGATATAAGGTAAATTATCTGAGAATGAAAGCAATTGGGTAATATTATTGAAACGACGAAATCTCCTATTCTCAAATCTAACAGCTGTTCGTGATTGCTCAGATTGAATAGCAGTCTTACCATCACGAATGGCATTAGGTTGTTTCACTTCAATATATGAAAGTGGCAAGCCATTTATAAAAATGACAATATCAGGTCTAAACTCGTCTCCTCCATTTTGACAGGTTACCTCTAAAGCAAGGTGAAATGTATTATTCTTAGGGTTTTCCCAGTCAATATAAGTTGGACCACTATTACTTACTATACGTTTATAAAAAGAACGTCCTAAATCATTTTGATCTAATTCAATCTTGATATTATTAAGTTCTCTTTCAACATCCAAATCAGTTGCATAATTGTTGAACTTTAAAAATTGCTCTCTAAAGATTGAAATTAAAATATTTGTTTCGGGGTCTCTCCCCATAATCTCCTTACCATTATGAGGAAGATATGTATACCCCAAACGCATTAAGTGTAAGGCTGCTGGAATCTGAACCCTAGTTAATTCTGAAAACTCTCTTCTAGAAACCATTGTTTCACCTCTCCGTCCTGTCGTAATCCCTTACATTATAGCATTTTCACGGTTTCTTTCATAGTTTTGGGAAAATTCAAACAAAAAAACACGGCCCGAAGGTCATGTTTTTATCATCTATTTATTCCCCCTATGAATCGTAAACCCTGTGGCTTGTTGGTTAGCCATGATGGTCATATCTGAAATTTGGACACGTCTTGGTTGCTTGGTGACATAGAGGAGCGCCTCCGCAATATCTTGGGCTTGGAGGGCTTCCAAACCTTGATAGACCTTGGCTGCCTTGTCCTTGTCACCGTGAAAGCGAACTTGAGAAAAGTCCGTCTCAACAATACCTGGCTGAATGGTTGTCACCTTGATATCTGTGGCAATGGTATCAATACGCAAACCATCGCTGAAAGTTTTCACTGCGGCTTTTGTTGCTGAATACACAGCTGCACCTGCATAGGCATAGATGCCCGCCGTAGAGCCCATATTGATGATATGGCCCTCATTGGCAGCTATCATACTTGGTAGAATCTGACGTGTCACCATCATCAAGCCCTTGACATTGGTGTCGATCATGGTCAGCAGATCCCACTCTTCATAATCTTGATAGGCTGTTAGGCCTAGTGCCAGGCCTGCATTATTGACTAAAACATGGACTTGCCCCACACTTTTGATAATGGCTTGGCAAACATCTTTGACCATGTCCATATCGGTAACATCCAATGCAAATGTCCAAACTTTTTGGTCTGGATAGGTCGATTGGAGCTCTTCTTTCAAGGCTTGAAGACGCTCCACACGACGACCCGTTAGGATGACATTTTCCCCCTCTTTAGCAAAGGCACGCGCCGTTGCTTCGCCAATTCCTGATGTTGCTCCTGTAATAAGTACGTTTTTAGGCATGATATCCTCCACTCCTATAGTCCAGCTGCCCCTAATCGTTATTTGTCAATTCACCCAACTTCTTGATAAAATCAGGAAGTTCAAGCTTGAGCAGGCTAGATTTCTTGTTTCCTGACTTCCAAAATATCCAGAGTAATTGGTTGAAACCATCTTGAAGAACCTTTTTTTGTTGGTCAGTAAGATTGCCAAATTCTTGCAATAACTGACCTAGCTTAGGAAGAGTTTTTATCCCAATATCGTCTAGACTTTCAATTCCAGAATCAAGAATGGTATCAAAGAACAAATCACAGACCTGCTTGAGTTCTTGATTTGGCAAGGTCTCAATCCATTCTTGGAAAGTTCCTTCCAAGCGTTGACTCAGGTCTGTCGGCTGATCCACATAAATAAAATCCCTTGTCTCCAGGTCAACCTCCCAAGTCAAGGCGTTATGTTGAGCAAATCCAATGCCTTCTGCTGCGACTAGCTGGGCAGGCCTATCCCAATAGAGCATAACCCCCACAACAGAATCTTGAGGTCTAATAACTGTCATCCTGGCTTTTAACTCTTGGTAAGAAGGCTTCTCTAAGAGGGGCTTCATCAATCCCGGAGAATCCAGAAGCAAGAGCTCTGCTATTTGCTCACGTAGAGCAGTCGAGCTTTGAACAGCCGAATAGAGGGCAAGATTACCACCCTTGGAATGTCCAGAAACAGTGATATGTCCACTGAGATTAGGCAAGTGCTCAGACAGAAAGGCAATAGCTGAGCGATGGGCTGGAATTTCTCGACTATAGGTCAGCTGAAAGTCCTCCTTCCAACCAATGACACTATCATCTGTCCCACGAAAGACAATATGTTGGTAGTCCAGTTCAGGCAGGCTGAAAATCATGGCTGCAAATTGCTTTTCGACTTCCTTGTCCAAGACACTACGGTAGCTACTTAGACTAAGTCCAGCGAAACGTCTCGACCTAACCATAGCTTCAGCTAGTTCCACCCGTTCCTTAGTCACCATGAAGCTATAGTCTGGATTCAGGTCCTTACCATCGGCATAATCATGTAAATTGATGGTCTTCTGTAAGTCACTTGCTGAGAGCCATTTTTCATAGGTCAGGTAGCCGATTTCGTTGATACAAACCTTATCCAAGATATTGAGAGGCTCTTGATCAAAAGTAAGCTCCTTCACCTTTTCAAGATAATTGATTAGATTGGGCATAGTAATCTCCTTGAAGTCTTTCTTACTTTGATTTTACTAGAATTTTCACAAAATTGTTAGTGAAAAATGTGATATGATAAGAGAGATTATTTATTAAGAAAAGGAAACCTATGACTATTTCACGATTTTACCGTGTCTTACTAGCTCTTTGTGGGCTTGTGGGGGTCTCTATCCAAATCCATGACGATGGTTGGGGCATGTTGCTCTACTACACCGTTTTGTCCAATATTCTGGTCTTCTCTAGTTTGATTTTCTTTATCATCAATGACTTCAAAAAAGGAGACGCTACGACTAACACCAAACTCTTGCGCTACAAGGGTGGTGTAACCATGGCCATCCTGATCACTGGAGTTATCTACCACATCCTGCTAGCACCTATTACAGAACCTGAGAAATACTGGACAGTAAGGAATTTCTTGGTCCACTATATTGTGCCTTGGGGCTTGGTGCTTGATACTCTCATTTTTGATGCTAAAAAAGCCTATCGTCTGCGCGAGCCACTTTACTGGTCCCTAGTCCCACTGTCTTATTTCGCCTTTGCCCTTCTAAACGGACTGGTTCTAAAACTGCCAATTCCAGGGGCCAAAGATAGTCCTTTCGCCTACTTCTTTATCAATGTCAATAAATTTGGTTGGAACAAGGTCATGATAAACGTCTTGGTCATCAGTGCTGGATACATTGCTGTTGGCTATCTCTTGTTCCTCTTGAAAAAATTTATCGGTCGTAAACCGGCATAAAATACAAACTGAGCTCCAAAAGGAACTCAGTTTTTTCTATTTCAACAAACCTAATTGATCAAAAGCCTTATAGAGGCCATCAGCTTCAACATCGTCTGTTACAAAGTCTGCCATAGCCAAGATTTCTGGACCACCATTTCCCATGGCAACACCAATCTCACAGTATTCCAACATAGGGATATCAATCTTGGCATCACCAAAAGCAATAGTGTCCGATTGCTTAGCCCCCAAATACTCCAAAAGGACATCAATAGCATGAGCCTTGTTAATATCCTTAACACCTAAATCACCAAATAAGGCCGTTTCGCCTCGTCCTCCCCAAGTATGAGCCTCAAGCTGTGGAAAAGCTTCTTTTGAATCTAGGTGGTCCTGGTAGGATTCCAAAACGAAACTGACCTTGTTTAAATCATCACGGTAGAGTTCCCCACCAAACTTAAGACCATGAAAAAAATCTTCTGTTTTCTTACCAGCGACAGACTCTTCTGACTGCCCCTTTTGAATGGCGTAAGTCTTCATTGGCTCAAGTGCTCGCTCACGAAAATCAGGACTAGCAAAGAGACCATTATTGCTTTCCAGATAAAAGACCAGATGACGTTCGGTCAACCAATCCACAATCTTAGTAGCGTCTTCCTTGGAAATCAGCTGGTGCATGAGGACTTGGCCATGATGCTCTACATAAGAGCCATTACCACCAATCATCCCATCCAAGCCAATTTCCCATAATTCTGGTTGCATTTCTGCCTTGCTACGACCAGTACAAACATAGACCAGATGGCCATTTTTACGGGCCTGACGAATAGCCTTGATTGCTGATTCTGGAATGCGATTATGATAATCCACCAAGGTCCCATCAACATCTAGAAAAACAAGTTTTGACATGTTTTCACCTCAAGTATTCTTTTCTCTTATTTTACCCTCATATTGATTTAAGAGATAGTATTATCCTTGGACAAACTGATACTATCCTACGATAGTATGCTTCTCAATCCAATGCATTGCCATTTTGCATGAAAGAAGCTATCATGAAAATATGAACGATTTAAAAACATTACTAAACCATCTGCCCTATAAACTAGCGGCCTATGATGCTAATGGAAACTTTCTATATGACAATGGTGGTGCTGACGGTAGCTTCTTTCCTCGCGAGCCTGAAAATCTTCCCGATTGGATTATGTCGGAAGTCTTGGCTTCTCCTACCAAAGAAATGAGTTATCAAATCCCCACGGACAGTTTTGATCAAATCCTCATCCAGACCTATCAGGCTGCTCTCGACAAAGAAGGAAATGTCCTTGGATTTTGGGAAACCATTTATGATTTGAAACAACCTCTCAAGACCTATCTGGATAGCTCTGCTCAAGCGCTTGTAGCTTGGTCTGATGCCACTAGTGGTGCTAGTTTCAGGGAAGAATCAGACACTTAATCTAAATATCTCTCTTTAATAAATGAAAAATTCACTTAATTCATAACTATCTCAGAATGGACTTATTCATAAAAGTCGTCCAAGTAAGCACTACCAAGCCTTTTACCAAATCAGTCACTTTAATATCTCTCACATAATTTATAAACACTCTATTTTGCATTTTTGCACTATTTAAGGTAAAATGGGAGTAATGAGAAAAAGAATAAAACCGATCGTTGTTTACGTGGTTCTAGCTCTTTTAGGATTAGCATTAGTTATTGCAAATATTCACAATACGTCCAAACAGCAGGCGCATCTCCAAAACGTGAAATCTGCTCTTCCTTATGCTACTACACCAAAAACAACAACCAGTAGTACATCTAGCAGTTCCGACGAGGAGCTGATACTCAATCCCATTATCGACCTTTCGGGGTGGCAACTACCTCAGGATATCGATTACGATGTCTTGTCAAATCATATTTCTGGTGCTATTATCCGCGTCTTCGGTGGATCACAGATTAGTAAGGATAGCAATGCCGCTAGTTCGAATGGGGTCGACAAATCTTTTAAAACACATATCAAAGAACTCAAAAAACGTGACGTTCCAGTTGCCGTCTATTCCTACGCCCAAGGTACTTCTGTCAAAGAGATGAAGGAAGAAGCTCGTATTTTCTACAAAAATGCTTCTCCATACAAGCCTACCTATTACTGGATTGACGTTGAAGAGGAAACCATGTCAAACATGGAGGAAGGTGTCCAAGCCTTTCTTGCTGAGCTCAAACGTCTGGGAGCTGAGAAGGTTGGACTCTATATTGGTGCCTATTTCATGCTTGAGCAAGAAGTTTCAACCAAAAACTTCGATGCCGTTTGGATTCCAGCCTATGGTACTGACTCCGGTTATTATGAGGCGTTGCCGAATACTGAAATCGACTATGACTTACACCAGTATACGTCACAAGGAAGCCTTCCTGGTTTCGACAATATCCTAGATCTTAATCAAATCAACCCTGAGAAAAACAAGCGTAAAACCTTTGAAAAACTCTTTGGTAAGATTAAGAAGAAATCAACTAAAAATAAGAAAACTACTTCGACAAGTTCATCTAGTAGTCAGTAAAAACCAGTGTCTAAGGCACTGGTTTTCTTCTTGTCAAATTGGCTTAGGCGTGCTCGGATGAATGTGTTATAATGGATGGTAGAAATGTATAACTTTAAAAGGAGATATGACAATGGCTAAGAAAGGCAAAGTCAAGAAAACCTTGGTTGACCAAATTCTTGATAAAGCTAATATTGACCATGATAGCTTATCCTTCAATGGTTTAGAAGGGGAGCTTCCAGAAGATGTGGTGCGTGAGAGCATTTATAAAACCCTCGCCCTTAAGGGAGATAAGACAGGACCAGTCATCGGCATCGTCCCTATCACCGAACACCTGTCTGAAAAGAAATTAGCTAAAATTTCAGGGAACAAGAAGGTTCAAATGATTCCACAAAAGGATCTCCAAAAAACAACTGGCTATGTTCACGGAGCTAACAACCCAGTGGGAATTCGCCAAAAGCACAATTTCCCTATTTATATCGATCAATCTGCCCAAGAAGCTGGCTTCCTTATTGTCTCAGCGGGGGAAATTGGGCGTTCTATCCGTATCAATAGTCAAGATCTTGCTGATTTTGTTAATGCTGAATTTGCTGATATTAAGGAGTAATCATGAAACTGTATTTTGTACGTCACGGTAAAACCGAGTGGAACTTGGAAGGCCGACTTCAAGGCGCCAAGGGAGACTCGCCTTTGCTTAAAGAATCTATCGAACAAGTACGTGAGTTAGGTCACTATCTCAGTGACACACATTTTGACTTGATCTTCTCAAGTGACCTACCACGTGCTAAAAAAACCACTGAACTCATCATGGAGTCTCAAAAGCCTAAAGCTAAAGTTACCTACACTAAAGCTCTGCGTGAATGGCAACTTGGTAAACTGGAAGGGCAAAAAATTGCACTCGTTCAGGCCATCTATCCAAAAGAAATGGATGCCTTCCGTCATAACCTAGCCAACTTCCGTGCTAATGACTTCCAAGCTGAGTCTGTCTACCAGACAACCAAACGTGTGGCCGAATTTATTAAAACACTTAAAGATAGTGATGCTAAAAATGTCCTCATCGTCGGTCACGGAGCTAACTTAACGGCTTCTATCCGTACACTCCTTGGTTTTGAACCTGGTCTTCTTCGTAAGGCAGGCGGTCTTGACAATGCTTCTGTCACTATTCTCGAAACCAATGATTTCGAGCACTTCACTCTTAAATGTTGGAATGATACATCTTATATGGATGAACAAAACAAGATCAGCTAAATCAGCGACTGACTTCATAAGACAAGCGATCCTGAACAAGGGTCGCTTTTTAGCACTCAAAAAGCTCTTAAATCTATTGCTTTAAGAGCTTCACCTCAATTATTTCCAACTCGGCTCCTCTGGCAAACGGTCTAATTCTACACCAAAGCCTCGGGCCAAGTCATCCAATTCCTTTTCAAAAACGTCTAGTTCCTCTGAGACAAGTTCATACTGTCCCTCAGACAATAAACGCTTAAAACGAAGACCACGACTCAAAACAAATTCCATTTCTATTTGGACCGTTCTGTGTACGTGTTCCCAATAGTTATTAGCAAACTCTCTTTGCTTTTCTTCTGCATTAAGGTGGTCTGCTAATGCATTATAGGAATCCCAGGCAAGGCACTTCATTTGCTCGGCATCTCTAATACCTTCAAAGAGATTGTCACGTTTAGCTTCGAGTGCTTCTACCTCTTTTCTCAAAGCATCACGCTCTGCACTTAGGGCTTCAATATCATGTTTTAAGTTGTTGATTTCTGTCATTTTCCATCTCCTTATCTTACGTTCTAGACAATAAAACGGCCATACGAGGCCGTTCTATTTATCTTCCATATTTCATACGAAGAATTTTTTCTTGGTTAGCATTCAAACGAAGAAGGATAACCACTTTATCAATACTCATATTGCTCTCAAGAAGACGTTCAGCCGCCATCATAAGACCATTATTGATACCTAGTTGAAGGACTGGATTTTCATTATCATTGATATCAAAGATATATTTATTATTTGGAAGGTCGAAAAGGACTTTCACCGCTCCAAAGAGTTGCTCAAAACTGTCGATTTCCAAGTCGAAGACTGGCTTGGTACCTGGTTTAAGGCTACGTCCACGGTGGTTAAACCACATAGAATGCCAGCCACCATTGAAGGCACCCATGACATCATTGTCATAAGAATCTCCAACGTAGAGCGTCGTCGATGGATTCATGTCAAATTGCTCAGCTGCGAGGTTGAAGATTTCCTTCTCAGGCTTTTGGAAACCTGTCGCCTGACTGACGATGACACGCTTAGGATCAACGTAATCATAAAGTCCCAACTTTTTGACTTTCTTAAGTTGATGCTCTGTTGGTCCATTGGTAATAATACCCATAGGCACATTTTTTTTCTTAAGGAAATCAAGAGTCATGCGCATCTCATCAAGCATGGTGATATTCTCCAACTCATGCTCGTAAACCTCTTGAAAATGGTTACCCGTTTCCTCATCAATTTCACGGTAGCCAAACTCCAAAAGAGTCTCTTTACAGCGCCAAAAACGGAAATACTCAGTTGTCCACTCACCGGCCATTACACGTGGAAAACCAACATCAGAATAGTGGCGGAAACGAATGTAGGCTTGATTCATGTTGCTCATATCAAAGTCAGGGAAACATTTTTCCATGGCAATACGATAAGGTGCCTGTTGGTCATAAATAGTATCGTCAACGTCAAAAACAATAGAAGTAATCATCTGTCCGTTCTTTCTTATATCATTCTCTTGTCAGAGACTTAAATAAATTAGGAAACTAACAACGAAACTACTACATGAGTCAGCTCCTAATTTAATCTTCAGTCTTGCAAAAGTAAGCTTTTAGTCAACTGTCTTGGGGCAATCTTACTCGTCTGTTTTTTTATCAAAATGCAATTGCCCAAACAGTCTTATTATACCGTTTTTACCCTTTCTTTTCAATTTTCAACCCCACTTAAGGAAAGATTATTCGTGTTTTGAAGATAGAAAAAGGTTTGGAACAATTTGTCCCAAACCTGTTGTATCTTGTCATATTTAGACGCTTATTTAATTTCTTTGAAGGTCATTTTTTGTTTGACTTCACCCTGACCACCCTTGGCGATCTGGTAATAGAAATCTTTTGATGTGAAGTGGTCACCATAAGCAAAGACCTTGTTGTACTGCCATTGTGACAATTGATCGTCCTCTTTTTTACCAAGAGTCAATGTTGTCTTTGTCACACTGTATTCCCACTTAGCTGTTTGGTCATTATAGGCCTTGTCAAAATCAGTCTGACTCTTAGCAGCATTAACCACTGTCGTACGATCTTGACTCACAAGTGCCTTGTTACCACCTTCTTGGAAGGCTACATACATGACACGATTATTGACCTCACCGTTTAGAGAACTTGAGTATTGGTAAACCTTCCCAGGTACAACACTATCCAAATGGTGTGTCCCCCAATAATAGAAAGCACTAAATCCAGCTCCCGTAACCAAGAGACAAGCAAGAACGACACTAATAATGATATTTCTCTTTGACATGTCTTGCCCCTCTCTATTCGTCACCAGTTAGGTCAGAGAAATTTGCCTCTGAGTCTGTTTCAGTGTGGCTTGAAGAACTTGATGATGAGCGTTCAAGGCTTGATGAGCTTGAACTCATGCGTGTTTCTGTTTGAGAATCATCACTTGATGACGCCTTAGATTCTGAAGATTTTTCAGTGCTTGATGATGAACTTTCTTTTTCCTTGTAAACATCAACGTTGAAAGCCCACTTATCACCCTTATAACTTACCTGAATTTGAGCATATTTTGCCTTAATAAGATCTGACAGCTTACCTCCGTTGCTAAGGGTGTCGTAAATCTTTTCAGCGAGAGCTTTCGCATTAGCTTCCGTTTTGGCACCATCTTTAGGTCCATCAACAATATCTTTAGCTTTTGGCGTTTCACCTTCAAGGTAAAGGGCTTTGCTTTCAGTGTCTTTCTTAGCAGTAGCATTTGCACCATTCTTATCACCTTCATGTGAGAAGAATGTCCATGCAGGACTACCTGAGCGTTTTTGTTGATATACTTGTTCGAATTCACTTTGAACCTTATCTTGGAAAGCATCATCAGTCAATTCTTTTTCCTTAGAACTTTCTGTACTTGCTTTGCTTTCACTACTGCTTGCTGTTGAGCTTGATGCAGAAGTAGAAGATGAAGATCCACTTGTTGAACTTGATGAAGCATCTTTAGATTCTGATGATGTTGAAGATGATTCCTTGCCATCTTTAGAATCTTTAGTATCTTTGTCTTTATCGTTATTATTGTTAGTTGTGTTATTTGAGAATGAAACGCTATTGTCAGAATTATCTGGAGCGTAAATCACTGTATTCTTAGAATGGTCATCAGAGACAAAAGTGCTGTTATTGATAATCACTCGGTTGTTATCACCGTAGTAGTTGTTGATAACAATCTTAGAATGTGCACAACGGTAACCATTACCAGTCACGTGGTAACCTGCTGGGACATCACCATCACGTTTCAAGATGAGGACGTCACCTGCGAAGATAAGGTCAATATTCTGAATATTGTTATCATAGGCTAATTTTTCAATAGAAATTCCAGTTGCTTGAGAGATTCCCCACAAAGTATCTCCCCATTGAATCACGTATTGTTGGCCATCTAACTGCTGTGGATTGATATTCTGAGTTGTCAAATTATTTGTAATTTGTTCAGGTGTGCTGGCAATCCAGTTTGTAATATCAGCAGCGTGAGCACTCGTTTGATTTTGATAGAAGCTATCTGCTAACACAGATACCGTAGGCATCCCAATAGGTGCTAGTAAAGCGCCAAGCATCACGGCTTTACTAACATAATTTTTCTTTTTCATCGTATTTCCTCCTTATATCATACGAAACTTACCTTGCTATTGTACACCCTTTTTATTATATTTGTCAATAAATTCTATAACTTTCTAATCAAAGGTTAATGCTAGTTTACAATTTGTCCTAAAAATAGACAAATCCTAGCTTTATTTATCTGACATTTAATCATTTGTCCTATCTTTAGAAGATGATTTATGATACAATAATTACGACTATTTTATGGAGGACTAACATGTCAAATCAACACATGGAAGAATTGAACGATCAACAGATTGTCCGTCGTGAAAAAATGGCGGCCTTGGCTGAACAAGGAATCGATCCTTTTGGTAAGCGATTCGAACGCACAGCTACATCTGGTCAATTAAAAGAAAAATACGCTGATAAAACAAAAGAAGAATTGCACGAAATCAACGAAACTGCTACTATCGCAGGTCGTTTGATGACTAAACGTGGTAAAGGTAAAGTTGGCTTCGCCCACATCCAAGACCGCGATGGTCAAATCCAAATCTACGTGCGTAAAGATGCTGTCGGTGAAGAAAACTACGACATCTTCAAGAAAGCTGACCTTGGTGACTTCCTCGGTGTCGAAGGTGAAGTTATGCGTACAGATATGGGAGAACTTTCTATCAAGGCTACTCATATCACGCACTTGTCTAAAGCCCTTCGTCCATTGCCTGAGAAATTCCACGGACTTTCAGACGTTGAAACAATCTACCGTAAACGTTACCTTGATTTGATTTCTAACCGTGAAAGCTTTGATCGCTTCGTCACACGTTCAAAAATCATTTCTGAAATCCGTCGCTACCTCGATGCTCAAGGTTTCCTTGAAGTAGAAACACCTGTCCTTCACAACGAAGCTGGTGGTGCTGCTGCTAAACCTTTCATCACTCACCACAATGCACAAAACATCGACATGGTGCTTCGTATCGCTCTAGAACTTCATCTCAAACGTCTAATTGTCGGTGGTATGGAACGCGTCTATGAGATTGGCCGTATCTTCCGTAACGAAGGAATGGATGCAACTCATAATCCTGAATTTACTATGATTGAAGTTTACCAAGCCTATGCTGATTTCCATGATATTATGGATTTAACAGAAGGTATTATCCAGCATGCTGCAAAAGCTGTCAAAGGAGATGGGCCTGTCAACTACCAAGGAACAGAAATCAAAATCAATGAACCATTCAAACGGGTTCACATGGTTGATGCAATCAAAGAAATCACAGGCGTTGACTTCTGGCAAGACATGACCTTTGAAGAAGCTGTAGCACTTGCAAACGAAAAACATGTACCAGTTGAAAAACACTACACAGAAGTGGGACAAATTATCAATGCCTTCTTCGAAGAATTCGTTGAAGAAACCTTGACACAACCAACTTTTGTTTACGGTCACCCAGTAGCAGTGTCACCATTAGCTAAGAAAAATCCAGAAGACCCACGCTTCACTGACCGTTTCGAACTTTTCATCATGACCAAAGAGTATGCGAATGCCTTTACGGAATTGAATGATCCGATCGATCAATTGCAACGGTTCGAAGCGCAAGCGCGTGCGAAAGAATTGGGAGATGACGAAGCTACAGGCATCGACTATGACTATGTTGAAGCCCTCGAATATGGTATGCCACCAACAGGTGGACTTGGAATTGGTATTGACCGTCTCGTTATGTTGTTGACCAATGTAACAACAATTCGCGACGTCCTTCTCTTCCCAACTATGAAATAAGCTAAAAGAAAACACTGATCGCAAGATCAGTGTTTTTTAGTCTTCCATATAAGAAGTGTCGTTCCAAGTGTCTAAGTGATAGTGCTCAAAATCATCTGTTGTCAAAATCGTCACGCTGGCATTGTCTAGTCCGCCATTTTTGCGGAGTTCTCCTGTTTCATAACCAAGCAAAGTCCGAATAGAAGCTGTCAAATTAGCTCCGTGTCCAACAATGAGAACGCTATTGAGCTCTTTTCCGTTCAAGCTTTTTACAAAATCACAGGTACGTTTGGTCGTTTCATAGACAGATTCTGCATCAAAGATTTCATTTTGAAAGCATGCTAAGTTATGCCGAAACGCAGCCATTTGTTGGGGATAGATAGCCGAAATGGTAGAAATTTTAGCTCCTTCTAGTTTTCCCAAATTCCACTCACGAAGAGCAGATGTTACTTGTAATTTTAGAGGTATCTCCAATTGATCGAGGATGATCTGTGCGGTATGGACTGCCCGTGGCAGATCACTTGCAAATGCTGCATCAAAAGGGACAGTAGCTAGATGCTTTCCTAATTTTTCAAGCTGATGAATGGAGGCTGGCAACAACGGAGAATCGCCATTTGATCCTTGAAAACGTCCCTCTTCATTCCATTCTGTCCGTCCGTGTCGAATAAAATATAGTTTCACAATCTTGTCTCCTTCTCTATCTTTATTCCAAAATATCAGCAAAAGTCGCCTTGACGAAGTCTGCTAGAAGTTGAGGTTTGATTTGAATACTATGGCCAATTTCCCCAGCAGATACGATCATGGTTTCTAACCGAAGGGCTGATTTATCAATAAAGATAGGAAAAGAATGCTTTTGATGAATGCCCACCGGATTATTGGCACCATGAATATAACCCGTTGTTTTTTCAAGATCTTTCTGAGGAATCATAGCCACTTTCTTATTCCCCGATAATTTGGCTAACTTTTTTTCTGATAAATGCTCTGTAATAGGAATGATCCCAATCACGGGACCCGTTTTATCCCCTTTGAGAGCTAGGGTTTTGAAAATAGTAGAGCGATCAATTCCTTCTGGTAAGATCCCTTCTAAAGCGTTGATTTGTAAGCCTATGTGCTCAATTTTTGCTTTCGTCAAGATCTGCTCGACCAAGGTTTTTTTCACTTTATTTTTTTTTGCCATGGCTTTCTCCTTTTCTCTTTTTCTCTACAAAATCAGATTTCATTAGACCATTATAACATATAATAGCGACAATATTGCCTTCTCCTTAAAAATAGAAAACAGCAGAAAAAGTGAAGATCACTTGATCTGCTGTTTTAAGGCTATGAGGAAGAGCCATCTTTTTGTACCTTGAATAGTTTCCGATAAATCGCTTCTTGGTCTTGCGTCGGAGCAATTTGGTTGAGATCCAAGTAGTGTGAGAATCCATTTAATTGCCCTTGAGAGGTATATTGATGCAAGTCGTATTCCGTGTTGGTATCTGGCGCGGCATTATAGTAGCCATCATCAAATCCATAAGTAGGAATCCAAAGAGCCGTAAATTTATCAGTGGAGATACTATGTTCTTCCATGAAGTAGGTTCCGATATAGAGTCCAATATTTTTTGCACCCAAAGCTTGTAGTTTTGCTCGGAAAGCTTCAACACCTGCGTTCATATCCTTCATGGTTTTTTCCTCAACGTCTAACCAATAGTAGGTCGGTTTGTAAGGAGAAGCAACCTTGTAAAATTCTTCTGCTTCTTTTTCCATTTCTTTTTTATCCTTAGCAGCGACATAAGCATAGACTGCGACAGGGATATTTCGTTTTTGGAATTCTTGGATATGGGTTTTATAAGATTTATCCAGACCATTTAAGTAGGTTGCCGCATTTTCCTTTTTAGCTTGAGCCCCGCTATGGACACGAACGATCACACCACCTACATTTCTGGAGAGGATATCGTAATCAATTTCGCTTGGCAATTGCCAGCCTGAGATATCAATGATCGGGCGGCCAACTAGTTCTGGATTGATGTCTTCTTTTTTAGAAGAAGAGCTTGCAGTGGTTGTTTTTCGAGGTGTATTGGAGTTCGGAATCGTTTGGGTTGTTTCTTGTTGCTCTCTTGCTTGCATATCAGCAATCGTTCGTGAAAGAACGAGAAAAGAAATGAAACCGATAAAAAAGACTAAGAGAACAACGGGTTTTATCCTTTTTCTCATACAAAATCATTTTACCGTAAATAAAACGAAAAGGCAAAACTTAATGCTTAAAAGATCACGATTTCAGCCATTGTTTTCAAAAAAAAGGAATCTTTTCATCAAAAAAGGATAAAAATTTATGAAAATAAGAAGAATCATTAGAATATTTCTTGAAAATGGGGAAGAAGCCGAATCTTTTCTACCCTTTCCTTGGTTTTGCTTCTTAAAAATGATATAATGGAGGTTGAACATTAGGAATATGGTGAATTATGAAAATTGAAAAAAGACATCTTTTAAATTATTCCATCCTCATTCCCTATTTGATTTTATCTATTATTGGTTTGATTGTAGTCTATTCGACAACAAGTGCCTTGGCAATTCAAAGTGGAGTGAGTTCGATTCGAATGGTACGGACACAGGGGCTCTTCTTCATCTTTAGTCTCCTAACCATTGCCTTGATTTATAAATTTAGCCTAGACTTCCTGCGAAATAAAAAAGTATTAGCTTTTGTCATCTTTATTGAGGTGATTTTGTTGATCTTGTCTAGGTTTATTACGGATACGGTCAATGGAGCTCACGGTTGGTTGACGATTGCAGGAATGTTTAGTATCCAGCCAGCAGAATACCTCAAGGTGATCTTAGTCTGGTATCTGGCCTTGATTTTTTCTAAACGACAAGATGAAATCCGTGATTATGATTATCAAGCCTTGACGCACAATGAATGGATCCCAAGGAATTTAAACGATTGGCGTTGGCTGACCTTGATTCTGATTGGAATCGTTGTGATTATGCCGGACTTGGGAAATGCAACGATCTTGGCCTTGACGGTCTTGATTATGATTACGGCTAGTGGAGTGGGCTACCGTTGGTTTACCTCTTTACTTGGTTTAGTTGTTGGAGCATCCACCATTGTCCTTGGTTCAATATGGATCATCGGTGTGGATCGTGTCGCTAAAATTCCTGTCTTTGGTTATGTGGCCAAACGTTTTAGTGCCTTCTTTAACCCTTTTAATGACTTGTCTGGCGCAGGTCACCAATTAGCTAATTCCTACTATGCCATGAGTAACGGTGGTTGGTTTGGCTTGGGGCTAGGAAATTCCATTGAAAAACAAGGTTACTTACCAGAAGCGCACACAGACTTTGTGTTTGCGATTGTGATTGAAGAATTAGGTTTTGTTGGAGCTAGCTTGATCCTTGCTCTCCTATTCTTCTTAATCCTTCGGATCATTTTAGTCGGTATTCGAGCAAAGAATCCTTTTAATTCGATGATGGCCATTGGGATCGGTGGAATGATCTTAGTGCAAACCTTCATCAACATCGGAGGAATTTCTGGTTTGATTCCGTCTACAGGAGTGACCTTCCCCTTCTTATCCCAAGGGGGAAATAGCTTATGGGTCTTATCCGTAGCGATTGCTTTCGTTTTGAATATCGACGCTAGTGAAAAAAGGGCCAAGATGGAACAAGAAGGCATGGTTTTTGAAGAAAAAGGTAAAATCAAACCTTATTATTAAAAGGGAATTGTTGAATGGCTATTCAAAAAGGAGAAAAAATGGTCTTACAAAAATTAGAGAACTTCACAAATAAAGATATTATCAAAGAAGAAGCCGAAATTTTAACTAATTTATTAGATGATATTACGAAAAATTTGGTTCGTCCGGAAACCTTTGATAAAATTACGCAGTTGAAGGATCTATCAAAAACACAGAACTATCGTGAGTTGAATCAACTAGTGGAACAATTGACAAATGAAGAAATGACAGTGATTTCACGTTATTTTGCTATTTTACCACTCTTGATTAACATCTCAGAAGATGTCGATTTGGCCTATGAAATCAATCATTTGAATAACGTGGATGGTGAATACCTCGGAAAACTTTCTTCAACGATCAAGGAAGTTGCAAAAAATGAAGATGCACAGGAAATTCTTGAAAACCTCAATATTGTACCTGTTTTAACAGCCCATCCAACTCAAGTGCAAAGAAAAACCATGCTGGATCTAACCAATCATATTCATGCTCTTCTTCGTCAGCACCGGGATGTTAAAGCGGGTTTAATGAATGAGGATAAGTGGTATAACAACCTTCGTTGTAATATTGAAATCATGATGCAAACGGATATGATTCGTGACAAAAAATTGAAGGTTACTAATGAGATCACCAATGTCATGGAATATTACAATAGCTCTTTCTTACAAGCTGTTCCAAATCTTATGTTGGAATACAAACGCTTGGCAAAAGAGCATGGATTGGAGCTTGAACAACCACGTCCGATCACAATGGGCATGTGGATTGGGGGAGACCGGGACGGGAATCCGTTTGTAACAGCTGAGACCTTAAAGCGTTCAGCAACTATTCAGAGTGAAGTCATTTTGAACTATTACATCGAAAAGATTTCTAAATTATACCGTCATTTCTCGCTTTCAACGAGTCTTTCTAAAACAAGTGAAGCAGTAGCTGAAATGGCAGCCTTATCAAGTGATACATCTGTCTTTCGTGAAAAAGAACCTTACCGTCGGGCTTTCCACTATATCCAATCAAAATTGATTCAAACCTTGGTCAATTTAAAAGAATGGACGATGGTGGGAGAAACCAGAGAAGATCGTTATGCTGTTGAGAGATTATTAGGAGCAAATGCTCATCAACAAGGGCCGGTTTCTGATTATATCGGCAATCGTATCTCTGGAGCTTTAAAGAAAATTTCTGCGAAAGAGTCTCCAGCTTATGCATCAGCTCAAGAATTTAAAGAAGACCTTGAAAAGATCAAAGATTCCTTGTTAGAAAACAAATCAGAGTATTTAATTTCTGGTGAGTTTGCAGAACTTCTAGAAGCCATCGATGTTTTTGGATTCTATCTCGCCTCTATTGATATGCGCCAGGATTCGAGTGTACATGAAGCCTGTGTGGCAGAATTGCTGAAATCAGCAGGGATTAATGACCACTATTCTGATTTATCAGAGGATGAAAAGTGTCAAGTTCTCTTGAAAGAACTTTTAGAAGACCCACGTATTTTATCAGCAACCCATGCTGAAAAATCTGAACTGCTTGAAAAAGAATTGGCGATTTTCCAAACGGCTCGTGAATTGAAGGATCGTTTAGGAGAAGAAGTCATTCGTCAAAACATCATTTCTCATGCAACCAGTGTGTCAGATATGTTGGAATTGGCTGTGATGTTGAAAGAAGTGGGCTTAGTCGATACGGAAAAAGCTCGCGTTCAAATCGTACCGTTGTTTGAAACGATCGAAGATTTGGATCATTCAGAAGAAACCATGAGAAGTTACTTGTCTCTTCCAATTGCCAAACGTTGGATTGCTTCTAAGAACAACTACCAAGAGATTATGTTAGGTTACTCTGATTCCAACAAAGATGGTGGATACTTGTCTTCTTGTTGGACCCTCTTTAAAGCCCAACAACAATTGACCGTTATCGGAGATGAGTTTGGAGTGAAGATTACCTTCTTCCATGGTCGTGGTGGTACTGTTGGCCGTGGTGGAGGTCCTACTTATGAAG
>ERZ772928.293-NODE-293-length-23290-cov-6.312158_pt1 | contig 23290 bp, 14 predicted proteins | sample MGYA00511686_ERZ772928 | MGnify/ENA primary metagenome ERZ772928 (study PRJEB29015, sample SAMEA2738063) | human oral metagenome | biome: human oral; feature: human-associated habitat; material: saliva | place: China | collected 2219 ... | reverse complement strand
TTCGTGTCGCGGGGCGCATGCCGCCCGCACCACAGGGTTTGTTATCTAGCATACAGCCCGGCTATTATGAGCCACCTGCGCCCTACTGGGGAGGGGGTGGGGGCTTGCGCGAGAGTAAAATGGGGGTAGGGAGCCCGCGTGTACGTGGTTCTTGGGTTTACGCCCCGAATCGACGCCGCGAGCATCCGAAGAAGCCTGCGCGCACGAGGTGCTGTGTGCCGGGCTGTGGGGGCGCGGGTTGCCCCAACCGGCGGGTTGTTGAGCGCTATGGTGCGCGGGGACCTGCGGGCGTTTGTGCACAACGTGGTTATGAGGCGCGGCGACAAGAGAATGATGAGAGCATTTCGGCGTTATACGGTTCTTCTGGCGTGGGTTGTGCTGGTTGGTGTGGCCACGGGGTGCGGGGCTATTGTGCTGCATTGGGTGCTGGGGGTTATTGAGGTTGTGGCGTTCGGCCACGATGAGACGCTGCACCCGATTATTACGTATTATTCTTCTACTCCTCGGCGCGTGGTGGCACTGGTTGTGGTGGGTTTTTGTGTTGCTCTTACCTGGTATGTGCTGCAGTCTCGGCGGTGGGGTGGCGGGCCGTTGGCTTCGGTGGAGTCTATGGTGCGGGCGCAGTCGTTGGCTGAGCGCCGCCCGGGGTTTGTGCGGCAGGGTGTTCATGCGCTGGTGCAGATTGTGGCGGTGGGTGCGGGCTCGCCGGTGGGTAAGGAGGTTGCCCCGCGTGAGCTGGGTGCGCTGTTTGCGGGGCGTATTGCGGATTGGGGGCACCTGCCGGAGGGTACGCGGCGCACGCTGGTGGCTTCTGCGGCGGCGGCTGGTTTGGCGGCGGATTATCAGGTTCCGGTTGCGGGTGTGGTGTTTTTGTTTGAGGCGCTGGGGCTGGGCCTGTCGGTGAAGAATGTTCTGGTGGGTGCGTTCACTGTTGGGGTGGCTACTGCGACGGCGCATCTGACGATTTCTGATCAGGCTACATACCCGGTGGTGCTGGTGCAAACATGCTGGGAGTCGCTTGCGTTGGCGGTGCTGCTGGGTGTGGTGTTGGCCCCTGGCGCCTTGTGGTTTCGGCGGCTTCTGGGGTGGGCGCAGCGGGGTAGGGTCACAAACCGGGGCGTGCTGTGGCGGGTTCCGCTGGTGTTTGCGGCGGTGGGTGTGGTGTCAATGGTGCTGCCGGAGGTGATGGGTAATGGCCGGGCGCTGGTGCAGCAGACGTTTAACCGGGCTGAGCTGGTGGGGTCGTTCACAGTGCCCGACTTGTTGTACACGCTGGGGTTGTTTGTGGCTAAGGCGGTGCTGGTGGTGGCCGCTTTGCGGCATGGGTCGTATGGCGGCACGCTCACCCCGGGGGTGGCGTTGGGCGCCTCGGGCGGGTTTGTGGTGGCTGGGACGCTGGTGTGTGTTTGCCCGTGGGTTTCGGGGTTTCCGTTGGGGGTGACGGGGCTGTTGAGCGCGGCGGGGGTGCTGGGTGCCGCAGTGTTTTTGGCGTTGTCGATGGATGCTCCGTTGAGTTCTGTGGCGCTGGTGGTTGGTTTTACGGGGCAAAGCTGGGGTGCGTATGTACCGCTCGCGGTAGCGGTTGGGGTGGCGTGGGGTGTGAAGAGGCTGTGGGAGGCGCACCGTGCCCGGGTGCTTGAGGGGGCGTAGCATTCGGAAGTTGCGGGGCTGCTGGTGGCTGGCGGCTGGTTTCCGTTACGCTAGACGATGGTTTTTGGGGCGCATGGGTGGCCCACAGTGTAATGCGTCATAGCAGCTGATACGGGAGTCAAAGGGGTACAAGTGACTTTGGGCAGGGGCCGTGAAGCTCGGCGGGATGTGGCGTACGCGGCGCTGATGGGTGGTGATTTGGCGGGGCGTTTGGGTGCGGTGTATGCGCTGGTGGAGCTTGCGGATGAGTGGCTGGGTGAGGTGTCCCTGCCGGTGGGTGTGCGCCGCGGGCACGTTCAGGGGGTGATTGACCGGTTGTGCGCGTATCTTCGTTCCCCGCTCAGTACTGCAGCCGACAATGGGCCTGCTGGTGAGAGTGCCGGGGCGCAGGGGTGCATCCAGCAGGCTATTGTGGAGGATATTCACCGCCGGGTGCAGCACCCGGTAGCTTCCGCTGAGGGCGTTTCCCTGGCGGGCGCGTGGTCGGGTTTTGCGTTCAATTTTTCGGGCGCGGTTTTTGTGTGCACCGTGAATTTCACCGGTTCACGCTGGGAGCATGAGGTAGATTTCAGCGACTGTATTTTTATGCGTGACGCTCTTTTCTCGTGTTCCACCTTTGCAGGTACCGCCAACTTCGCCCATTCCACCTACCGCGCTCTGGCGGATTTCAGCGAGTCGCTCTACCAGGACGCGGCGTATTTTGGCGGCTGCACCTACGAGCAGGAAACACGTTTTCACGAGGCACAGTACTGCAAAGACACAGATTTTGCCGCTAGCACGTACCGGGGCGTCACCGACCTCACGGACACCGTATTTGGTGGAGCCACCAGTTTTTCGGGGAGTATTTTTAACCAGGATGCGCTCATGGGCGGCTGCATATGGGGCGGGGTCGCCAACTTTTCGGGATGCCTCTGGGGCGGTGAGGTCTTCGCCCAAGATTGCGTGTTTAGAGCTGACGCTGACCTATCGGGGTGCACCTATACGGGTAAGGCGGCGTTCACTGGTTCGGTGTTTGGCAAGGAGGTTAATCTGTCGAGGTGCTGCTGGGGTGGAGGTGCAGATTTTAGCCGGTGCACGTGGCGGGGCGCCGTTACCATGCGCGACTGCACTTCGACTGGTAATACCTCATTTGAGGGTAATAAATATTCACACCCGGTGGCGATCAGCAGGTGTGTCTATAACGGGCGTGTGAACCTGGCCCGCTGCACTTATGAAAGTACGGTGCAGATCACAGGGTGCACCTTTGCGGGGTCCGTGGACTCAGGCGAGTGCACCTACCTGCAGGGCACGGATATTGCGGGATGTACTTTCCGTGCTGGTGCCTACTTCTTGGGGTGCCGCTACGGGGCGGATACCGTCTTTACCGGCTGCTTCTTCGCCGATACGGTGGTGATGATGTACAGCGCCTACCGCGGCGCGTTTACCGTCACCGGGTGCACATTTGCTGGGGATGCCGACCTGAGCTCTTCAGCATACTACGGTCCTGCTAGCCTGCGCGGGTGCGTGTTCCTCGCGGATGCGTGGCTTGGCGGCGGCTCATGGGGTGGCCGCACCGTCTTTTCGGGGTCGGTCTTTGAGGGGGCGGCTGATTTTAGCGGCGCCGCGTACCTGGCGGACGCCATTTTTACCGACGCAGTTTTTGTGAACTGTGCCCCATCGCTGCACGAGTGCGTTTTCTCGCCCTACAGCGTGCAGGAGTTCACCCGCACCCCCGAGCAGGGGCACCCCATTGTGTTAGAGGGCGGCCTCCCGGTGGGGTCGCATCTGCTCACCACGGGCCAGCTGGCCCGGCTCGCTAAGCTGCGGCAGAAGGTGACGCAACGGCGTGAACAGCTCGCGGATAAACCGGCCGGTTCGGCCGCGCACTGGCGGGCGGCGCGGCGGCTGGAGCAGGCGCATGAGGCGTTCGCCAGGTGGGCGCACGGGCTCACAGCAGACTGATGCGGCACAGCAAACCGGGGTACACTAAAGCAATCAACCTACATAGATTTATCGATACCGTCTCAAGAACTGCACGAACCATAACAAGACACAGACCTTTCACCGGAAGAACACCCCATCATGCACCCTGTTACGCCTTCCCCGTCGAGCCCTCGCCCCGGAGCAACTGCGCACCTTTCTGTGAGCCACCAGCAGCGGCATGACCGGTACACGGCTGCCCTCGCTCTTTTGGGCAGCCCTGAGGCGATTATCCGGCTGGGTGGGGCGCTCGCCCTCGTGGAGCTGGCTGATGACTGGCTCACCGATGAGACCGACCCTCAGGAGCACGGGCGCCGCAAGGCGCAGACGATTATCACCACCCTGTGCGCCTATATTTGTTCCCCGTTCCAGCTCGCCCACGACTATGAGCGGCTCATGGGTGATCAGCCGCAGGGTTTGACCCCGCAGCAGGCGCGCCGGTTCCGGGCTGAGAAAACCGAGCTGGCGGCTGAGGCGCAGGTGCGTGGGCGCATCCTGACTGAGATTCACGACCGGGTGCGCTGGGAACCGTCTGATGGCGGGCAGCCCGCCACGAATACGGCCCCGGACCCGGAGAAGGTTACCGCCGGGTTGTGGTCGCACCTGAGGTTTGATTTTTCGGGGGCTGTCTTTTTCTACCCCGTGGATTTCACCCAGTCGTATTGGGGTGCGGGCGCGAATTTTCGGGGGTGCACGTACCGCGACCAGGCGCGTTTTACCCGCTCCATTTACGGGGCCGATGCCCTGTTTGACCGTTCTGTGTACCACGGTGAGGCGTTTCTGAGCGATTCGGTGTACCGTGCGGGGGCTGGCTTGAGCGAATGCGTCTGGGGTGCTGATGCGCGCCTGGTGGGCTGCGTGTATGAGGGGAACGTTAATTTGAGCGCCTGCACGTGGGAGGGCGCCGCGTACCTGAGCGACTGCACCTATTACGGGTACACGTACCTGGCTGATTCCGTGTACCGTGGGGACGCCGATTTTTGGCAGAGTACTTTCTACGGCACCGCGAACCTGGAGCACTGCACCTATTCTCGGGGGGCGAGGTTTGAGGATTCTATCTACCACAGTGCCGCGTACCTGGGGGATTCGGTGTTCCGCCGCACCGCTAACTTGGCGTTCACCGTCTACTGGGGTGCGGCGCATTTTGGCGGGTGCGTATTTGCGGGGCAGGCGTGGCTGGATAACTGCGTATGGTTCGGCGGGGCCGACTTTTCGGGGGTGAAGTTTAAGAAGAAAACCGATTTTGAGGAGGCTCACCTGCTGGGGGCCGCCGATTTTTCGGGTGCATCTTTCGCACGGGTTCCGGCGTTCACTGATGGTGTTTTTAATGCTGCCGCAGAGAACCTGTTTGAGGTTTCGGCGAAGAGCAAGCAGCCGCTGCCTTTAGCGGGCGGGATCCCGCAGGGGGCGCGAGCCCTGACCGCCACCGAGCGGCAGGTGCTTGCTGAGCGGCTGCAGGCTGCCGGGGCGGGGCGTGAGACCAATGCGCGGGAGTTTGAGCAGCCCCGCTCTGAGCTGATCCGCTGGGTTCGCTATGAGGTCGCTGGCACCCCGGATGAGGCTGAGGCAGATTCTGTAGGCGTGTTCACTGAGGCGGCTTAGCTCCATTATGGTGTTGCCTGCTTCCGTGGAGGCTGACCGCCTCACTAGGTTCATGGTCGCCGCCGCTGCCTTGCAGGATGCGCAGGTTGCGGCGCGGCGGGAGGCTGCAGAAGTACTCATTGGGGTGGCCGATGAGTGGCTGGCTGATGCTTCGGTGCCGAGAAAGCAGCGCCTCCGGCAGGCGCAGGCCGCCATTAATGCGCTCTGCATGTATATTCGTTCTCCGTTTCGGTTGGCGAAGCGGTATCAACGCCTCGCACACGGTACGGTGCGGCGTTCATGGTCTGCGCAGAAGAAGCGCCGCTTGCAGGCCTCTTTGGAGGCTTTCCGAGCCGAGGCGCACCTGCGGGGCGGTATTCTAAGGGCCATTGCTGCGCGCCTGCGCACCCCCGATACGGTGGCACCGGCCTCGGGTGGGAAAACGCCGCAGCAGCACGGGGGTGCGCCGGGTTCGTGGTCGGCGCTCACCTATGATTTCAGCGGTGCAGTGTTCTTCTACCCGATTGATTTTTCGGGGGCATACTGGGGCCGGAGGGCGGTTTTTGAGGGGTGCGTGTTTTATGGTTCCGCCGATTTTTCGGGCGGGTTTTTCCGCCGGAAGGCACGCTTTGCCGGGTGCGCCTGGCGGGGTGAGGTGAGTTTTGAGCGGTGCATGTTTAACCGTGTGGCGGACTTCTCCCAGGGGCGCTATAAGGGGCTGGTTAACCGGCGTTTTTGCACCTATGGTAATGAAGCATGGCTTCACGACTCAACGCATAAGAATACGGTTGATTATAGTGGCAGCATCTACCGTGGGTGGGCCAGTTTTGCCGATAACACGTACCGCGCAGATGCGGTGTTTAGCGACTGCCTCTACCGCCGGGATGCTATGTTTCAGGGGTCCTGGTACGGTGGCCGGGCGGCGCTGGATCACTGCACCTATGAGGGGGCGGCGTTCATGCGGGAGTGCGTGTATGAGCGGGACGCCGATATGAGCGGCTGCACCTACTACGGGCGGGCTGCGGCTACTGAGTGCCCGGGTGAGCAGGCGCGGTTCGATGCCAGCGTGTACTACGGGGACGTGACCCATGCGGGTTCGGTGTTCTGCCATCACCCGGATTTTACGTGCTCCGCCTATTACGGTGGCGCTGATTTTGGAGGCTGCGTGTACCGGCGCGGGCTGTCGGTGTCCGGGTCGGCGTTCCACGGCCCGGTTAATTTCGACGGCTCGGAATGCGGTAAAAAGTCGTACTGCGCCAACGCGGTGTTTACAGGGCCTGTGACGCTGACCGGGACGGTGTTTCGCAAGAAGGTCATATTTGAGGAGTCCGCGTTTTTAGCCTCAACGGATTTTAGTGCCGCCGATTTTAGCGGCAGGATTCCGGGGTTCACGGAGTGTATCTTTACCCCGGGTGAGCAGTATGCTTTCCCGCAGCCGGTGACCTCTCCCCCGCCGGGGTCGCGGCTGCTTGCCCCCTGGGAGGTTCGCAGGCTCGACTATTTCCGGCAACAGGTTCAGGCGTTCACCCACCCGGCGGCTGATGATCCGGAGATGCTTGAGGCTGCCCGCCAGCGGGTACGGGTTCTCAAGAAGCAGCTGCACGCCTGGGTTTTCGCCATGCAAGACCCGCGCTACCAGCATCCCGGGTTTGAAAAGATCAGAGGAATATAGCTGTGCTCTCGACCGCCCGACCCAGGTTATCAATACGGTGACTTGGGAATATGCCTGTGATATTGGGAAATATCCATTACATTATTGATACCGGGTATACAGTTATGCCTTTTGGGCGGTTAACTCTTCGATAGAGAATGAGCCTCTAAAACCCCAACCATTGATCCCATATTTCATATGCAGTACTTCACTAACGGCTTTTTACTGCACCCATGCTTGCCCGCTGCCGCCCCTACACGCGTAAACACCCGTAATACCAGTGTCCCATGCCACAATCTTTACATGAGTGTTACATTCACCCCGGCCGCCAGTGGCACATATCATAAAACATTATTTTAGTATTCTCACCATTGATAAAAAATACATTTTACCCCTCATATTTTTGAATATTTTCCCCATAACTTTTAATAAACGTATTCGGTGATGGCTCTGCCACCGCACCCGTCACCGGCCCGCGGCAGCTGTTCTGCCGCCGCCGCACCCCACGAGCACACCCGCCGTACCGTGATAATATCGGGGCAAAAAGCGCATAATATGCTCGCCGATAGGCCAACGGCGTGCCCGCACCAGTCACCGTGCAGACTACACCCGCCCATTTGAACAACCCTAAAAATACGGCATGTCAACAGCCAGAAACCGCCCCCGTATTAAATAGTAAAAGCTTTGTTCTGGTCACCGTACCGGCCGTCTATTATTTGTTTTCTGCAGATATTCGCTGCGCATTATACTCATCTATTTTCGTTATTAGTGTGTGCGTTGCCCGGCACGCCTCGGGTATGCTGAAAGCCTACACCCAGCCACGCATCTTTTTACGCAGGAGTAAACCATGAATACACCCAGCTCGTCGCTTGGCGACTCTCGCCTTCTTGAGGATGCGCTGCGGCACGATAGGTACGCAGCGGCGGCAAGCCAGCTTGGGGATGTTCAGCCCATTACCCGCATGAGCGCCGTACTGGCGCTTATTGAGCTGGCCGATGAGTGGCTGCAGGCGGTGCACCTGACGAAAACCCAGCGCCGCCGCAAAGCGCAGACCGTCATTGACATGCTGTGCTCCTATGTGCGTTCCCCGTTCCCCCTGGCGGCTGAGCAGAAACGCCTACTGGGGGATGCCCCCGAAGACCTGGAGCAGATGCGTCGGTTCCGTGCGGAGCAGGCCGAACTTGAGGCCGAGATTCAGGTGCGTGAGCGTATCCTCTCTGAGATTCATGACAGGGTGCGCTGGCAGCTGCGGGACGGTGCGGGCGGTTCCCGCCGGGTCCCGGCTGAGGCCGATATGCTCACCGGCGCCTGGTCGCGTCTTTCCTACAATTTTTCGGGTGCCACGTTCTTCTACCCCGTGGATTTTAGCGAGTCGGCGTGGGGTGAGAAGGTGTCGTTCCGTGGGTGCACGTACCGTTTTGACGCGGATTTCGGGGCGTCCCTGTATGCCGCCGATGCCGTGTTTAGCGGCTCTAAGTACGGTGAGCAGGTGCGTTTTAGCGATTCCATCTACCGCGGGTATGTGAGCTTCGCCGGTTCAACCTACGGGGGTGAGGCTCGGTTTGAGGATTCTCAGTACGATGGGGATGTCGATTTCTTCGGCTCAACCTACCGCGGCAGCGTCACGTTCGCCAATGCCTCCTATGAGAGGCGGGTGCGCCTGAGCGGCTCCACCTACGGCCTGCACGCCGATTTGAGCGGGTGCGTGTACCGTGACCAGGCGCTTTTGAGCGGGTGCGTGTATGCGGCGGATGTGAGCCTGCGCGAGTGCCAGTACCGGGGTAATATCGCGGATTTCAGCGGGTGCGTGTACCGTGAGAACGCCGATTTGGCGGGCTCCATCTATGAGGGCGCCACCGATTTTTCGCAGTCGGTGTGGCACGGTAAGGCCCGCCTGACGGGGTGCATGTATTTCAAGAACGTGAACTTTGCCAGCTCCACCTACCGTGAGCGCGCCGATTTTGGCGGTTCAACATTTAACCGGGACACCGATTTCAGCGGCTCCACCTACCAGAAGGCGGTTGTGCTGGGTGATAGCGTATACGGCGGGCAGACCAACCTGAGCGGGTGCACCTACCTGATGGGTGCGTACCTTTCGGGGAATACCTACCGGGGTAATGTGAACCTGAGCCGCTGCTGCTACCGGGGCGACGCCGATTTTAGCGAGTCCACCTATGAGGGTTCGGCCGTGTTTGAGGCGTGCGACTACCAGGGGTACACCTACTTTAATGAGTGCCTGCACCGTGGGTTTGTTTCGTTCAGCGGCTCCACCTACGCGAATTACACGAATTTTTATGAGTCGATTTACTGCGGTAAGGCGAATTTGGGCGGGTGCGTGTACAAGAAGTACCCGGATTTTAGCAGCGCCGCATATTTTGGGGACGTGACGGTGGCGGGCGCACGGTTCTCGGAGCAGGCCCCTTCATTCGCCGGGTGCGTGTTTAACCCGGATCGGGCGAATGATTTTACGACCGCGGACGAGAGCGAGTACAGCATTAAACTGGTGGACGGCTACCCCGAGAATGCGCGGGTGCTGACTGTCTCTGAGCTGGAGCATCTAGCGAATGTGGGCCCGGAGGATAAAGGGTTCACGCGGTGGGTGCGCGGCCTTAACTCCCCGAAGGAAGAGGCGCAGCCGGTAGCGGTGTAGCCTCAGGTGCACCGCGCGCATGCGCCCGCATGTGAATATGTGGGTGTGTGTCTGTTGTGCCGGTGATGGGCGAGCGCCTGCTGTTTGTGCACGCATATGCTAAATGTCCGCTCCCCGTTGCCGGGTTGCCCGACCTGTTGAGAGAGGCACCGTATGAGACCCGCAGCCCAGTATCCCGAATCAGCCCAGCCCTCGGGCGCGCAGAGTGTGGGTGTGGGACGCGGGCAGAGGCGCATCGCGGCGACCGGCCAGCTCAGTAGCGTTGATGCCGATACCCGGCTGGCTGGGGCACTGGCTCTCATAGAGCTGGCTGATGAATGGCTCACCACCCCAGCCGCAGACCAGATCACCAGCAAGCACCCCAACCCAAACCAGCCTGCCCAAAAGGCGCAAGCAATCATTCATGAGCTCTGCGCCTATATCCGCTCCCCCTTTCCACTAGTGAGTGAGTACCGGCGGCTTGCTGGTTCTGCCCACACCGACCCACAAGCGCACCTAAAAATGCAGCAGATACGGGATGAGCTATCACCTGAGGCTCGGGTTCGTGAACGTATTCTTGCTGAGGTGTCTGTCCGGGTATCTCGCCTGGGTGCCGTCGGAGATGGGCCTGCCTCCGGGCCGTGGTCCTGGCTAGTTTTTGATTTTTCGGGTGCCGTATTTTTCTACCCGGTTCGTTTGGCGGGGTGTTATTGGGCGCAACCGCTCAATTTTAGCGAATGCTCATTCTGTGAAGAGGTTGATGTTAGCGGCTCTGTTTTCGCCCAAGACGCAGATTTTAGCGCCTACGAGTACCATTCCTCGGCCGATTTTAGGGATATTCACTGCCGCGGTGCGGCGGTTTTTAGCTACTGCGATTTCTATGGTCACGCGGTTTTCACCGGCGCCAGGTACGATGCGCAGGCTGATTTTGACGGTATTACCTGCCATGCTGCTGCGGACTTTAGCCGGTGTCTCTACCGTGGTGCCGCGAATTTTCTCACCAGCACGTACGTGGGGCCAGCTGATTTTAGCGGCAGCACCTATCTGGCAGATGCGCACTTTGGGGATTCTGTGTACTACAACCGTGTGGATTTTAGCCGCTGCGTTTACCGAGGCCCGGCGATTTTCAGCCATAGCCTCTATGAGGGGCCTGTTCGGCGTGAGAGGTGTCTGTATGATCAGGACGCCGATTTTCAGGCGTGTGTTTATCGCTCTACGGTGGCGGCTTCGCATAGTACGTACGGCGGTTCTGCTAATTTTTCGGGGTCTGTGTGGGCGGACGAGACCAGCTGAGGCGGGGCTACCGGGCAGATGACAGGAACTAAGGCTGTTATGGAGGAAATATTGTGAGGCAGCATCAGGAGCGCATACCCGCTGAACGGCAGATCAGGTTTGCGCAGGCCGCATCCCAGCTATCTGATGCTGATGCCGATACCCGGCTGGCTGGGGCACTGGCTCTCATAGAGCTGGCTGATGAATGGCTCACCACCCCAGCCGCAGACCAGATCACCAGCAAGCACCCCAACCCAAACCAGCCTGCCCAAAAGGCGCAAGCAATCATTCATGAGCTCTGCGCCTATATCCGCTCCCCTTTCCCGGCGGGTAGCACCTCAAGCCGCACAGAGTTGGCGCAGTACTATATGCGTCTGCTTGGTGACGCCCCGGAGGGCCTGTCCCGCCCGCAGCGTGAACAGTTTCAGGCGGAGAAATCCGCCCTGACGGTTGAGGCGCTGGTACGCGGGTGCATCCTTGAGGCTATCCACGACCGCTTCGTGCAGGAGTCAGACTACGGCACTCCCCCGTGCACCGAGGGCCTTCCCGATCTGCAAGAGGCGGAGGGCAACCGGTGGTCGGGGCTGGATTATGATTTTTCGGGTGCCGTATTTTTCTACCCGGTGCTGTTGAAGGCGTCATATTGCACGGGAGAAATGGCTTTTAGGGACTGTATTTTCCTGGAAGAAGCCTGCTTTAGCCATGCGTATTTTGCTCAGTGCACCGATTTTTCTGGTGCAGCATATTATGGTGACGCCTCTTTTGGTTTTTCGTCGTTTAAGGGCGGGGCGCGGTTTGACCGGTGCACGTTCGGGGCGCTGGCTGAGTTTACAGACACCTACTACGGCGGCGATACCTCGTTCAGGGAGTGCACCTATAAGGGGCTGGCCCTGTATGATGAGTCCACCTACTGCGGTACGGTGGCTGATTTCAGTAATAGTGTGTATTGTGCGGGTGCCGAGTTCGGCGGTGCCGGGTATGACTGCCCGGCCATATTCAGCGGGTCCGTTTTTGAGGGCGCCGCATATTTTAGGTTTGGCCGGTACGCTGATACGGTTCGTCACGATGGGTGCTCCTACGCGGCTGCAGCCGATTTCAGCTATTCTGTCTGCTGGGCTGATGCGGATTTTTCAGGCTCCGCTTTTGCTCAGGGAACCAGTTTTACCGGGTGTGAATATTATGGTGCCGCGCATTTTTCGGGCTGTTCTTTTACTGGCGGTACGGTCAATTATTCTGGCTCCATATATGCGGCGGAGGTGTCTTTTAGTAACTCAATGTATGGCGAGAGCACCGGCTCCGTTATTTTTGATGCTTCGGATTTCTTCGATGGTGTGCTCTTCACCAGTGTTGGCTGGGGGAATGCTTCTGTCTCTTTCACGGGCTGCGTCTTTAACCCGTCGTCCCGGAATGTTTTTACTAACCGGGGTGCCGCCCAGTCCCCTGTCCGGTTTAGTGGGAAACTTCCGCTGGGTGCCCGCGCGCTGGCGTTCGATGAACTTGATGAGCTTCAGGAGCACCGGCAGGCGCTTCACCCCACGGCTTTTGTGGCCCCGGCCAGCCCCGGCCCGGCTGCGGAGTATGCGCACCTGCCGCACCGGGTCTCTGAGGAGGCGGTGGAAGAGTTCGCCCGCTGGGCGCGTGAGCTTATTGGTGAGGATTAGCTGTACTTGCGCATAAACCGGAGGTACTCATGACGGAGGGCCTCTAGCGGACAGAAAATATGGGCTTGTATTGCCTCGGTGAGGGCCTGCACGGCCTGCGGGGAGTCTGGGCCGCTGGCGTGTATCTGTGGGTAGGCAGCGTGAAGGCTTTCACCTATCTGTTGGAACGCTAGCCGGTATCTACAAATATCATGAAATAGAAAGTACGGTGTCTGCCGGTCAAAGGCGGTTAGATGAAGCCACTCTAAACGCCCTTGATATCGTGGCGGCAGGGGCAGCCATCCGTTTGCCGTGTAGGTGAATCGCTCTTTGGCTTGTAAAGAGCCAGAGTCGTCCTCAGCGCAAGAATCCAAGATATAGTCGATAAGGGCATCGGACGGGTCATCGGGAAGTATGCAGTAGCATACATCGTCGCTTAGGAGGATTGCTTCCTGAACAAGTACGGCTGCGGGCACCGCATTGGCACCTTTCAAAGATAAGGATGCCTCTAATGCATTGAGTTTTTCTAACGTCCTTTCCATGTCTGGATCGTCGTGGTACGTCAGGTTTGCGCGTATTGCCCGTACCACCTTTTGCGCATACTCATACCAGCTGAAATATGTTTCTGCAGTCAGATGTTTTTCCATCTCCTCTATGTACTGTAGAGCTGGTTTTATAAGGCGCGCGGCGGCATCGGAGTACATATCAGCTTGAAGACAAAGGTGCCACAGCTGCTCCGTCTGGCCGGGTGCGCCATTGCCGTATTTGCCTTCATCCAGCCTTCTGTCTGCCCACTCGCTGAGGGTGAGGGCGCGGTGGGCGAGCTCTTGGGCTGCCGCAGCGTACGTAATGAATGTCGGCGGCACTGTAGCAGTCGGGGTGCCTGCGCGCCCGAGGGCAGCTGCGGTGGTTCTTGCCCCCGCCACTCGATGCTGAAGTGCCCGCGCGTCCTCTGTTAGCTGCTGCGCGCGGTGTGTTTGTTTCTCGCATGCCCGCGCAATACTGCCCCACTGGGATGACCCACCAAACGGAGGGACAGAGCGCATACCGTCTAAGACTGTCAGGGCGGACCCCAGGCAGTGGGCCACTTCTCTCATGGCTTTTAGCACGTTGGGGGGATCAGAGAAAACAGGACGGTCTACAAAAATGCGATAGTACTCTATACAGCCGCTGGCTACTACCCGTTTAATCCGTGTGCGCTCCATAACCTCGGGGAAAAAACTTTCGATAATGGCAGATTGCAGGGGTGATTCCGCCATATGCTGCAGCTGCAGCCGTGCACGTGCAGCGGCGGTCAGTAGCCGTGAGCAGTCGTTTTCACTCGGGTACTCTACGTTCATGGCTTTCCCCTAATATGTGGAAGCGGATTCGGGTGGGTCCCAGGGTACCAGCCGTTCCTGGGTACGGTACCGGTTTGGCGGGCTGTCCTTAATAGGGCGTGTGATGAGGTTTCTGCGCCTATTGAGCTGATCGTACCCTGACGATTGGGGCGGCCCTGATGGTGCCACGGGGTGACGGTGCAGCCATTTCTAATGCTCTGTGAGTATGTGTTATCGGATAAAAACAGTGACGAATGACCGGTTTTATTCTGCCCATCTCATAAATATTTGAAGCATAAAAATTCTATATATATCCATAGCCACCCCTATAAAATAAAGTTTTATCTGCATAGAAAATCTTTACTTCGGTTTTATGTGCGCTCGCATATTCCTTGGGATGCAGCATTGGGCAAGCTGCGGATAAACCTCAGCGTTCCTTCAGCTAGCGCTTTTCCCCCATTGGCAACGGTATACTTACTTATACCCGACAAGTAGAGAGGCCAGTTGCGATGGAGCCGCAAAATCCAAGCGAGAGCACACCGTCAACCCTGCCCGCACCCACTAATATGATTCCGATTGTGAGGGTGCCGGGCGTTCAAACGGCGGCGGAAAAAGCAGCAGCTAAAAAACGTAAAACCCAAAACCTGGTGAAATACCTGGCGGTGGGCAGAACTCTCTACACGGTTATTCCTTTGGCGCTTTTCTTTTTATTGGTTGAGCGCCGCGCTATCACTATTGACGCGTTCCCCGATCTGCTCTCCCCGGCGGGGCTTTTCCTTCTCCTGTATGTGCTGTTTGAGATACTGAGTGTGCTGTGGTTTAACAGCGGAAAACAGCCAGCGTTTATTGCCCTATTGGGCCGCTACCTGGCTGGCGTTGTGCTCTCTGTGGTGTTTATGAGCATTGTGCTTCAGTTCATGCCATGGTCACAGAACCTGCGGGAAACCTTCGTGGGGTGGTGGACGATCACCGTGCCGTTTGCCGAGCTGATTACCAGCGGGTTCCTGTTCTATTTGACGTTTAAGAATTTTCCAAAGACAGCCGCAGCCCCGGAGCATACACAGTTCTGGCAGGACGAAGAGGAAGAGTAGGGTCGTTCTGCGCCCATCGCAGGAGGCGGAGTTCTGCCAGGCAGCCAACCCACCCACAGGGTCTGCTGGTGCAGATTCCGCCTTCTTTGATGTAACGCACCCGTGAAGGGTTGGTTTGTAACATATCGTCATATAACCCAGCATATTGTTCATATATTGGACACCTCTTCCTGCCCTCTTGGAGAGCCTTCCCGTCAAAACACGTTCAAAGTTTTGAGGGTTAACCCCCAGTTTTTGGCGTCATTATTAGACAGTTGGGGCTTCTTGGCGCTTACCGGGTAGAAAAAGAAGGCCCATTTTTGGCTTGTCCCACACAGCAACCTATTCGCTTTTTCGTGTTGTTCCGCGTCATAGCAATATAAAGATTTGATAAATCATCCGAAAGTATGACAGTTTTCAAAAAACCTTAGAGTATGCTGGAAATTCGACTAACTGAGGAAGCACGCAATGAGCAATAGCGCAACACAGGTAAGAACAGCCCAGATCGGTGGTGGCCGTATCAGCGACGGCCCGGCGAACCTGCGAGCCTCGTTCAGCGCTTCCAAGGTTTCGGCGGGTCACCGTACTACCTCCCCCAAGATACTGTCAGTCCTGTACACGGCGCGCGTGATTGGGTTGGCGTTACCGTACGTATTTACGTTTGCAGCGGTGCTGGGTGGAGACCTTTATTCGCAGTGGGCACACGTGATGTTCCACCCGATTGGGCAGTTCATGCTGGCGTATGCACTGGCGCATGTGACCGCCAATATTTGTTTCAACTTCCGCCGCGGCGGCGCCCTGGTTCGCACCGTAAATGGTGTGGGCGCGGTGCTGTGTGTGGCGGTCTCTCCCCTGTGGGTGAACTTGATAATGTCAGGGGCCAATTCACCGGATGCGTTGTGGGCGCTGATTGGTGTTCCCCTGGAATTCGCGGCGTGCATTGGATACTACGTGTACACCGCACGGAGGATTGGGTAGAGTCCTCCATAATCCCATAGAGAAAAGTTGAGCACCCGGTGTTTGTTGGTTCCGCCGGGTGCTCAACCACGTTTACGGGTACACGCCTAGTTTTCACATTCTGCACCAAGAAATCCCTGGTATTGCTGATCGGCTGCGGTAGGGTGAAGGGGCACGCCCCAACCACCATGCAAGGAGCAACCCGCCATGGCCGCCAGCGACAAGAGCACATTGAACGCTTCACGGCAGGAGCGATTTCTAAAAGCCGTCGAGCTGCTTGACTCTACCCGCTCATACACACGGCTGGGTGGGGTGCACGCACTCGTGGCGCTGGCGGATGAATACCTCGCCGACCAAGCGTTACAGGCGGAAGAAAAGCACACGGAGGGCCAGCGCATTATTGATGTTCTCTGCGCCTATATCCGCTCCCCTTTTGGGCTGGCATTTCGGTACGATGAGCTCTCGCAGGATAAGCCCAGCCCGCACGGCGTGTACAGGGAGAACCGCCAAGATTTCTATACGCACAGAGCAGAGCTTCTGGCAGAAGTGAAGGTTCGTCAGCAGGCTTTGCAGGAAATTCACCGCCGGTTGCGCCATTTTCCTCAGGGTGACAGAAGGAATTATGTAGAAGGCTCGTGGTCTGGGTTTGAGTACGATTTCTCGAATAGTGTTTTCTTCTACCCGGTTGATATGAAGGATTCCTGGTACCAGAATTCCGTTGATTTCAGCGGGTGCACGTACTATGCCAGCGCCGAGTTCAGCGGTTCCACCTATGAAAGAAGCGCCTATTTTTGCGATTCCACGTACTACGATTGGGTTTTCTTCAACAACTCAACCTATTGTGGTGAAGCCCAGTGGAGCGGATCTACGTACCATGATTCGGCGCGTTTCAACTGGTCTGTTTACTATGGTGAGGTTTCCTTCCACGATTCTGTTTACGGTGGATCGGTCTTCTTCGACCAGTCTCTCTACTACGATGAGGCTTTATTCTATAGCTCTGCTTATCGGGGCGAGGCCGGGTTCGACGGCTCGCTGTACCGGGGCTCAGTTTTTGTGAGTGACTCGGTCTTTGAGGGCGAGGTTTCCCTGTACGGGTCTGTTTTCTGCGGTGCCCTGAATTTTGGTACCGACTTTTTCGGGGAACCGTTCCCTTCGCGGTTTGTTCAGAGTGCACCCTGTTTTGTTGTTGAGAGGGATGCTCGGGCAACGTTATTTGGCTCGTCCAGCAATAATTTTGTGGTTGAGGATAGCGGTTACCCTGTATCCCTCGGCGCTAACGGCCTCCCTTTAGGATGCGGCTTTTTGTCTACAGAACAGGCAGACTATCTTGCGGCAAAGTTCCGGGAGGTGTACGAGGCGCGAGCCTATCTTCGTGACTCGCAGGTCCCACAAGAGCGGCAAGACCTTCGGGAGAAATTGGAGAGCCTAAGCCAAGATATACGAGCGTGGAGGAAAGAAGCTACTGCTCTGCCTGGCGGCAACTAGCAGATGACGCTTTCCCCTACATATACGGGGTATCTGCTGTAGGATGGGGAGGAAATAAACGCCGCTCCACTCACCCGTGAGGAACCGTTAAAAGCAATGCCGCATACACCCGAAAATGTAGAGAACAATTCAGAGGTATCTCACCAAACCACGTTTGAGAAACATAAGGCAGAGCGTTGGGAACGGTATCTTCAAGCGGTAAAACAGCTTCGCAGCAAAGAAGCCTCTGCGCGCGTGAGCGGCGTACACGCACTTGTTGTGCTTGTGGATGAGTGGCTTCACGAAGAAAACCTATCCGAAGACGAAAAAATTAAAGAAGGGCAGTTAATTATTAATAAGCTCTGCGCCTATATCTGCTCCCCCTTCGCCCTCGCCTCTGAGTATGATGAGCTGATTCAGGACAGCCCAGCAGCTGAAGGTCTCTACAAAAATAGAGAACAAGAGTTCTATATTCATAAGGCTGAACTTCAAGCAGAAGCAGACGTCCGCCTGAGCATTATGAAAGAGATTCACGCCCGCTTGCAGGGACCAGACAAAAACACCCCAGGGGCGTGGTCAAATTTTGAATACGACTTCTCGGGAAGCACCTTCTTCTACCCTGTAGACCTCACACACTCTTACTACACGAAACCCGTTCATTTCAGTGAATCCGTTTACCGGAGCTCGGCTAATTTCAGTGGATCCACCTACCGGGACTGGGTAGGTTTCAACGACTCTACCTACCGGGGCCGGACTGATTTTAGCGGCTCCACCTACCAGGGCGGGGCCGATTTCCACGAGTCCATCTACCAGGCTGAGGTTGATCTCAGCAAGTCTGTTTATCAAGACTGGGTAGACTTTCACGAATCCACCTATTGGGGTGATGCCAACTTCAGCGAGTCTGCTTATCGAAGCTGGGCTGATTTCTACGATTCTACCTATCAGGATGAGGCTAGTTTTACCGGCTCCACTTACCAGGAGGGGGTTGATCTTAGCTGCTCCATCTATTGGGGTAGGGTCAACTTCCGCGGTTCCATCTACGAGGATGAGGCTGCTTTTAGCGGGTCTATCTTCCGGGACAAAATCGATTTTGGTAAAGATACAGGCAGCGGCGGTTCTTCCCGTTTCACACGATGCGCCCCTGCGTTCTATGACGAGGCAAACCAGCAAAACACACTTTTTGGCGCACCCAATAATGACTTCTCCGCCGAAAACAGCGAGGGCTGCCCAGTTCTCCTTACCCCTGACGAATTACCCCTTGACTGCCGCTTCCTATCAACCGCCCAGAAGGATTACCTGGGGAATACCCTTCGCAGGTTAGAAGAAACGAATGATGAGTTCCTTGCCGCGAAGAATCATGAAGTGGAGAAAGAGCTCTCAGAAAAGCTGCGGTCTCTCACCCAAGAACTCCACGACTGGCGTGAAAAAGTCACCGCGGTAGAGGAGATCCGATAAGCGATGCCGGAAAAACATAATGCAGAACGCTGGGAACGGTACGCAGAAGCAGTAGAACAGCTGGGTGATAAGAAAGCCCCCGTTCGTATGGGTGGTGTGTATACGCTTATTGGCCTCGTGGATGAGTGGCTTCTAGACGAAAACCTGGACTACGCAGAAAAAGTTAGAGAAGGACAGGTTATTATTAATAACCTCTGCGCCTGCATCCGTTCCTCCTTCGCTCTCGCCTTCCACTACAATGAGCTAACTCAAGACAGCCCAATAGCCGAAGGTCTTTACAAAAATAGAGAACAAGAATTCTACGCTGACAAAGCAGCGCTAGAATCTGAGGCAAACATTCGCCTGAGCATTATTCAAGAAATTCGCCACCGCCTACAGGGGCCAGACAAAAACACACCGGGAACATGGTCAGATTTTGAATATGACTTCTCGGGAAGCATCTTCTTCTACCCCGTAGATCTCACAAATTCTTACTACGCAAAACCTGCCGCATTCGATAATGCCGTGTATAAAGACTGGGCTGATTTTAGCGGCTCTCACTATTGCGGTGACGCTGATTTCAGCAACTCAGACTACGGGAGTGATACCGATTTCAGCTATTCCACGTACCAAGGTGAAGCTGACTTCCGGGAGTCCGCCTATCAGGGTCGGGCTGACTTTAGCCGCTCCACCTACAAACAAAAAGCTGTTTTTAGCGATTTCATTTCTCCCTCCACATACAAAAGTGACGCTGATTTCAGCAACTCAGACTATGGGGATGATACCGATTTCAGCTATTCCACCTATCAGGGTAGGGCTGATTTCCTCGCCTCCACCTACGCCGGTGAGGCGTATCATCGCGGTTCCAGCTACACGGGTACAGTTGATTTCAGTGATTCCGTCTATAAGGGCCGGGCTATCTTCAGCTGCGCCGCCTACCAGGGCAAGGCTAATTTCAGCGGCTCCAGGTACCAGGATGAGGCTCACTTCTACTTCTCCACCTACCAAGAGGCTGATTTCAGTCGCTCCGCCTACCAAGCCCTCACTGACTTCAGCTACTCCACTTACCGGGGTGCAGCTGACTTCCGCAGATCAGCCTACCGGGCTGGGGCTGACTTCTGCGGCTCAGAATATCGGGAGTGGGCCACCTTCAGCGGATCCACCTACCAGAGGTGGGTTAACTTTGATAACTCCATCTATGGGAGCTGGGCTGATTTCAGTAAGTCCACCTACCAGAGAAATGCTGACTACAGCGAGTCTATCCACCAGGGCTGGGTTAATCTCAGCGGATCCACTTATGAGGGTGTAGCAGCCTTTAGCGGGTCTATTTTTGACGAAAAAATCTATTTTAGTGAAGGCATAGACGGCAGCTGCTCCTCCCGTTTCACGCAGTGCACCCCTACGTTCTACGACGAGACAGACCACCAAAATACTCTTTTTGGTTCGCATAAGAATAATTTCACGGTCGAAAACGGTAGGGGCCACCCCATTTACCTTACGCCTGAGGGATTACCCCTCAACTGTGCTTTCCTGGTACCCGATCAGGGGGAATACCTGAAGAGTATTCTCCGCAGGTTGGAAGAAATCAGCGATGAAATCCTTGCCGTGAAAAATGATGAAGAGAAAAAAGGGATCATAGAAAAGCGGCAACCTCTTGACAAAGAATTCAATGAATGGCGTGAAAAAGTCACCACAGCGCAGAGGACCCGATAAGCAATGCCAGAAAAACATAATGTAGAACGCCGAGAACGGTACACCAAAGCGGTGGAACAACTCGGAAGCAAAGAAGCCCCTGTCCGTATAGGTGGCGTATACACGCTTGTTGGGCTCGTGGATGAGTGGCTACTAGACGAAAACCTGGATTACACAGAAAAAGTCAGAGAAGGACAGGTTATTATCAATAGCCTCTGTGCCTATATCCGTTCCTCCTTCGCTCTCGCCTTTCACTACGATGAGCTAACTCAAGGCAGCCCAACATCTGAAGGTCTTTACAAAAATAGAGAACAAGATTTCTATATAGATAAAGCAGAGTTCAAATCTGAAGCCGACATTCGCCTGAGCATTATTAAAGAAATTCACCACCGCTTGCAGGGACCAGACGAAAATACCCCGGGGGCGTGGTCAGATTTTGAATACGATTTCTCGGGAAGTACTTTCTTCTACCCCGTTGACCTCACAAAATCCTATTACACAAAACCCGTTAATTTCAGTGGCTCCACCTACCAGGACGAGGTTCGCTTCGACGGCTCTGTCTATAAGGACGAGGCTGACTTCGGTAGCTCCATCTACAAGAGTTGGGCTACCTTCGACGGCTCCACCTACACAGGTTGGGTTGGCTTCAATTGCTCCACCTACCAAAGCTGGGCTGACTTCAGCGCCTCCACGTACCAGAACGGAGCTACCTTCATGAGCTCCACCTACCAAAGCTGGGCTGACTTCAGTAATTCTACCTGCCAAAGTGAGGTTTACTTCAGCGACTCTACCTACAAGGGTAAGGCTGACTTCTGCGGCTCGACCTACCAGAATGAGGTTTACTTCAGCTACTCCACCTACCAGAGTGAGGCTGACTTCAGCGACTCTATCTGCCAAGGCAAGGCTGACTTCAGTGACTCCACCTACCGAGGCTGGGCTGACTTCCGCAACTCCGCTTACCAGGGTCGGGCTGGTTTCACCGACTCCATCTACCAGAATGAGGTTTATTTCAGCGGCTCCACCTACGAAGATAAGGCCGACTTCAGTGGGTCTATTTTCTGCGGTGACGTTTATTATGGCAAAGATAGATACAACAGTAACTTTTCTCGGTTCACAGAATGCACCCCTCAGTTTTATAATGAGAATAGCCATCAAAATACACTTTTTGGTTCGCCTAACAATAATTTTATAGTAGACACCGATAAAGGTTATCCTATTAATCTAAATTCCGAAGGCTTACCTCTTGGCTGTGATTTTCTCACCGCAGAGCAGAAAGAATATCTTGAAGATAAGTTCCATGAAATAGACGAAACGAAGAATAAATTTCGTGAGGTGAAAGATCCCAAAGAGAAGGCAGAACTCTCGAAAAAGCTGCAAGCTCTTGACAAAACTCTCTATGAATGGCGGGAGGAAGCCACCACAGTAGAAGCGGAGGACGCAGCCCCCGGAAGAAAAGAATAACTAGCCGCCCGGTTAAGCTGAAGATGCGGTAGGGTAAAAAGGAACACGCACCATCACTTTAAGGAGTAGATCGCCAATGCTAGAAGAACGCAAAACTATAGAGGCTAGATTATCTGCTAGCCCAGAGGTATATCGGCACACCAAGTTTATGGCGCGGTTTGAGAAGGCTTTTCCGTGGCTCCTGGTTGGTGGGGCAGCGCTTGTCCTACTTGAAACCTACCGCAAGAATGCTAATGACCGCGCTAAAGCGAATGCAGACATTAAAGCTGCCTTTAAAAACCAAGAGCACCAGGCGGAAGTTCTCAAGGAACGTAAAGCAGAACGCCGAGAGCGGTACACCAAAGCGGTAGAGCAACTAGGCAATGAGAAAGCCCTCGTTCGTATGGGTGGTATGTACACGCTCATTGGGCTTGTGGATGAGTGGCTTCTAGACGAAAACCTGGATTACACAGAAAAAGTCAGAGAAGGACAGGTTATTGTCAATAATCTCTGCGCCTATATCCGCTCCCCGTTTATTCTTGCTTCTTATTATGATGAATTATCTGAAGATAAACCTTCGTCTGAGGGGATTTATAAAGATAATCAGCAGAAATTCTATACAGATAAAGCTGAGTTCACATCTGAAGCCGACATTCGCCTGAGCATTATTAAAGAAATTCACAGCCGCCTACAAAGCCCTGAAATAAACATGCCGGGGGCATGGTCAGATTTTGAATACGACTTCTCGGGAAGCATCTTCTTCTACCCCATAGATTTCACACGCTCTTACTACGCAAAGCCTGTTAATTTCAGTGGCTCCACCTACCAAGACGAGGTTCGCTTCGGTGGTTCCACTTACCAGGGCGGGGCCGATTTCAGCGGCTCTATCTACCGGCGCGGGGCTGATTTCCTCAGTTCTACATACCAGAGTCAGGCTAACTTCAGCGGCTCCACGTACCAGGACAAGACTGTCTTTAGCAGCTCCATCTGCCAGGATGGGGCTAACTTCAGCGGATCCACTTATCAAGGTGAAGTTTTCTTTCGTGGCTCCGTCTACCGGGGCTGGGTTGTTTTCAATGGCTCAGCCTATCGGGAAGAGGCTGATTTCTGTGGCTCTACCTACCGGCGTGGGGCTGATTTCAGCGACTCTACCTACTGGGGCAAGATTGTTTTCGGAGGCTCCGTCTATCAAGGCTAGGCTGTCTTTCGCGATTCCGCTTACTGGGGCGAAGCTGCCTTTAATGACTCCGTCTACTGGGGTGGGGCCGATTTCAGCGGCTCTACCTACCGGGGCAGGGCTGGCTTCGGTAACTCTATCTACCAGGAAGGGGCTAATTTAAGCCGATCCACCTACTGGGGCGAGGCTGATTTTAGCGGGTCTATTTTCTGTAGTGAAATATATTTTGGCTACAGCACGCACAGCGACAGCTTTTCTTGCTTCATAGGCTGCACTCCTCAGTTTTATGACGAGACAAACCGCAAAAACACGCTTTTCGGTTCACCTGATAATAATTTCACAGTCGAAAATGGCA
>ERZ772928.290-NODE-290-length-23401-cov-11.932023_pt1 | contig 23401 bp, 15 predicted proteins | sample MGYA00511686_ERZ772928 | MGnify/ENA primary metagenome ERZ772928 (study PRJEB29015, sample SAMEA2738063) | human oral metagenome | biome: human oral; feature: human-associated habitat; material: saliva | place: China | collected 2219 ... | reverse complement strand
TGCTTGATTTGATCTTCCACATGGTCAGATGAACTTGGAATCAAATAACCATTTTGCCCATCCTCTATAAAGGTCTGATTACCATAAGGCACATCAAAACCGATTAGGGGTAGACCTGAACCAATAGCTTCCATCAAGGTCAAACCAAAGCCTTCGCTGGTAGAAGCAGTCAAATAGACTTCATACTGGCTATAAATCTGCGAAAGTTCCGCATGTCCCTTGAGCTGGATATAATTCTCAGCCTGATGATTTGCAATAATTTCTCTGAGCAGAGATTCTTCTCCACCACTACCATAAATATCAAAGGTCAATTCAGGGATTTCCTTACGAGCCTCAATGACCGCCTTGACCAACCAGTCAATGTGTTTTTCTTTGGCAAGACGCGAAGCCGTAATCAATGAAAATGGCTTACGTCCCTGACTTGACTCAGTTAATGCATCAATACTTCCTACAGGAATGGTAACAATCTTTGGACGATGCTGAGTATATTTGGCAAATTGCTCTTGCAGAACTTCTCTCTGTCTATCAGTGGATACAATAAAGAAATCAACCTTATCTGCATTGGTAAACTGATAGTCATAGTAGTTGTTCCAAAGGATATAGTCCTCATTTGTAGCATTTTCACTATAATGCTCCGCATGAACAACTATCGCTAGATGAGCTACCTGCGCTTCCTCAAACACAACTTGTCCAATACCTGTCTCCCTATCGAGAATGACCAAATCAGACTTGTTCAAATTCAAGGATTTCATAAAGGCACGCATAAAGGCTTGTTTCCCATATAAAATCTTATCCTTGAAACGATAAACTTCTTCCTTCCCTTGATTCATCAAAATATCATAGGCCGGAGTCCCGTCTTCATTGTAAAAAGTCCTTTGGTATAGGACTGCAACATTGTCCTTGGGAGCAAAGTATTCGCTACAATAACGCGTATAAGAAAAGTAATCCTTACGAATCAGTTTTCCTTTAAAAACATACTCTGCATGTTGAACCAAGTCCTTGTCCTCATCCACCAAATAACAGGTTACAAACTTATCTTGGTCAGAAAAGAAGACACGCAAGACCTTACCATTCTTTTCTCTACGACTTTCCACACCGCCGAAAATAGCCAGGACATCATCCACTGTCACGCTAGTAGGTGCAATCTTGATATCTGTAAAGTGGTTATAAAGCCAGATTACTTGATCATCATCAAAACCAATATTGGCTGTTAAGTGCTGAATATTATCGGCTAAAATCATATCTGTAAAGATAAACTTAGAGGACAGATTTAATTTCCGAAAAACACCCGCACGGTAGGCTTGGGCGTATTCAACACCGCTACTAGCCCATCCAAGTCCTAAATTTATATTGTAAATTGTCATATTTTCCTCTTTTTATGGGAAATGAGTCATAATCTCACCCTTAGGAGTGACTTCAACTAAGCCCATCAGGAGATTACGCACCATATCCGCATGGATTTGTTCTTTCATAGCTTCAAAGCCAGCATAAGCTTCTTGATAATACTCTACGATTGGATTTTTCTGACTAGCAGATTGACCACCGATAGCCATGGATAACTGTTGTAGATAGTCTACCTGCTCAACCCAGTTGTCATCAATAGCCTTGAGCATAGAAAGTCGTAAAAACTGTTCATACAGACCATGTTGATCAAGTAATTCTTTCTTTTCAGAAAGTTCTTTATCAATCACCTGTTTCATAAAGCTACGAACTGCAGTTTTGTCAGTCACATTTACATAGTCTGGAACTTCTTTAATATGAAAACTAATATTGGTCACAATGAAGTGGAAGAGTAACTCTCGGCTTTCATAACTTGAAGAGGTCACTTGCCCTATGTAGCTAGCAATGATTTTCTCAACAACATCCTCTAAGTCACGAGAACCATCTATTAGACGATTACGCTCCTTGTAAATCATATCCCGTTGAATATTCATACTTTCAGCATATTCTAGAGTCTGACGACGTGCCGAACGTCCAGCACTATCACTAGCATGCTGAGCCTTTTCGACTAGCCTTCGATATTTACGACCTTTCAATACTTCTGGTTGAGTCATATCTTGAACCTGATAGTCTTTGTACTTTTTATGAACCCAAGATGGACCAAATTTCTTGATAACATCGTCCTCCAAGGATACAAAAAACTTACTCATACCAGGATCTCCCTGACGACCAGAACGTCCACGAATTTGTAGGTCGATCCGCTGACTTTCCATCCGCTCCGTTCCAATAACAATCAAGCCCCCGAGCTCTGCGACTCCTTTACCAAGCTTGATATCCGTACCACGTCCTGCCATAGAGGTAGCCACTGTCACAGCCCCCATCTGACCTGACTCGGAGATAATCTGAGCCTCACGCGCCGCATTATTAGCATTTAGAACATTATGGGCAATCCCTTCACGAAGCAAGAGAGACGAATAGAGTTGAGACATTTCAACTGAGCCTACAAAAACGAGTAGGGGATTTCCCTTAGCATGGTATTCTTTGATGTATTCCAAAGACGCATACACTTTTTCAGGTAAAGTCACATATAAATTATCTGGATAGTCAATCCGTTGTCTAGGACGATTGGTTGGAATGCGTACTACCGACATATTGTATGTTTCAATAAACTCTTTTTCTGCGACCTTACCTGTCCCTGTCATACCAGATATCTTATTGAACATTTTAAAAAGACTCTGATAGGTGATTGAGGCCATAGCCCGCGTCTCTGGAGATAATTTGACATGTTCCTTGGCTTCAATAGCTTGATGAAGGCCTCCTTGAAGTTTAGTTTGCTCCAACAAACGACCTGTTCCCTTATCTACCAGTACCATCTCATTCCCACGAATGACATAGTCCTTGTCTTTTGTATAGAGCTTGTGGGCTCGTATAGCATATACTAAATGGCGAGCAAAAACCGCATGTTCTTCCTTGTAAAAATGATCTATCCCTAAGAAGCTTTCAGCAGCCTTAGCCCCCTTGGTAGTGAGCCAGACCTCATCCTTTTCCTCCTTAAAGATATAGTCTTCCCCCTCTACCAAAGTCGTTACCAGCGTATCAATAATACCGTAGTAATTAGACTGAACACGCGGGGCTCCTGCAATAATAAGTGGTGTCTGAGCGCTGTCCAATAGGATATCATCAATCTCGTCAATAATAACGTAATCAAAGGGACGTAAAAATTTCCCTTCCTCATTTGAAGCCAGATTATCATTTAAATAATCAAAACCTAAATTGCTATTAGTTGTATAAATGATATCTGATGCATAAATTCTTTTTTTCTCTTCTGGCGTCAATTCTTCTTTAGGATCATCTGTTAAAGGTACCCCAATTGTTAATCCTAAGAAGCGATAAACTTGTCCCATCTCCTCGGCATCGCGTTTAGCTAGATAGTCATTGGTGGTAATCAGCATGGTACCTTTACCTGTCAGTGCATTGAGATAAACAGGCATAGTGGCTGTCAAGGTTTTACCCTCACCAGTATTCATCTCAGCGACATTTCCCTGATGGATAACAATTCCTCCCATTACTTGGACATCATAGGGAAACATGCCCAATACGCGTCTATCCGCTTCACGAACAACTGCAAAAGCTTCCACTAGAAGATCATCTACCGTCTCTCCTTTAGCAAGACGTTGGCGAAACTCCACTGTTTTTGCCGCTAGTTCTTGGTCTGATAGAGACTCCATCTTTCCTTTAAGGACATTAATCTTTTTTAGAATCTTTTTAACTTTTCTAAGTTGAAAATCTTGATAAAAATCTTTAAACACGATTCATCTCCTTAATGGAAAAAGAATAGAAATCTAAGGACTCAAAGCCAGCACTTAGAAGGGAAACTTGATAAGTATAGGTATCATCAGGATAGGTAAAATCAAAGACTTTCATTTTTTCAATTTTCTCTTCGATCACATCCCCATATCTATCAAAAAAGGCAATCTTTGTATAGACTCCATTTGTGGGATGACATTCAAAATCCATACATAATTGATAATCGTGATTTCTTTTTAACAAAGGGAGACTGGGCTGAGTTCTGAAACCTTGATAGTTTACACTCGAAAACCAAGTTTTGAGAATCTCGCCAGATGGCAATAGGGGATTATACAGACGAACACTTTTGTCAGGGTAATAGGATACAGTTGATCCGTACATATACGTTCCTCCTACTTCATCCCAATTAATTTCTTGTCTTTGTTTAATGATCATTGACTACCTCTTCCAAAATCTGATTTCAAAATCATACGGTAAAAATGTAGAAACCAAGCAACATTAGTATTTGTATCATCATTATGTCGTCCATCCGTACCTTTGGATAAAATTTTAGCACCTGTATAACAAAGATGTTCTACTAACTGCTCGTAGGCCTTGCTATCCATATCTTCATCCTTCATATAGGAAAGACCAAAAGTTGTCTGTGTGAAATCAGCCTTTTTAAAAACATTCCAAAAAGTTTGATCCAAATCTTCCATATGTTGGGAACTAACTCCGCCAGTCTGATGTCTCAAAACATCAAAACTAGTATTAAATACTCCTGGTGCCTCTAAACGGCCTCGTCTTGCAATAGTCCCAATATTAGCTAATGGCTTCCCTACAATAACTGCACGTGGCTCAAAAGCGGCTGCATAGTAGAGCGATGGAAAAGTTCCCATTGATAAGCCTGATAAAATCAAATCTTTAGATGTCAAACCAAGATAATTCAAATAATATTGAATAGTTTCCTTAATCCTATTCTCTAATTCTTCACTACCAAGGTAAAAAGCTCCACCTTCAATACGAGGATCTGAGAACAGAAGAAAAGGACATCCTAAATTTTTCATCATCCAATACCCCTCAAATCCCTCGGCAGGACGAAAACCGGAAAAATAAACAGCTAAAGGGGGCTTAAAATCACCTGGATGGAAAAAGTAGGTGATTTCATCACGCTTACTATCATGTATGATATTTCCCCCTAAAACAAACTTCCCGAACTGTTTACGACTCCAGCGCTGATGAAGACTACCAATCTTTACAATCCCTTGACCACGTGCTTCTACAGATATTGCGAGATAGCAATCCCCATCTTTATTTTCCATAACAAGTGCTTGCTCTAGGTCATCTTCAGTCACTAGGATTTCTTCAAAAATTCCATCAACAGACCCACTCCATATCTTACGAATAACCAATCGTAAATCACAATTACCTTGTTTTTCATACTCCAGCCACAACTCAATAGGAAGATTTTTACTAACCACAATGTTGTATGACCAATAAGCAAGCTGGGAAAAAGTATCACCAAAATCCCCTTCTAAAGCCAAATATTCAAATCCTTGATAGGAAACAGAACCTTCAAAATCGGGATGAATCTTAATAGTAAAAGGCTTTACTTTATCCCCATATCCCCCACCAAAGAGTGAAGTTGATAAATCATTGAGTAATTCCTGGGGATCCGAGAAATCTACATCCTGAGCACATCGCTTTTTTAATAAATCAAGAATACCCAAATCTGTCGTTTGAAAATCTTGACTATAAAGTAAAGTATAGGGTTCTATATGGTGAACAAATGGCAATAAATCCCTTATATACTGACCATCCTCTACCAAAATTGCATGAAAATTTGTGATGCTATCCATTTCCATCATTTTGCGAAGAGCTAGCGGTGAGTTGGGACAGAAATAATACCAATCCATGTTTTCAGGAATTTCATAATGATGAACCCAATTATCAATCCCTATCTGTAGGATTTTATAATCCTTTGACATCAGTAACCTCCTCAATCCAGTGATGCAACTTATCTAAGAATCGTTGTCCAGTATGCTCCTTGATTTTATCAATAGAGTATACTAATGCTTGATTCCATTCTTTCAATTTATCTGTATAGTAATGTGCCGCCTTGGAAAATTCGGTCACATCTGAAATCAGATAACCATTTTTCAAATGTTCCACATAGACTGTTTCAATCTGATTAATCTGAGGAATTCCCGCACTAATACCTGCTATTTGGGTATAGAGGTGAGGTTGTTTATTAAGATCCACAATCAAACGAACAAACTCTAGTGTCTTAATCAAATCCAACTCGTCATTCATATTGACAAATTGAAAACGTAGTTCCTGCTCTTGATTTTCTTCTAAAGGATTTTCTGCCCCACCGTAGTCTATTCCTTTTTCTAAACCATCAGTATGGATTTGTTCCTGAATGATTTCATTGACAAGAATTTCCACCTCTTCCATTTGGTTCTGACTAGCAGAGAAGGCTCCAAAAATAACTTCTGTATTTTTGGTTTCAGCAATAAATGATAAAACCTGAAATAGGGCTTGTCTATCAATTCCTTCAGAAAAATCTAATTGATAGTAAATAATCGACTCCTTCCGAGTCTGACTTCGACCTAATCGTAAACGCGTATCAAAAGGAGAGAGATGATAAAATTTATCCGATAATGTAGGATATAGTTCTTGTAAAAGTTGTAAACTATCCTCTCTATCCACTAATACTACATCTACCTGATCAAATGATGGAGCTAAGTCTTTAAAACTAGCTTGAGAATTCCGATTAATGAAAAGACTCAAAATTTTAGCAGTATCACTCGGTAAGTAGTTTAAGACAAATTGGTCATGATGAGGGTGAGAAGGGATGATGAAAATATCCTGTTTCTTCTGTTGCTTTTGCAGATATTTATCAAAATATTCTGCTATTAGTTGGCTCATATCAGTGTAGTAAAGCTGTTTAAAACGATAACCAAATATTGGATTTACCTCTACTCGTCCTTCCTCGTTTAAATGCTCCCTAAATCTCCAAATACCTTTAGGATCCAAATAGTCTTGATAGGTAGGCTGACCACTAGCAAAATAAATAACACTCGATACAAAACCACGATCATCCATGATATAATTCTTACTTATCTGTCCATCGAGATCAAAATATTGGATTTCACTGATAAATCCTTCTACACCATGCTCCACTTTAGCATATTTTTTACCATTTTTTTGTACTACTATTGCAAAAGGACTATAAACAAATTGACAATCACTATCCCACTCTATATCTCTTATATTCAGAACCTGGCTGTGTATATCATGCAAATCTTGCATATCATCAAAGATAGAATAGACTTCTGTCTCTAAAACACCGTGTCTATGTAAAAAATAACGCAAATGTGGCTGATAGGCTAATACTAATAGCCGGGATGGTATTCCTTGTCTTTGAAAAAGCCTGATTTGATTGAAAGTATCATCAAATTCAAATCTAAAATAAGAACGATACCATGGAATCAAATCAGCATGCCATTGACGGGTTGAACCATACCAAGCTGGAATAAAATAATACATAAAAGCCTCCTAAATTAATGGTTTGTAAGTTTCATTTAGTCTCAAAGCCTTCATTTCATCTTTGATTGTAAAAATCATACCACCAAACATCATAAATAAACCTGGAATCATAGCAATCCTCAATAACTTTTCATCAGATAAAACAAATAACATTGGTGTACCTGCCATCAAAACATTAAAAGTCCCACCTATAATCGAAAAGCGCAATACTAATCGGTTAATAAAACGACTTGTTTCCTCACCTGGATAAACTCCATATATATACTCTCCAGATTTCTTCATACGATCTGATATCTGATCACCACTCAAATTGACAAAAGCAAAAGCAATACTAAATAAAAAAATCATAGCAATATATGAATAAATCCATAATGGTTTTCCAACTCCGTACTGAGCAGATATTTCAGAGAAGGCGGAAGTCTGAGGAAAAAGGGTTTGTAATAGTAAAAAGATATAGGTAGGTAAACTTAAGAAACTCATAACATACATAAATGGCATACCACCAGCTGGATTTAACATTATTTCCAAATAAGAATAGCGCTTAAATCGACTACGTAAGCCAATCTTATGAACTGGTATACGATATCGTGCCCTATACATGAGTACCATCATATAGGTTAATACAATACTGCTCAATACAATAAGTAACATTACTCCCATAGAAATTCGCACAAACTGAAATGTGCTTAAAATATCTTGTGGAATATTTAACACAATACTAGCTAGCAAAATAACTACAGAACCACCTACTCCAAGTTGAGCATTTAAATCTGATAACCACACTAGAAAGAAAGCTCCTGCTATTAACAACAAAGTATTCATTGTAGTCACCAAGAAAGATGAATAAAGATGTTGTATCGGTAAATTCAATGAGAGCGCCAAGGATTGAATCAAGGCAATGACCAATGTTAAATACATCTTTCTTCTATCTTGAACTTCTACTGCCCCTGCAGAAATATTCAATTTCTTAGAAAAAGTGAGTAATTGCCATAGAATCATTGACGACATCCATGGCGAGAGTCCTATAGAAAATAATGATAAACTTCTTAAATTTCCTCCTAATAGAGCCGTTGAAAATGCCAAATAAGCCGTTGAACCACCTAGAAAGTCTCTACTATTCAAATCAACAAAAGGAAGGGTAATACGACTTCCCAATACATAAATAAACAGCAGAAATAAGGTTGTCAATCCTTTTTTTACTGCTATTGATGAGTAAATTTTTTTCACGAAATAATCCTTCTCTCTTACTGTTAATCTAATCTTTTCTTTTGTAATAAAAATAATGATGTTACAACTTTAGTTTTGTTCTGCTTCAAAAAACAACTTCAATCTAAAACAAATATCTTTATATTCCTCAGTATCTGTTAATTGATGGAATTCCAAAGTCTGTTTATAATCTTTTAGCAGATTGACAAAGCGAATACGCAGAACGGAGACATCCAAACCAGCCAAGACACAATCTGATATTTTCTTAGAGAATACTTCAACTAAATCTCTTGCCCAAGAAATATCAAATTCAGTTCTCATGATACTTCCTAAACGTCTTCTATATAGATAGAGGTTATCATTTATAAAGACAATTTTAGATGCTAAAAGATAAAAGCGATGCATGGTCGCTTCATCATCGAAACGACGACCATTTGAAAATTGAACTTCCTTAAATAATTCTTTTTTTATCAGTTTAAATGTAGGCAATATAAAAGCAGAACTATTGAATTGCCAAGCACCTGCTTGACGGTTCATAATTTCTTGTATAGGTAATTCTTCGACACAAAAATCTTGCCCCGTTACATAAAAATAAAAATTTCCATCACTTTCATCATAATTATAGTAATTCCCTATAACAACATCTGCATTCTTTTCTTGAACTTGTTGATAAAGAGTTTCAATCATATTTTCTTTTACGACATCATCCGAATCAACAATCGTGATATATTGCCCTTTAGCTACACTAATCCCCGTATTTTTAGCTTGTGCTGCCCCCTTATTTTCTTGATGAATTACTCTGACACGCTTATCTTGCATCATAAAAGCATCGCAAATTTCCCCAGAATTATCTGTAGAACCGTCATCAACTAAAATAATTTCTATATTTTGATAAGTTTGCTTTAGAATATGATCAATACACTCTACTAAATATTTTCCAGTATTATATATCGGTACTATAACACTAATTAATTCGTTCATTATTATATCTCTATGTTCTTAATTTTATCAACTAAATCCTTTGGCATGTCTACAGAAAAAATGCCGTCATAGTTCTCATCATTATTACTTTTACGTGTTGTTTCAAAAGCAAAGACTTTCATTCCTCTTTCTCTGGCTCTCGTAACTACATTCAGGACTTCTTCACCCATATTAATATCCAAATAAATGCTAGAATCATCCAATAGCCAATCAATTCTTTGATGAAGCACAGATTGATACAAAGTCATATTGGAATAGACGGATAATTTAGTCAAATCTTTATTACAATAAACAGGAGCTGCAACATGAAAATGCCAATCAGGCAACTGTTGTAATAAATACTCTAAATGTTTTACATCTGCACTCCAAGTTACCAGCATCGCTTGTTTTTTAGATTGATTGCTTCTTTCAAAATAATTTAAATTAGAACGTTGAAAAGCGATTTCCGACCAATCCAAATCTCTATATGTCCACCATAATTCACGCAGTCTAGATATACTATACGTATTCCATGGTTTATCATGACTAGCAAAATGAACAACTACTGGCAGACTATCCTCTAAGCGTTCATATTTCTGAATAAGATTGGAGATGTCGACACCAACCATATAATTATAAGTTTTATCTAATTCTAGCCAATTATTTTCAAAGTAAATATTTAGAATACTCTGGTCCGCAAGATGAACAATTGAATGTTTTTCTGCTGCTAATTCCAACAAATTATTAACAATAGAATACTCTTTCCACTTTGCGACATTCATTAGCAAAACTCCAGCATTAAATCCAGACGTTCGTCCCTCGTAAGCATAATAATCATCAACAGCTCCAATAGAATATCCTTGAAAATCAATTTCAAACAAAGGGCTTAAGTCCCCTGTCACAATTAAATCTGAATCAATATATAATATTCTATCCGCATCAACAACTTCTGGCGCAAAAAAACGAAAATAGGTGGCATAATTTATATGAGGTCCTGTTTTATAGCCTTCAAAAATCTCTTTATCAATGTATATATTTTTAATAGTAGAATTTACTACTTCCATTTTCTTGCCAAGTAATTTAAACCATTCAGGAGCTATATCATTATTTAGAATATAAAAATCAACATCCTTATTATGATACAAAACAGATTTAATAGTCGTTTCTAAAGGAATTAGATAAGCATTATCTGCCACTAATACAATCGTTTTTCTCATATTTTTCTTTCCCTCATATAAAATTTGATAGCTTCTACTAAGTCTTCAGGTTTTTTCGTTGAATATATACCTGCATATGCGTTCTCAGAAAGCTCATGCCAGTACGTATTTTCAAAAGCTAACATTGGTTTTTTATGCTTAGCTACAAACTCATATGCATCTTCTAATTTTCTATCATGATTTAAATCCAAGTAAAGATCCGAATTAATTACTATTTGTTCCAATAACATTGGTAAAGAATTTGGATATACGGTAACATTAGGAAAACGTGTTAAAGCTAGTAGTTCATTGGCCATATTTGTATAAGCAACAATATGAAAATGAACATCTGGCAATTGCTCCGCTAAATAATCTATTTTCTCGACACACCAAGAATTCGTTAAATTAACACATTGTAACTTAAATATTGGTGATTTACTAGGATACTTCACACCTTTTGAAAACCATTCATTCAGAATAAAAGACCAATCCATTAAAGAATATTCCCACCAAATTTCTCTTAGACGTCCAACAGAAAATTGGTTCCATGGTTTATCCTGAGAAATATAGTGCAAAATCACTGGCAATGGATCTAATGGAATATCAAAAATAAATTGATGCTTAAAAGCCGCTGCTCCATAATCAAATCCTATTTGAAAATTATATTTATCTTCAAGGAAGCTAACTTGATCTTTAAACAACATATTTAAAATTGATTGATCCCCTTCATTAACATTCTCATGTTCTCTTTCTGTTAATTCAATCAATTGTTGTCGAATATTTTCAGACTTCCATTTTTTATTGTTAATCAGAAGAACACCTGCATTAAATCCAACACCTACTCCAAAGCAAGAACGAGCTGCCGCCAGATAATTTTCACCCAAATCAAATTCAAATAAGGGTGTCAAATCGCCTGTTACAACTAAATCACTATCAAGATAGAGCACTTTATCTTCTTTAACAAAATCTGGAATAAAATAACGTGCAAAGGTCATGTGATTAATATGTGGTAATTTATTTGACCAGTTCATTTGAAACTGTTGCCCTATCAACTTGCAATCAATCAAGTCGCCCCCAATCTCTTGTACATACATCCTTAATTCACTGAACCATTCTTGGGGAATGTCTTGGTTTAGTACATAAATTTTCACATGACTATTATGCCTACAAAGTGACTTCATAGCCGTTTCTATTTGTCGAATATAAGCATAATCTCCTGCAAATACTACAGATTTCTTATCTTGTAACATTTTTTCATCTTTCTATCTTAATTTTCAGTTATATTTATTACCATTCAATAAATAGTCTAACATTTCTAAACGTCTTGTTTCCACATTTTCCTTAAGTTCTCGTTGAATTGCAATCTCATGACGATATCTCAAATAGAACTTCATTTGATCTAAATATTTACTAACATCATATCCTTTTAGCGCTAGCATGGCAATTCGTTCTAACCTAAAATCACAATCATCACGCATCATCTTAGGTGAATAAGAATTAGAAAGTCCTTCTTTCCCAATTCTATACCAATACAAAACTTTGTTAATATAGGTTATCTTCTCGACCTGCATAAATAGTTTATAATTAGTTCCTATATCCTCACACAACCGACCAAACGGGAACTGAACTTCTTGAAATAATTCTCTATTAAATAAAATTCCCCAAGAAGTTAAAAAACTCATATCATACCCCTCTAATAACGGAAGTTCTTCCAATAGAATTTTTGAATCATAATTTTTTACATAATAATCTGATTCAAAAACGTGAGTATAGAATAACCCGTCTGACTCATTATAGGTTGAATAAGTTGAAACAACAATTTCAGAATGCTCCTTCTTCAAAGTTTTTATAAGAATTGATAAATACTCTTCAGTAACCCAATCATCTGAGTCTACAAATGTAATATAATCTCCTTTGGATTTCTCGATTCCAAAATTACGTGCATCCGAAAGTCCCCCATTTTCTTTTTTAAAATAGTGAAAACGACTATCTCTACTAGCATATTTTTGACAAATCACTCCTGAATTATCTGTAGAACCATCATTTATCATTAAAACTTCAAAATTTTGATAAATCTGTTTCGATAAACTGTCTAAGCAACTAGAAATAAATGGTTCTACATTATAAACCGGTACTATAACACTTATTAAATCTTCCATATTTCTCTCTATGATAAATCAACTAAAATCTGGCTATTATAAGTTTCATCCTCAATAAATTCAATATCCTGATCAAAATTATGTTCTGCGGTATGTTTATGATGAAATTTAACTTTTGTTTTAGCTCCCATTTTCATCCACTCATATTCTGAATCAATATGCCCTACATCCAGAACTTGGTACCCCATCTGACATAAGTTATAACTTAAAACCTTTGCTGTAGGCCCAAGCATACATAAAATAAGTCTTCCTTCAGCATGTTTAATAATTTCATCTTGAATCTTATCGACGATGGAATAAGCATTATGAGATGGACAAATAATCCTCTTCACAGACTTGGCCTTATCAAATAAATCATTTCCAACACCAGAGCGAGATGTAATCCCTTCTACAATCAGAATGTCTCTATTCGCCCATATGCTCTTTAACTTTTCAAATTGTCCTTCTGCTTTACTCTTATCTTCATAATCAATGTATGGACGTGAGATAAATGTAGAGCCGTACCATGAACCTTTACACAACTCTTTATAAAAATCCATATAAACATTCATATGTTCTTTCCAGAATGGTGTAGCCCACCAAGTAAAGACAAAACGATCTTCAAAAGCATCAGGTAAGCAAACAACTAATTTTTCATTACTTTGCAACCCCACAATATGCTTTAATTGATTAGCCAATTCAATATCATGATTTTGATAAGGTATCGGCCAGCCCCACATCAAATTGACTTCTCCGTCTCCAAAGCGGACTAATGAGGACTTATTTTTGATAACATAATCCAGAGTCTGATCAATTCCGATAACTTTAATTGGCTTCTCTGGTTCTCCCAAAGTCTCTCCTTTTATCAATGTATGAAGTGCTTGAAGAAACCTTTCTGGATGCTCACTTGAATATAAATGCTGACCATGATTACCATTTTGTGAAATATAAAATGCCAGCATTGGTTTATTTAATAATGCAATCTCTTTAACAACCTCACTAGTGGAATTGTGAAGATTGATATCTAAATAAACATCCATTTGAGATTTGAGCTGTTCAAATTGATCACTTTTCACTTCAGGATATAGCTTAACATTTTTATATTTTTTCGATAGTTCTTGTAACATTGGTCCCATAACTGTCCAAGCTGCTATATGGAACGTTACCATAGGAAAATTCTCTACAAGATAATCTATTTTTTCTAATTCTTGAGAATTTGTCAGAGTTAAGCAATGAAAATTACTACCTGCATAACAACTTAGGAATCTTCCATCTCTACGATAATCTTTAACTGCTTGAACCATTACTGAAACTTCATCCTTTTTGAATACTAGTTGACTAGTATTCCCATGTTCAATCGTATCAAATGATAGAATTGGCTTCTCTAACAGCTTCATATCTTCTAAGATAGTCCCTGCTACATGACTATAGTTAATATCCAAATATAAATCTACACTGCTCTTCAACTTGTCTAATACGGGTGGAACAATCTGAGGATGTAATCTCACATTATCATGTACAGCTAATTTTTTTAATTTATCTCCCATATCCGTCCAAGCCGCGATATGAAATACCACATCTGGTAGAGCTGTGACTAGCTCTTCTATTCCTTCTAAATCTTGGGAATTCGTTAAGGTTAAACAAGAAAATTCTTTATCTAAAGACGATGTCAGTTCAAACTCCCCTATATGATGTTGTAAAATTTGGCTCCACTCCAAATCATGGAATTCCCACCATAAATCACGATAACGATTGGCTATCAAGGTAGTCCAAGGTTTTCTGTAGGTCGTAAAATGAATCACCACTGGTTTATCATTAAAAGCCAGATGTTCCTGCCAATTATTATACAAAGCCACCACATCATGTCCTACTTGTAAATTATAAGCTCTATCTAGCTCTGACCAATCATCTTGTAAGACCTGATTGAAAATCGTTTGATCACCATTAAAATGCTCAAAACAGCCTTCTTCAACTTCCCTAATTGTTACAATAGACTGTTCAATTAGCCGTTCTTTTAGTTTCTCTTGGCGCCATTTTTCATTATTAATTAATAAAACACCTGTATTGAAACCTTGACCATTTACGTCTCTAATCGCTGCGATATAATAATTTTGTATGTCCTGCTCAAATAGATTATCTAATTTGTCATTGACAAGTAAATCACAATCTAAATACAAAACCCTATCTTCTTGTATATAATCCGGAATAAAATATCTAGCATAAGCAATTACACTAATATGTTCCTGTTTAGCCCACTTCTGAAAATCAGCCTGTTCTGGCAACTTCACATCAATAATATCACTACCTAACATGCGAGCTATTTTTCGCGGCTTGCGAAACCAATCTGGCATGATATCTTGATTTAAAATATAAATCTTAACATCTCGATTGTGATATAGAATAGATTTTATAGTTGTCTCTAACTGTGTAGTGTAATTACGATCACCAGCTAATACAATTGTTTTCATCATTTGTTCCCTCAATAAACTCCTAAGTGATAGATTGCATCTACCAATAACTTTTTAGTAAAATAGCCCTCTTTTAGCAAATAACTAAAGTTTTTTATCCGATTCGTCATTTCTTGATACTCTTGTAGATTCATTTTATCAACTATCTCATGAACCTCTTCTAGGCTATCTGCCACAAAGCCCAAGCCTTGATCTACTATAAATTTAGCAGTTGATAAGCTACTTGGCACAATGACTGGTATTCCAGCTGTTAGATAGGTACTAACCTTATGAGATATATTTAAGGTATAGTATTGATTACTTTCTCCATCATTTTGATGAGTTCCCCAGACAAGACCAAATCCACCTTTTGATAATTCTAGCAATAGTTCCTCATCTTTTTTCCATCCTTCAATGCTAAGATTTCTAGCACTAGAACTAGCCTCTCCTTTATTTGAAAATACTCTTAAAGACGTATCTTGAGACCAATTTTGTAAATCAGGAAAACGCTCTAAACTTCCAGCAAAAAAGAGTTCTTTTTTAAAAGATGGGGTGTATAAGGATAAATCATGAGGATGATCCCACATACCTTGAACGAGAATCTTCTTAGTTGTCAATCCTTCTTCAATCAGGCGTGCTTTCATTCTCTCTGACGGTACTATCAAAACATCTGATAGATTATACATATACATATATTCCTTCATAAGATAATAGTTACTATCAAACATGAGAGGAACAACATCATGGATAAAGCAAATAATTTTCACCTGCATATCCTTCAGCTTATCAAACAAGACTCGATCAAACTCAAAGCCATTCCAAGTAGGAGACTGAAAGACTAAGATATCACCAATAGAAATACTGGCCATAATGCCATCCATACGCTTATTCATTTCGGATGGACTATCTGAAGCAATATTGTAAAAATAAATACCAACTTCTCTAAATCCTAGCTGACTTGCTATTTTTTGCACGGCATTTTGGGCAAGAATAACAGTACTATCACCTGCCATACCGTATAGATTTGTTAAATGTAGTTTCATATTATATTATCTCATTTTTTATTAATATTTACGGAAGTAAAGACAATTTTCCATCATTCTTCTATAAATCTCCATAGACTGCATATTTTGTTCTTCTAACTTCACTATCACTCTTTGTAATCTACTTTTATAAACCAAAATATGATTGGTCAAGTCATAATCTAAACTTGCTAAAATAGCTAGCTTTTCTTCCCTAGCCTCGATTTCATCATATATACGTTTTTCACTCCATGTATTCGATAAAGTATTATTCAAACCAACACGGTACCAGTAAACACAACGATTCAAATAGACTACCTTAGAAGCTCTTAGAAGTACCTTCCATGTCCAGTAAGTATCCTCTGCAATTTTACCTATAGGAAATGGTGAATCTTGTAGCAACTATCTCTTGAATAACTTCAAGTAAGCTACAGTCCAATTCCCATTTCTCATTTCTTCAACACCTTCTCTATTAATGATTTCTTTTCCTTCTATCACTTCAAGAGAATCCTCTAGATTCGAGTCATAAAACAAATATTGGCAACGCGATTCATCATAACAATTATAACGTCCGATACTAATATCTGCATGTTCCTTTTTCAAAGCATCATGTAACAGATACAATCCATCATTTTCCAACCAATCATCAGAGTCTACAAAAGTAATGTATGCCCCTGTCGAATGTTCAATTCCAAAATTTCTTGCTGAAGATAAACAACCATTTTCTTTTTCAAAATAACGGAAACGAGCATCTTTAGCAACATATTCTCTACAGATATCTGCTGAATTATCTGGAGAACCATCATTTATTAATAAACACTCAAAATTTTGATACGTCTGATTCTGAATGCTATCCAAACACATTCGCAAATAATTCTCAACGTTGTAGATTGGAACTACAATACTGATTAACTCATTTTACATTAATTTCTTCTCTTAAAAATGTGCGAATAGCATCTACCATCTTGTCTGGTTCAGTTGATGAAAAAATTTGACTAATTCCTTTGCTATCATGACTAGTATTATCAAAACCAAAGATTGGCTTATTGCGTCTACAGATTTCTTCTATAATGTTGACAATCTCTCCTTCATGGTTAATATCAAGATAGAAATCAATCTTATCTAAGGTTTCTTTCATATTCAAAGAATTAAAGTTTGGAAAAAGTGAAAGATTCAGATATCTCTGTAAATCAACAACAGAGGGAGCAAAATTTGTATGCGCCAAGACCGTAAAGTGCACTTCCGGCAATTCCGATAGGAGATATTCCAAGGACTCCATTGCGGCACTATTTGTAAAAATACAAGTATGATATAAGGGAGCACCCACTAACTCCTTAAAAGATCGTTTGGTGATATCTGTATCTAACAATATATCGTTCCAGTTCAATCCATAATAAAACCACCAGAGTTTACGAAAACGTGTTAAAGTTAGATGAGTCCATGGTTTATAAGCTGTAGTATAATGGACAATCTTAGGCTCGTAATTTCCATAATAGTTGGATTGATACCAATCAGTATTACCTCTTAAATGTAAAAACTGATCTAAACCAACCATGAAATTATACTCTTTGTCCAAATGTAACCACTGGTCACCGAAATACATATTGAGAATCCCTTGGTCTCCATAGACATGTTCATGGTGTTGGGCAGTCAACTCTAGCAGACTTTGTGTCAAACGATTTTCTCGCCATTTCTTTGTATCAATCACCATCACACCTGAATTAAAGGTTGTTAACCAACCACTCTGATCAAAATCCTGAACAGCTGCGATAGCATAGCCCTGTAAATCCAAGTAGAATAAGTCATCTAGTTTTGCATTGACAATCGTATCCGAGTCTAAATATAGAACCCTATCTTCTATAACTTCATCTGCAATGAAATATCTAAAGAAAGCCGCATATGACAGGATTGCATTCGGCAAGTGGAAATCGCGAAGATTATGAGCTGTTTTTTTGACATTGACAATCTCAGAACCAATAATCTTCAAACGATTTCTCATCAACAAAAACCATTCACTAGGCAAATCGTCATTAAACACATAAAATTTCACTTCATGATTATGAACCGATACTGACTTTATCACGGTTTCTACCTTATCAAGGTAATGAATATCAGCTCCAAGAGCAATAACTTTTCTATACATTCTTATCTCCCGACTTTTTCATTTTATAAACAAATCATCTATTTCACCAACTGAAAAAACGTGCTTTCTATATCATAAAAATGAAATGATTTTTAAAAAAACTTAATTTCTACTTTTTAGGATGTTGATTTTTATTTCTGTTTCATTGACATTACAGTACCCATTTCTTTGATGATATCTTTTTTATTTCTAAATATATATGTTGAATCAAAAAATCTTCAAATCAATTATACTATGAATAAGATTGCTTTCGTGTTCTGAAAAATTTACAACTATCTACTTATAGGTTCAGCATTCTCAAATATATTAAAGCTTCACCATCAAGATATCCTCTGAAGTCATGCTTAGTTTTCTTCCAACCTTAGAGAGTTTCATTTAACTTGATTTTATATTACTCATTAAACTCTCATCTTTACACAAAGATTTCCATCATTATAAACCACACTGTTTGCTGGGATATCATTACGAACAAGACAACCCGCCCCAATAATTGTATTATCTCCAATGGTCACTCCTTTTAAAATCGTGACATTACTTCCTATCCAGCAATCTCTTCCAACTCTAATCGGAGCCGTAGTCCACTGCCACTTTTCAATTTTTTCGGCAGTATAAACATGGTCGTGATCATAAAAACGAACACCCTCTCCCATCATGGTACCTGCTCCGATTTCAATTCTTTCCATACAGTTAAAACTACAAGAGTTATTGATAAAGACACCATCATGCAGTATTAACTTACCAGAAGGAAGATGAAAATTTTCAAAATTTCTACAGATTACGTTAGGTCCAACAATGAAACTAGCCTTATCTTTTATTTGAAATACATTCCAAGTCCCATCTTGGATAATTTTTTCTTGATGATTGACTCCCACTCTGACCTCATTCAGATACTCTCTCACTCTAGAAACCAATTTATCCGGGTTGCTTGATAGAAAAACTTCCTGGCCCTGATTTCCATGGACTGTATTGTCAAAAGCAAAGACCCTTTTACCAGCTTGCACAAATTTAGAAACAATAGAATCGACTTCTTGAAAATGATTGATATCTAATAGGATATCGCACATGTTCACTAGAAAGTTTAACTGTTGTTCATTTGTAACTGTTAGAAGCCGGACATTGTATTTAGTTTCTAAACTACGAATTTTATCTGAAAACTGTACAGGAGCTGCAATATGAAAACAGATATCTGGCAAGTTATCTAGGAGATAATCTAACTGCTCAATCTGATCACTGACAGTCAAAATCAGGACATCACCTAATATATGTCTTTTCTTCATTGTCTTATCTCTCTTAATTTTTCAATCATTGTTTGAACTTGGTCAACAGCATATACCTCCTGTCCTACTTCGTAGGATTTGGTGTTTTCAAAGGATAAAATAGGCTTCCCAAGCTTAGCAAATTTATTTAGAATCTCTTCTGTCTTTTCTCCATGATTAATATCTAAAAGCACTTGACAAGTATTCACCAATTCAGTATCGACATCTAACAAATAATGGATACCGTTAAAAATAGTCACGTTTGGATAAACTGTCATCTGGGCTAATTTATCACTGACCATTACTCTAGCTGCTATCTTAAACTGAATGTCTGGTAAGGATTGAATTAAAGTTTCAATTTGTTCAATATAATCTGAAGCAGTATAAATTAAACAAGTGAAAGGTTCTTTTGTAGGATAGATATGAGACTTTTGTAACGGATGTAAATGATAATTTTGGCCCAATTCTGTCCATTCTAGGTTATGGTAATACCACCAAACATCACGATAGGTTTGCGCTGCCAAATCTTTCCACGGTTTTCTATGTGAAAGATAATGAATAATACCAGGATAATTCTGACCTGAAGGTAATTGATAATCAGTGAACTGCTTATGAATGACAATATGATTATAATCGAAGTTCAATTCCAGCCATTTATGTTCAAAAAGCATATTCAAGATACTCTGATCAGCCTGATCCACTTTATCATGCCATTCATTGGTTAAGTAAATCAGTTTTTGAGTCATATTCTCTTTTTTCCATATAACATTATTAATCAAGAGAACACCTGCATTAAAGATTTCTCGACCGAAATAGGCTTTTCCCCCGAAATCTCTAACAGCAGCCAAAGGATAATCTTGTAAGTCTGTAGCAAATAAATCATCTAGATTTTTCGTTACCAATAAATCGCAGTCTAAATAAAGAGCTTTGTCTTCTTTCACGAAATCAGACACAAAATAACGCAAAAAAACAGTATAACTAATATCAGTTTTATAACGCGAAATTTGCTCAGATGTGACCCGACAATTGATAATTTCTGAATCAAACTTTTCTAAGCGCTTATTTAATTGCTTGATCCATTCATTTGGGAAATCGCTATTAATCAGATAAAAACGAATCGAACGATTATGATAACAAATAGACTTGATAGTCGTTAAAACTTGGTCCACATAGCCATAGTTTGCTGCTAGTACAACGGCTTTCTTTTCACTTGACTCTTGTATCGATAACTGATTTAAAAGAGTTCTTTTCATTTCAAACTCTTTATACGTTGCTGTATCAGATAAGCCACTGACTTGACCATTTGCGAGACTAACTTCCAGCATCTGACGATAAACTGCTAAGTGTTTCTCAAGAGGATAACCCATGTTAGCTAATAGAGTAATACGTTCAGACATAGCATCAACTAAGGCGTGCATCCACTTCTCTGTCCAAGTTTTTGTAATACTCCCACTTCTCTGGCGATATGCGTACAGTCCTTGATTTATATAGATTACTTTTTGAATCAATAAATATAGTTTTTGATTCATATACCCATCTTCACCGAGTTTACCTTTATCAAATCGAATATGATCGAACAACCTCGCTTTATAGAGTTTACCCCAGGCAGATATTAAAGAAAAACTCTTCATTTGTTTTGACTCATATAAATTTTCAAAAACTGAGATATTATCATATATTCTTTCGTAATAAGAATCACCATTTATATGGAAGTAATACATACCCTCATCTTCATTGTAGGAATAGTAATTCCCAACTGAAATATCTGCTTGATACTCTGTCAATTTATTGTATAAAACTTCTACATAATCTTGCTCAATCCAGTCATCCGAATCAACAAAAGTTACATAGGATCCAGTCATTCGATCCAAACCTGCATTTCGTGCATCAGATAAACCACCGTTTTCTTTTTCAATATAAATAATCCGATTATCTTTTTGTGCATACTCTTGACAAATTGTTCCTGAATTATCTGTAGAACCATCATTGACAACAATAATTTCAATATTTTTATATGTTTGTCTTATTACACTATCCAAACATTTATCTAGGTAATTTTCAACATTATAAACTGGTACAATTACTGTAATTTTTTCAGTCACGAAACCTCTCTCCTTTCCTAATATTATAACATTTTTTACCCTGTTTTTCAGCTTCTATTCACTTTAATATCAAAAAAATCCCCTGGATGAGTTTTCATCCAAGGGATTCTTCATAAATCGAGATAATAATACTTTCTATATATTTTTAATCCGATTATTCTTCGTCATCACGTTTACGGCGTTTCGCAAACATACCTAGACCAGTCACGGCTGCCAAAGCTCCAAGGAGTACAGATGATTTGGAAGCTTCTGTACCTGTATTTGGCAATTGCTGTCTTGACTTACCTGCTGATTCTGATGGTGTTTCAGAAGATAATGTGTCTGCTGACTCAGACGCACTTGTTGATGCTGGTTCAGAGGCTGATGTGCTTGCTGATGCCGATGCGCTTGTTGACGCTGATTCAGAAGCGCTTGTGCTTGCTGATGCCGATGCACTTGTTGATGCTGATTCAGAGACTGATGTGCTTACTGAAGTTGACGCACTTGTTGATGCTGATTCAGAAGCGCTTGTGCTTGCTGAAACTGATGCACTTGTTGATGCTGACTCTGAAGGTGATGTGCTTGGCGATGTACTTGGTGATGTTGAATCTTTTCCGTCTAGTTTACGGTAAACATATTCAACAGACACAGCTCCTTCTTGAACCAGACCAGTTTCTGAAGCTGATGTTGCAGAAACTTTTACAAATACATACACATCGCCGTTATCAGTGATGATAACTTGTGGCTTATGATCTCTTGTATCGTATGGTGTACCCACTAGGCTTGCATCAGTATCTACTACCATATTTGGCACTACTGTACCATCTGATGCTTTACCTGAGATTGGATTTCCTGATTCATCCACATAGTTGACAACTACTACACCGACTTGAGCTTCTGGTTTTTCATCAACAGCTCCAAGTAATCTATAAACATAAGTGACTACTGAAGTTCTAGCTTTTACATCAGATTTCTCTGCATCTGCTGTTTTCTTCACTTTCAAAAGTTTATAGACTTTTCCATCTTTCGTTGTGATGGTTTCTGGCTTGTTGTCAGTCGTATCATAAGGATTTCTTACTAGAGTAGCTGACTCATCCACAACGGTACTTGATACCTCAACACCTTTATCAGTAATACCTGAGATTGGGTTTCCTGATTCATCAGTATAGACTACGATGACATTACCATATTTTTGGTTTGGAACTTCAGGTCTAACGAGCTCTTCGTAGACATAAGTAATGTTTTGAGATTCACCACTTACTTTACCTTTTTCTGGTGCTGAGCCTTCTTTAGTAGAAACAAGAACATAGACTTTTCCATCTTTTTCGATGCGTTCTGGTTTCAATTCAGGTTTCGTTGCATCATAATCTGTTCCAATCTGACTTCCTTTTGGAACTACTGATTCAGTCGGACGTAGATTAATTCCTTTAGTCGTTTCATATGATACAGTCACATTCTTATCACGCATTGAGTGTTCAATCTCAGAACTTGCTGACGCTGACGTGCTTGCTGATGCTGACGCACTTGTTGATGCTGACTCTGAGGCTGATGTGCTTGCTGATTCTGATGCACTTGTTGATGCTGATTCAGAAGCGCTTGTTGATGCTGATTCTGATGCGCTTGTTGATGCTGATTCAGAAGCGCTTGTTGACGCTGATTCTGACGCACTTGTTG
>ERZ772928.285-NODE-285-length-23503-cov-5.678565_pt1 | contig 23503 bp, 15 predicted proteins | sample MGYA00511686_ERZ772928 | MGnify/ENA primary metagenome ERZ772928 (study PRJEB29015, sample SAMEA2738063) | human oral metagenome | biome: human oral; feature: human-associated habitat; material: saliva | place: China | collected 2219 ... | reverse complement strand
TCCTTCGTAAATGCCGCCGCCTGGGATTACTGGGTGCTGCTGGCTTCGCGTGCGTTCGCAGGTATCGGTTCGGTCATGTTCACGGTTTCTGCAATGGGTCTTTTGGTGCGTTTAGCGCCGTCGCATATGCGCGGGCGGGTTTCGGGATACTACGCTACCGCATTCCTGCTTGGGAACATTATGGGGCCGGTCGTCGGCGGCGCACTCAGCGGCTTGGGGATGCGCCTGCCGTTCGCCCTCTACGGCTGCTCTCTGCTGGTGGCTGGGGCTATCGTGTGGTTTATGCTGCCCCCAGCAGATCAGATCGATGCCGAACGTGAGGCGTACAGTCTTCCCGCCCAGCATGATATTGCCCCCAGCGCTTCATCTGATGCCAACAAGCCCGGTACGGCCGGTGCTCCTGCAGCCAATGCACCAGCCTCAGACCGGAATTCCGCATCGGGTCAGGAGCCGTCTCAGCAGAAAACCCCCACACCAGCCGTTATGACCGTTCGGCAGGCACTCAAATTTACGAACTACCGCTCAGCGCTTTTCACGAACTTCACAATTGGCTGGGCGGTTTTAGGCATACAGTCCTCCCTGATTCCGCTGCTCGCGGCATATTTAGCGACGGGCGGCGATGCGTCTAAGGCATCGGAAGGAACCGTCCTTGCCTCTACGGTGATGGCGGTCGGTTCGTTAGCGAACGCTCTCACCCAAACCATTTCGGGGCGTCTATCTGACAGCCTGGGGCGGCGCATCATGATTTTTATCGGTTTGCTGATCGCCGGAACCGCCATTTCAACCATTGGTATTTCTTCGGCGCCCTGGATGCTCATAGCCCTGATCGTGGGCATGGGGGCCGGTGCTGCACTGATCACGCCCTCGCTGCAGGCTTCTGTTGCCGATGTGATCGGCGGTAAACGCGACGGTGCGCCCGTGCTTGCGACCTTCCAAATGCACAGTGACTTCGGCATGATTCTGGGTCCGCTTCTCGCCGGTGCCGTCGCCGATACGTGGGGGTTTACGCCCGCGTTCATGCTCTGCGGAGGTTTGCTCCTGGCGGCTTCGCTCACCTGGCTGCCGTTCCGCACCCCGCGCTGGCCCAGCGAACTGGCGGATGAGAACTATACCGGGAAGTAAAGGAACATTCACAAAACATGTGGGCTTAAAGAATACTCGGAAGTATTCTTAAACCCACATGTTTTGTGCGCAGAAAACGTTAGAGAAGCTCACGCAGCTCCTCCACGCTCTGCGAAATAACGGTTGAAACCCCCTCACGCATCGACACCCCGTACAGGGTTTGTGCCACCTGCATTGTGCGTTTCTGGTGCGTGATCAGAATCAGCTGCGAGCGCTGCCCCAGCTGCTCAATCACCTCAAGCAGACGCCCCAGGTTGCGGTCGTCAAGGGCTGCTTCCACCTCGTCAAGGGCATAGAAGGGGCTGGGGCGGGCCATGAAAATAGCAATGAGCAGAGCCAGGGACGCTAACGACCGTTCACCGCCTGAGAGGAGCGAGAGACGTTTAACTTTTTTGCCGGCGGGCCGCGCAAAAATCTCGATACCCGAGTTGAGGGTGTCTTCGGGGTCTGTGAGTTCTAGCCGCCCCTGACCGCCCGGGAAAAGCGTGGCGAAAATATGCTCATAATGCCCGTTAATGTCGGCGAGCGCGGCGGTGAACACTTCGGTGATGCGGCTGGTGACTTCGTCCATAACAGTGTTCAGATCGGCACGGGACTTTTTGAGGTCTGCGATCTGTTCACGGAGGTAGCTGTGCCGCTCGGTGAGCGCCTCATATTCTTCCAGTGCTAGCGGGTTGACACTGCCTAGTCGGCGGAGCTCGGCTTCGGTGGCGGTGAGGCGCTCTTTGAGGGTTTCTTCGCTGACTTCTTCGTCCCCTGCCGCAGCCTGCGGGTGGGCGGCGGTGATCTCATCAAGGGTGAGGCTGGTGAGCAGCTGGGCTCGTTCGGCCAGGTTCTCGCGGCGGGTTTCGATGCGCGCAATGTCGGTTTCGCTTCGGGCGGCGAGGGTGAGGGCTGCGGCGCGGGCGGTTTCAAGCTCTTGCTGTTCGGCACGGTTTTTGGTGCGCTGGGCCGTTATTTTTTCGATTTCGCTGGTGGTGTCGGCAATATGTTGGCGCAGCTTTGCTATTTCGTGTTCAAGAGCGTGGGCGAGGGCGAGGGCACGGGCGTGTGTGCCCTGGGCGCGCTGTGCCACGCGCTGGGTGTGAGCAGCCGCAGCGTGGGCGTTCTGCCGGGTGCTGATGGCGCGCTGGTGCAGGTCTTGAGCGCGGGTGAGGGCTGTTTGTGCTGCTGCGTATTCCGCTTCGATGCGCACCATAACGGAGTGGGCTTCTTGGCGGGTTTTTTCTGCTTGCGTGTGGGCATCACGCGCAGCAGCCAGTTCGGCCTCTAGGGCCTGTTGTGTGGTGGGCGGGTGCGTTTGCACCGCCTCTGCGGGGTGCTGCTGCGCGGTTTCGTGGGCGTCAAGTTCGGCTCGGGCATGGGCATAGGTTTCGTTCGCTAGACGTGCTGCTGCGCGGGCGGTTTCGAGTCGTTCTTGGGCGCGGCGCAGTTCCGCATCCATGCTTTCACCACGAACAGTAATGCGTTCTTGCGCGGTTTGGGCGGCGCTCAGTGCGGCACGCGCCTGCCCCAGGGTTTTGGCGGTATCCCGTTCAGCGGTGAGTGTTTCGGCGAGCTTTTTCTCTGCGGCTGCGAGTTTCTGGGCGGCGTGCTGGGCTAGACGGGCGGTAGCCTCGGCGTGCTCTTGCGCTGTGCGGGCGGCGGCGGCCAGTTCGAGGGCGCTGGCCCCCGCGTCGGGGTGCAGCTCAACGTGGCGCGAGTACACGATACCGTGCGTATCTATTGCTAGGCGGGCCCCCGCTTTAAGTGCTGCGCGGGCGTGGTGTGCGGTGGGAGCACAGTAGACTCCCGCAAGCTGTTCGTCGAGTGCCGCTTTCAGGGCCTGGGTTTCTGCTTTCCGCAGCGGTTTGGGGCCGGTGCCGGCGGGGTCTTCGGCGCGTATAGTGATGATGTTGTGTGTAGCATGGGCTTTTACGGTTGGCGGCATCACGGGTTCGGGACGCTTTTCAGGAGCACTGTTTGGTGAGCCCGCGGGGAGGATGCGTGAGATGCTGGCTGTTCTGGGTGCGTTCAGTGCGGCGGTTGCCAGCTGCGCCAGGGCGGAGGCGGCGGCTTTTTCCCAGCCTGGTTCGATGGTGATAACGTCCAGAACACGCAGCAGGTTCTCGGCTGCGGGGCTTGACGCCCCCTGTGGTTCCTCCTGGTTCAGGTGGGTGCCGAGAGCTTCACGCAGGGTAGCGGCGCGCTCGCGGGCACCTGCTGCCTCTTGGGCGGTGCGGGCGGCTTCCTCCCGAACGGCGTCACGTTTTTCTTCTGCGCTCATGCGCTCTTGACGGATCTTCGTAAGACGCTGCTCGTGGGCGTCATGTTCGGCCTCGGCGGCGGTGCGGGCGGCCTCAGCTTCGGCGCGTTGACCAGCGATCCCGGCTGCTTCTGCGGTGAGCTGTTCCACCTCTGCCCTGCGGTTCGTTTCCTCATCGTTGGCCCGCTCGTACCCGGCGCGTGCCACGGCGGCGGCTTCGGTGAGTTCGGCACGGCGCTGGCGCTCCTGCTGGGCTGCGGCGGCGTGGGCGGTGAGCTTCCGCTCGATACTCTGCACCTGGGCCCGCGCCGACTCGGCGACCTCGGCAGCCTGTTGAAGTGTTTCGCGGGCTTGTTCGAGGGCTGCGGTGCTTTGGGTCAGCGCCTGCTCGTCGGCCTCCATGCGCTCTGCTGCCCTGTTGACTTCGGCGTCGTAACCGGTCATATCTGCGTTTTGCTGCCCGGTTTTTGCGCGTTCGGCAGCCACGGAGGCGGTGGCGTGCGTGCGGGTGAGCAGCTGGTTCAGGTGCGAAAGCTGCTCGGCGTGAGCCGCCTGGGTGGCACGTAAAGATTCAAGGTGCGTATCATGTTCCAGGCCGTCGGCGTGGGCTTGTGACCACTGCTGCTGCAGCTGCTCGGCGTGTTCGGCGGCTGCGGCGCCCCGCTCACGCTCAGTGTCTAATAAGCCATCAAGGGCGTGTGCTTGGCGGGCGATCAGCAGCGCGTTGAGTTCACAGATACGCGCCTGCAGTTCGCGTGCTGCCGCGGCAGATTCGGCCTGCTCCCCCAGCGGTTTAAGCTGGCTCTGCAGCTCGGCTGCCAGGTCGTTGAGCCGGGTGAGGTTCGCACTCATCGCCTCAAGTTTACGTGCTGTTTTATCTTGACGGCGGCGGTATTTGAGGATTCCGGCGGCTTCTTCGATCACCTCGCGGCGTTCAGCGGCGGAGGCGTGCAGAATCTTATCCAGCTGCCCTTGGCCGATCAGCACGTGCATCTCAGGCCCCAGGCCCGCCTCAGACAGCAGGTCTTGCACATCGGACAGCCGGGCCGGGGAACCATTAATCTCGTATTCACTGCCGCCGGCGCGGAACATGGTGCGGGAAATTTCGACCTCTGCTGAGGGGATCGTCAGCGCCCCGTCTGAGTTGTCGATGCGCAGGCTCACCTTTGCCCGCCCCAGTGCTGATTTACCGCCCTGTTCGGCCCCGGCCCCAGCGAAAATAACGTCCTGCATGGACCCGCCGCGCAGGCTTTTAGCGCCTTGTTCTCCCATGACCCAGGCAAGCGCATCCACAATATTTGATTTGCCTGAACCGTTCGGACCCACCACCGCGTTAATGCCGGGGGTGAACTCGAACGTGGTGGCGGAGGCGAAGGATTTGAAACCGCGCAGGGTGAGCGAATGCAGGTGCACGGGGAGTATCCTTCCGGTAGTGGTTTTCGGCCCAGCCGTGATTTTCAGCTACCTATAAGGTTAACGTATCAGGATTTGGCGGGCCCGGCGGCTATACTTGGGGCGTAGGGTTACAGGCCTACGCCCGCAGTGAACGGGTGGTGCTTATTACTCTTACTGACGGGTTTTATATGCCCGCCCTAATAACTGATACGGGCCTTGGTAGGGTAAATTTTAAGTAACCAACACTGAGGCGGGGAGCGCACAAGCTCCCCTTCTTTCGTGAACGAAATAGTACTGTCCAAAACATACGAAGGCATTATGTCTGCACAAAACGCTGCTTCGCCCGGATCAGGGGCGAACTCCGATATCCGCCACCGCAACGCGGCGCTACTTTCGATTGAGAACGAGCTACCGCCCTTGGTGGTTTCGAGCGACTACTTTGATGAGCAGCTGGCAGACACCTACAAGCGGTTGCGCATGCCCAAGGGCCTGCTGGAGCGGCTGGCTGGCATTAGTGAACGGCGTGGCTGGGCGCAGGGGCAGACCTTTGAGGACGGCGCGGTTGCCGCCGCTGAGAAGGCGATCTCCTCCGCCGGTATTGACAGGAACCGCATCGGTTTAATGATTAACGCCTCGGTGACGCGCGATAATTTTGAACCCGCCGTCTCGGTGGGTGTTCACGACCGCCTTAACCTGCCGCGGCACGCTTTGAACTTCGATATTACAAACGCCTGCCTGGGGTTTGTGAACGCCTTGACGGTGGCAGCGACCATGATTGACTCGGGCGCTATCGAGTACGCCCTGGTGGTGGCCGGTGAGGACCCTTCCCCCTGGCACCGTACCGCCCTGCGCATCCTAAACCAGCCCAATACTTCCCGCGATGATGTGCTCGCGCAGTTCGCCACCCTCACCCTCGGCTCGGGTGCGGCAGCAGCCGTAATAGGCCGGGCGGATGAGCACCCCAACGGGCACCGTATTGTGGGCTCTGTGTCGCGGGCAGGTACGGAGCACCGTGATTTGTGCATCGGCGGCGAAGCCGACCAGGGGATGAACACCGATGCTGCCGGGCTGCTGGAGCACGGCTTGGAGCTGGTGGCGCAGGCGTGGGAGCAGGCACATCAGGACGGCTGGGACTGGGGCAGCATGACCTCCTATGTGACCCACCAGATTTCAAACGCCCACACGAACGCCATTATTGAGGCGGTTGGTATTGAGCGGGAACGTATTCCGTTGACTTTCCCCCGCTGGGGTAATGTGGCGGCGGCGGCGCTGCCGATGACCCTGGCCGAGTACGCACCCACCTACGCTAAAGGTGACCGGATCCTGTGTATGGGTGTGGGTTCGGGGCTTAACACAGCGCTCATGGAAATCACCTGGTAACCATATGATGTACCGCGGGGAGCCTCGGCTGTGAGGCTCCCCGACACACACCACCGCAACCCACCCACATAGCAAATCACCGGTTATACAGCGTAAAGAGAGCAAGGACACGGTTCTATGCGCCACCTGAACTTCCCCAAAACCCAGCCAACATACAACCCTCAAGAGTGGACGGGCGTTGACCCCCGCTACTCGCACAGGCTTGAGGTGCCCACCACCGCCCCCATTGAGGCCCGCGCCAACCAGGCGCAGGCACGCCGCTGGCACTACCTGGACAACCTGCCGGTGCTTCAGCAGCAGGGGCTTGAACCGATCGGTACGGTGCTGTGCGTGCACGGGAACCCCACCTGGTCGTACCTGTGGCGCACCGTGCTTGACGCCGGGGTGAACACCGAAAACCCGTGGCGCGTGGTGGCGGTGGATCAGATCGATATGGGCTACTCCGAACGCACCCACCTCGATTTGGAGGGTGAGAGGCGTTCCCTTGAAGACCGTATCGCGGATTTGGGTGATTTTACGCGCGAAACCGGGCTGGATGAGACCAAACAGCCGCTAGTAATCCTGGCGCATGACTGGGGCGGGCTGGTGTCTTTAGGCTGGGCCCTTGAGCACAAGAGCATCCTCTCCGGGGTGATGCTCACAAACACCGCTGTTTACCACGACGGTATTGAACGTATACCTGCGCCGCTGCGGCTCGCCCTGAGCGTTCATGAGCTGGGCACAAAAGACTCCACCGCGTTCCTTGACGTGACCCTGGGGCTGGCACAAAACCGGGGGCGCCTGCCGGATCCAGGCACCCCGGGCGCTGCTGAAGCCGCGTTGGCTGGCCCCACCGTGCACCAGCCGCGTGCCCTGTACCCGTATAAGCTTGACGAAGGTATCCGGCGCACCTACCGCGCCCCCTACGCGCATCCGGCATGGCGTGAGGGTATCCGCAACTTCGTGGGTGATATCCCCACAGGTGCCGACATTCCATCCTACAAACATATGGTGCGTATCGCCGAAGGTATTCGTGAGCTGAAGGTCCCCGCGTTCTTCCAGTGGGGCACTAAAGACCCCGTATTTCAGCGCCGCTACCTTTTTGACCTGATGCGCCGCATGCCGCAGGCAAAAGTACACCGCTACGAGAAGGCCTCGCACCTTCTGGCGGAAGATTACGATATTGCCACCCCCATCTTCAGCTGGCTGGGGCAGAACTTCGGGGTACTCGCCGAAGGCACCCTCCAGGAGCCGGTTAACGCTGAGGCGGCGCACCGCAAAGCCCGGCAAGAACTTGACCATCTCCACCGTGGCGATACCCCCCATAACACCGGGTTCCGGCCCATACTAGCGGCACTCACCGAACGCGCCCGAGACACTTCCCTGGCTGTGGTCGATATGGACACCAAAGGCGACGGCACCCAGGTGGCGGTTCAGCTCACCTGGGAGCAGCTGGCTGACAGGGTAGATGCTGCAGCTGCCCAGCTTCACGAGCTGGGGGTGCGCCCCGGCGACCGCGTGAACCTCATGGTTCCGCCCGGGTCCCGCCTCACCACCCTTATCTACGCCTGTTTGAAACTGGGTGCGGTCATTGTGGTGGCTGATACCGGGCTGGGTTTGAAGGGCCTCACCCGTGCGCTCAAGGGCGCTAACCCGCAGTTCATTGTGGGTATTCCTGCTGCGCTCGCTGCTGCCCGCTCGCTGCTGTGGCCGGGTCAGCGTATCTCAGTTGAGCCGTTAAACGCTTTCCAGGAACGGCTGCTTGGTGTGAGCGGCTCTGTATTCGCAGTGGCGCAGAAGAATCAGACCGGCACCATAGAGTTCCCTGCCCCCGCCCCGGATGCGGATGCGGCGGTGCTCTACACCTCCGGTTCGACTGGCCCTGCCAAGGGCGTGGTGTACACGCAGCGGCAGCTGGCAGGGATGCGTGATGCGATCGCTCATACGTACGGTTTCGAGGAAGGGTCAGCCCTGGTGGCGGGTTTCGCCCCATTCGCGCTTCTTGGCCCGGCCCTGGGGGCCACCAGCGTGACCCCCAAAATGGATGTGACCAAGCCGAAAACCTTGACCGCGACCGCGTTGGCCTCAGCAGCTGAAGCCATTGACGCCTCCACGGTGTTCGCCTCACCGGCGGCACTGGTGAACGTGGTGGCTACCGCGAAGGAGCTGACCGAGCCGCAGCGTTCCGCCCTGGCGAAGGTCACCACTGTGCTCTCAGCAGGGGCGCCGATTCCCGTTCCTCTGCTGCAGGCGCTCTCCCAGCTGGTGCCTAACGCCTCCCTGCACACCCCGTACGGGATGACTGAGGGGCTGCCCGTAACCGATGTTTCGTTTGAGATGATTCAGCAGGCGATTTCTGAGGGTGTCCCGAACTCTCAGGGTGATGTCCTTGACCCGTTCGCCAAAGACGGGGTATGTGTGGGCTACCCCGTGTACGGTGCGGCAGTAGCAATCGCCGCGTTGCAGGACGACGGGACTCCTGCGGCTGAGACCACCCGCAAGCCCGGTGTCACCGGCGAAATTCTGGTCTCGGCGCCGCATGTGAAAGACCGCTACGACACCCTGTGGGTTACTGAAGAAGAGTCAATCTCTACCCCCGGCTGGCACCACACCGGGGATGTTGGGCATCTGGATGCTTCCGGCCGTTTGTGGGTTGAGGGGCGGCTGGCGCATGTGCTTCTCACCGCTCAGGGTGTGCTCACCCCGGTGGCTGCTGAGCAGTCCGCAGAAACTCTAGATGAGGTGCGCCGTGCCGCGCTGGTGGCGGTGGGCCCGGACGGTGCCGCCGCTGCGGTACTGGTGATTGAGGCCACCGACCGTGCGCTCAAGCAGGGGCAGGCGCCCCTTGCCCTGAGCCGTGCAGTGCGGGAACGGGTGAAGGAAGATACGGGTATTGAGCTGGCGGCTGTGCTGGTAGTACGTGAGCACCCCACGGACATTCGGCATAACTCTAAAATTGACCGAACCGCCTTGAGCACGTGGGCTCAGAAGGTACTTGCCGGAGCGTAATATAGCGCATTTTATGCGTTACACCCTGGTGCCTGCATACCCCCTTCAAACCTTCTCCTATCCTGTGTCTGTGCCCTGCGTACACACCATAAATACACCACATAGTGATACATAATCTTTCGGAGGCGATGATGACTAACCCCGCTCCCCTGGCGGCACGCTACACCGACCCATCTCCCCGTTCGCTACGGCCCGTTGAAGAATCAGATTTTGCCCCAAGCAACGCAGAACGTGTGCTGCTGACCGGTGCCAGCGGCATGCTGGGCCGCGAGTCTGCGCTGGCCCTATTGCGTGCCGGGTACACTGTGCGGGTGTTTCAACGCTCAGATTCGGGAATAGCCGCCCTGCTGCCGGATACTATTCGCCCCAGGTTCGAGCAGGTGCGGGGTTCCCTCACCAACCGGCAAGCCATTGAGCAGGCGCTGACAGGCGTGAACGGTATTGTGCACGCAGCCGCGAAAGTATCGGTCTCCGGTGACTGGCGCGACTATGAACGGGTGAATATTGAGGGAACCAAGAGTCTGCTGGATGCTGCGGTTGAGCATGCAATCCCCAAATTTCTGTATATTTCCTCCCCATCGGTAGCGCACGCCGGAGCGGCACTTGTTGGTGCAGGGAACGGGGATGCCTCCCCCGAACACGCGCGCGGCAACTATGCCAGGTCAAAGGCGGTGGCGGAGAAAGCGGTGCTGCAGATGAACGGTACTGCGCTATCCACCGGGGAGCATCTGTGCACCGGTGCCCTGCGCCCACACCTGATCTGGGGCCCGGGAGACACGCAGCTGGTGGAACGCATCCTGGAGAGGGCCCGTGCGGGGCGGCTGCCGCTTCTATCCGGTGGGACCGGGCTGATCGACACCCTGTACATTGATAACGCCGCCGACGCGGTGGTGCACGGTTACGAACGGTTGGAGGCGCTTGCCGGGCGGGCTGTAGTGGTCACCAATGGGCAGCCGCGCACAGTTGCCGAGCTCATGAGCGGCTTCTGCACTGCTGTGGGCGTTCCCGCACCGCGTTTTTCGGTACCGGCACCGGTGGCTGTGGTGGCCGGGCGCCTGATTGAGAAGGTGTGGGTTTTACTGCCTCATTCGGTGACCGCCGGTGATGAGCCTCCCATGACGGGGTTCCTGGCGGAGCAGCTGTCAACGGCGCACTGGTTTGACCAGCGAAACACCCGTGAACTGCTGGGGTGGGAACCGGCCGTATCAATTGAAGAAGGATATGAGCGGCTACGCTTGTTTTACGGGGATAAGTATTCTCGGCCGTAAAGGTTCATTACCTCCGGTCAAGCCCGCGCGGGGTACGTTGGCAGTGGGGGCACCGGTATGAGGAGCGGTTCATAAACGGTTCACGCACGATAATGCTGGTGCGTCCCTCATCCAGGCAGCGGCGGCACGGCTCACCGGCGCGCCCGTAGGCGTTCAGCGACCGATCAAAATAGCCGGACTGCCCGTTGACGTTCACATACAGGGCATCGAAGCTGGTGCCGCCGGCGCGGAGCGCTTCAGTAAGTACCTGCTGCACGGCGGCAAATAGTTCCCGGGTCTGTGCAGCGCTAAGTGTGCGGGACGGTTTGGCGTAGTGAATCCTGGCCCGCCACAGCGCCTCATCCGCATAAATATTCCCGATACCGGATACCACGGACTGATCTAGCAGCAGGCGTTTAATGCCGCTGGCGGTGCGGAGCATCTTCGCCCGTATCAGTGACAGATCAAAATACGGGTCTACAGGGTCACGCCCAATATGCTGCACGGCCTGCGGCACCAAAAACTCTTCCGGTATTTCTTCCGCCCCAGCGAGCGAAGCACCCGCAGGAATGTCAGACACTAAATCCGAGAGGAACATGCCGCCAAAGATACGCTGATCAACAAACCGTAATTCGGTGGTTTTACCGGTACTCTCGCCATCGGCAGGTTCGAGTTCAAGGACGATTTTGAGGTGCTTCTCGGGTGCAAAATCTGGGGTTTTTACCAGCAGCTGCCCGCTCATTCCCAGGTGTATGACCAGCGCATACGGCAGCAGCTCACCGGAGGCGCATCCGCCCCTGCCGGTGGCTGCGAGCGTGAGCCACATGTATTTGCCGCGCCGATACGCCCCGTGAATGCGGGTTCCTTCCAGGCGGGCGGCAAAATCTGCTGTGCCCGGTACATGGCGGCGAGTAGAACGTGCATCCAGAATACGCACACGTTCAATGACCCGGCCCGCGGCGTGGGCCTGAACGCCCTCACGGACGGTCTCAACCTCGGGAAGTTCAGGCACTGTGCCCTCCTTACTGCCTCATATGAACCGCAAACAGGCACCGTCAGCCCAGGGTCACAGCAGCACCCGGTAGGCTGCCTCGGCCGCCAGGCGTTCCGCTTCTTTCTTGCTGGTGCCTTCACCGGTTCCGGCAACTTGCCCGGCAACCACGGCTTTGGCCGTGTAGTGGCGTGCGTGGTCTGGCCCTTCGCCGCTCACCTCATACCGGACCTCGCCCCAGGCCCTGGAAGCCACCAGCTCCTGCAGATCGGTCTTCCAGTCACGCCCGGAATTCAGCACGGCCTCATCATCCAATAGCGGCGCAATTAAGCGCAGCACAAGCTCCCGGGCGGCTTCCCTGCCGAGGGTCATGTAGGTTGCACCGAAAATAGCTTCCATCGTATCGGCAAGGATTGAGTCTTTATCGGCACCGCCGGTCAGCCGCTCCCCCTTGCCCAAACGGATATGCGGCCCCAGCCTCAGCTCACGGGCAACTTTTGCCAACGCCACGGTGGACACCACCACGTGATGCCGTTTCACCAGCTCCCCTTCCGGCATATCCGGGTAGCGGCGAAACACCTCCTCCGCGATAGCGAGCGAAAGCACCGAATCTCCCAGAAATTCCAGGCGCTCATTATGAGCGACCCCGGGATTCTCAAAAGCATAGGAACGGTGCGTTAGGGAGCGCAGAAACGTCTCGGCGTCAATAGTGACGCCGAGACGTTTCTGCAACTCCCTAGCGTCAGATGCACTAGGAACGTTATTCATTGGTAGCCAACTGTAATTTATGCGTCGGCGACCTTGCGGCCCTTGTACTCCAGGAACAGGGCGTTACCCGCAGCATCGGTGACAACCTTAGCCCGGTGCGGCAGGCTGTAGGTCACACGACCGTTCTCGATGGTCTTCACCAGCGGGGGCACAGAGGCCTTCCACTGGGAACGGCGTGCGCGGGTGTTAGCGCGGGACATTTTGCGCTTGGGAACAGCCACAGCTATCTCACAATCTCTAGTAATAAACAATTTAGTTTTCGGTACCCGTGCCAAGCAGCCCCTGCAGGGCCGACCAGCGCGGGTCTAACGCCTCGTGATGATGCCCTGGGTTCTCCTCCAGGCGCGCTCCGCACTCGGAGCACAGACCCTGGCATGTTTCCCTGCATACGGGCTGGAACGGCAGCTGAAGGATCACTGCGTCCCGCAGTGCCGGTTCGAGGTCAAGCGTTTCTCCCTCAACGGCGTACTGCTCATCTACTTCGTCTTCGGGGCCGCCCTCAGGGGCCTTCTCGAACACGAAAAGCTCTTGAATGTCGGCCGACATTTCATAATCAATCGGATCCAGACACAGGCTACACTCGCCGTGTACATCCACAACGGCGTCGCCGGTAACTAGAATACCATCTACCACAGACTCTAACCGAACGTTCATATCAATATCGGTACCCTCAGGAACGCCAATAAGCGCATTTCCTAAATCAGCCGGTGCGGGAACAACCTCGGCAAATGTTTCCGAAGTGCCCGGGCGATGCATCAGGTTAGTCACCGAGAGCACCAGCTCAGACGAGTCTTTACGTGAAATGACGTATCTCCTTATGAAATGTATAAACCAAAATCTCAGTCTATAGCGTGCGCAAGCACAATGCAAGATAACACACTGTTTATGAGACCTTAACCATACGATCTCGGGCGTGTCTAGGCGTTTGAGCCGCCCTGCAAGCCGCACCTCAACAGAATGAACCCACCCCGGATCGCTGTCATTATGCCCCTTGCGGGCCCCCTACCACAGGTACATTAATGCCGCTGCGCAAGAGCGTGGGCTACTACCTGCGGAACAAACGGGCGCACATCCCCACCTAACGAGGCAACCTCACGAATAATCGTGGACGACACCCCACCATAGCGGTCTTCTCCCGCCAAGAAAACGGTCTCCACCTTCGATAAATGCCGGTTCATACTCGCCATCGGGGCCTCATACCCATAATCCGTGCCCGAGCGCAGACCCTTCACTAAGGCGCTGGCGCCACGCTGAGCCGCGTACTCCGCCAAGAGCACCCCGGTTGGGATAATCTCAACGCCCACCCCTTCAATACCAAGTTCCGCTAAAGAATCCGTGACCAGCCGCACGCGCTCCTCAAGGCTAAAAAGGTACTTCTTCGAATGGTTATGGGCAACACCCACCACTACCTCATCGAAAAGCGAAGCGGCACGCGCAATAATCTCAAGGTGCCCATTATGAACAGGATCAAATGACCCGGGGCAAATCACCAGCATCTAGTTCTCCTTCTCAGCTATACCCAGCACAGGCTCTGCACTCAGCTCTGCGGCATCTGGTTCAAGATAATACACTGCCGTCTCCCCGTGATTCTTCGCTGCAAACCGGCGCACGCTCTTGGGCCATACCGGCTCACTATCACGTGCGGAACGCTCCACCACCACAATGGCACCCTCGGCAAGGTGAGGGGCGATCTGCTGCAGATCCTCCACCACCTGCTCATTCGGCAACGCATACGGAGGGTCCACGAACACAATATCCCACACGTCTAAAGCCCCCGACAGGTAGGTGCGCGCGCTTGAATGCCGCACCTTCACCTGCGGGTTCAGCCCACTCACAGAGCACGCCCGCACCACCGCATCCACGTTGCGCTGTATGATTCGCACCGCCTTCGGGTACTTATCGACAATCTCAACAGAGGCGGCACCCCGCGACGCGGCTTCACAGCCTAGTGCCCCCGAGCCGCCATACACATCAAGCACACGCGCACCCTCAAGCACCCCGTAGCTTTCCAGCTTAGAAAATAGTGACTCTTTCACCCTGTCGGTCGTTGGGCGAGTAGTATCACCCGGCACAGAGGCAAGGCGTAAGCCGCCCGCAGCCCCCGCAATAATGCGGCTCATCTTCTCTTCAGTCCCTTCCCTCACCGGTGCGGCAGATGCATCTATCCCCTGCCTAAAAACGCCTCGCGGTCAGCGTCCAAGGCGCGGTCAATAGTACGCGCCAGATTCGGGTGCTTTGCCAGCGTCGGATCATCTGCCACAATACCCCGTGCATCTTCACGGGCGCGCTCAATAATTTTCGCATCTGTAAGCGCACGCAGGAATTTTAATGTGCTTTTACGTCCCGACTGTGCGGCCCCCAGAATATCGCCTTCACGCCGCTGCTGCAGGTCGATGCGGGACAGTTCAAAACCGTCCGTAGTGCCCGCCACCGCGTCAAGGCGTTCACGAGAAATACCGTCTGCTTCCTGACGGGTCACCAGCAGGCAGGTGCCTGCCACCCCGCCGCGCCCCACACGGCCGCGCAGCTGATGCAGCCCCGAAATACCAAAGCGGTCGGCATCCATAATAATCATGAGCGTAGCATTTGGCACGTTCACGCCCACCTCAATGACGGTGGTGCTAATAAGAAGGTCAATCTCTGCCCGCTCAAATGCAGTCATCACGCGGGTTTTCTCGGCAGCGTCCATCCGCCCGTGCAGGGTACCGATGCGCACTCCCGAAAGCGCCGGGACATCTTGCAGGTAGGCGTTCATGGCTGTGACCGATGTCAGCCTGATCTTTCCATCCGAGCTTTTAGCTCCTTCACGCCCGCCATCGCCAAATAGCTGCACCCCTTCTTCGGTGTCATCACCATCATCACCGATTTTGGGCACCACCACATACACCTGGTGTCCAGCGTCAATCTCCTCCCGAGCTCGGCTCCACAGGCGGGAAGCCCACCCCGGTTTTTCGGCGAGGGGAACCACATGCGTAGAAATCTTCTGCCGCCCGGCAGGCAGCTGGTCCAATACCGACACGTCCAAATCACCGAAAACGGTCATCGCCACGGTACGCGGTATGGGGGTGGCTGTCATCACCAGCCGATGCGGCAATTCCCCGTGGGGACCGCGCAGGCCATCACGCTGTTCCACACCGAAACGGTGCTGCTCATCCACCACCACTAAACCTAGATCGTTGAACTCGACTCCTTCAGAAAGCAGCGCATGCGTGCCAATCACAATCTGGGCGGTACCGTCTGCAAGTTCGGCCAGTACCTCTTTTTTACGTTTAGCAGACATGGAGGCCGTTAAAAGCCGTACCCGAACCTGCGGCCCGTCACCGGTGTGATCCGTGACCGTATCGGGGGTATCAATGCCGGGGATTGTTCCGGTATCAGCCATAGCCCCTAAAACATCAAGTACAGACCGCAGATGCTGTTCAGCCAGCACCTCGGTAGGGGCCAGCATGGCAGATTGTCCGCCGGTATCGGCTACCTGAAGCATGGCACGCAGGGCCACCACGGTTTTACCGGAACCAACATCACCCTGTAATAGGCGGTTCATTGGCGAAGAACCGCCAAGATCGGCGGCGATCTGCTCCCCCACAGCCTGCTGTCCGGCGGTGAGCTGATAGGGAAGAACCTCCAGCAGGCGATCCGCCAGCCCGCCCGGTACAGCAGCACGGGCAACAGTGCTGTGAGCGGCACGGGCAGCCTGCAGCCTGGCCAACGCAACCTGAAGTACGAACGCCTCACGGTAACGCATCTGCTGCTGCGCTGCGTACTGGGTGGCTTCACTATCCGGTGTGTGCAAAGCACGGTAGGTCCACTCCAGCGAAGGAATTTTACGGGCACGCCGTAGTTTGAACGGCACGGGATCTTCCAGTTCTTTCAACGGCACAGCTTCTAAGAGCTGGGTAATGTAGGAAGCAATCCGGTCGGTAGGCAGCTTCACCGGGGCACGGTACACGGGAATAGGGGCGCCCGCTTTCTCTTGGGCTGCATCCACCGCCTCATCACTCTCGGAAAGCACCGCATAGTGCGGGTTTGTGAGGGTGTATTCACCACGATAGGTACCGACTTTACCCGAGAACATCACGTGGTCACCTTCGTGGATATCACGTGCGGCGGTCCATGCATTAAAGAACGAGAGTTTCATCGTTGACCCTACGGGTAAGGAACCCGCAGGAACACCAAAAAGACTTTGAGACTGCCCGTAAGAATCCGCGTACCCCGAGTATGAGGCACCATTGGCGGCAAGCCCCGCCACACGCGGGTTGGTGCCCCCGTACGACAGGCGGCCGGGCTGATGCGCCCGTCCGTTTACGGCGGCATAACGCCCTGTGGCTCCGCCCGGCTCGCCGCCAGCGAGAGTATCGGTAATGGTGACCTCAGTAATACGCCCTCGGCGTGCCGCCATGGTACGAGTACTCACATTCAGCACCCGAGCAATAATTGTGACTTCCTGCCCCTCGACCAGCTCGGCAAACGAGCTGAGTTCACCGCGCGGTAAGTATTTACGGGGGAAATACTCCAGCAGTTCCCCCACTGTCCCCAGCCCCAAATGGGTTTTTACGGCCCGCACGGCCGAGTCAGGAAGGTACTTTTTTAAGGGTGCGTTCTCAATGCGGTCTTCGGTGTTATAGCGGTTGAGGGCACGTTTTTTCGCCTGCCCGTTTTCTGTATTTTTATTCCCCTTAATGGTTTTCTGCACCTCTGCGGTCGGGGTACCAACGGGCGTATTCCCGGATGTCTTCCCCTTCGCTTCACTGGCAACAGGTTTACGTTTTGCGGTAGCGGCGGTATCGGGGGCACCTGAACTGCCGGATTGGCGGGCGGCTACGGGCTTCTTCCCGTTCTTCTGCTTATTATTCTTTTGCCTCGCCCGTGTCTTTACTGCCTTCGCTTGTGGTGCGGGGGCCTCCGGGTTCCTTTCAGCGTGTTGCAGGCGAGCCTCTAAAGCAATATCCACCAGTTCGTACAGTTCCGCCGGATCCATTGCCCCAGCGGCTTCTCCCAAAGATTTTGTGAGTGAGGCAAGAGCCGCTTGATACTGTGGCGAGCGGCGGCGTTCTACCGTTTCTTGGAGCGCCGCTAAAGTGGTTTCATGGCGCGCGTACGCGGCTAAATCCTGCACGGTCAACAGCGGGTTATGAGCTACTTCGGCATCTGCGAGCACACCCTCAGGTACATCCCCCGCAGCACGGTGGTTAGCATCCGGCTCTGTGACTTGTTGGGGGCGAGTGGTTTTACTCCCCCTACGGGTGCCCTTTGTGTGGTGCGCGGCTTCCTGTTGCGTCTCGGTCTCCTGCTGAACAGATGACTTCCCCCGACTCGCATTTTTATTCGACTTGTCCCCGCGTGTTGAGGCCGCTGCGCCGTCAGCATGGGTATCTTTACGCTGAGCGGCAGCATTGCGTGGGCGCGAAGGTTTACGGGCAGACTCCCCCCAGAGCGCACCCGAATCAAGCCCGTCAAACAGGCTGGGCGCAGACATCGAGGGTTCCGGGGAGGCACCTTCGCCGGTGCCGTGCCCTGCGTTCATCGCCTGCCCTCCCCTCAGCTTGCACACACTCTCTCATCCAGCCGCAGGCCGGGGCCTTCCCCACCCCACGTTTACCTGGCACGCACCGCATCATACCGGCATCGTGCGCATTATTAGATTAATTGTACGGTAAATAACACCATATTAGTACATATATTCAGGTGCGGCGTGCCTCTGAACCGCGAACACACGCATTCTCACACCGCTCAATCCGCGGCACACGCACCATCAGCAGGCCCCTCACACAAAGACGACACCCGCTCCTCACGCAGCATACCGTGCCGGGCAATTGCTGCGCGAGCATCATCAAGCGAAAACACATGCACATGCAGGCTCCACATCCCCGCAGAAACATCCAACGGGGTTAACAATAGCGAATCGCCCAGCTGCTCAAGTTCCGATCGTATCTGCGCCACCGCCACAGGGTCAGCATCCACCGTACCCATCAGCTCCCACTCGGGAACTCGCGCGCTCGCAGCAGTGCTATCTCCGCGTCGTTCCTGAAGGTGACGTGAAGGCATAGCGGGCGGCACCAGCATACGCTCAATCTGGGCATCGTCCAACCTGCTGGTACGCCACCGCGAGTTCGTGTGCACCACCGTCAGGTAAAGCCCAAGGGCGCCCGCATCCACCGTCCCCTTCAGCTCCGGGGCGGGCGGATGCTCTGCGGTTCCTTCCAACGCCCGCAGCACGCTAGTGCGCCGGTACTCTGAACGATTCAGCATATCCTGCAGTTCACTACCGGGCCGGTAGTGGAACCGATAGTCCGCCACTGCGAGCATTACTGCCCCCATAGTGCTGCGCATGAGCGAGGCATCGGGCACGCTCTGACGCACCCGTTGCGCCGCAGCGCTGAGAGCAAACGCCTCACGATAAGAGCTCTCACGTATCTCTGCGGCAGGTGCTTCCTCATACTGTTGGTGTAACGCCGAGAACACGGGAATCTGCGCTACCTCCGACTCGTCCATATCCTCGGTGAGGTGTCCCGGTAAACCCCAGTAGCTCCGTACCGCTTCCAAAGCCCAGGTACACAGCAGGGTGCCCGAGTTGCCCCTAGCTGACCGGTAAGCCTGCATAATAGCCCGCTCATATAACTGGCCTATCCGCAGGTTAAGTGCCGCCGCATCCGCTGGTTTGGGTTCTTTCTGCAGCACCTCATATTCTGCGTCGAATGCTTCTTTGAGGGCGGTGAGCGTTACGGTCAGATTTGACCCGGTGTCCTTATCCGGTACGGGGAACGCATTCAGGCTATTCAACCCGTCACGGTACTTCCGGGCTTGTGCGCACGCTGCGTCTACCCAACCGATACCGAACGTAAACTCGGTTTTAGGCGCGTTATCACCTAACACAAACACTCCTTACACGCTGAGGCACCTCACTCCATTCTAAGCCCCGGCCCCGCAGCCATGTTTAGGCCCTCCCTCGGCACGTTTAGATGCGCTCGCGTTAGAGGGGCTGATAGTGTTCCCAACCGCGTGCTTGTGCCTGTCGCTGGCCCAGCAGCACCCGCGGCTGCTGCCCTTCGGGAACCAGGCACGACCCCAGAACCACAAACCCCTCCGGTAATAGTGCCCCGGAAGGGAAACATGCCAGCAGTCCGTGGTCTTCTCCCCCACCAAGTACGCATTCCTGTGCCAAGCTCACGTAACTGTCTGCGTCCTCATTGTGCGGCTGCCCGTGCAGGATTGCCTGTGCCAGCGGTACCAGGGGCTTGGACAGGGCCTCAATAGCCTCTGCTGATAAGGAAATATCCACCGCAGAAGCACATGCTATACGCTCTGCATCTTTAAGAAGTCCATCAGAAACATCAAGCATGGCAGTAGCCCCCGCCCGTGCGGCGAGCACACCGGCGGGTACGGGCGAGGTGGGCCGCAGCTGGGCTGTTAGGGCGCGCTGTACCACCTTGTCATCGCAGCGCGGGTGCTTACCCGTTGTTTGTTTGCCCATAATGTCCGCAAGGTACGGGTTGTGGGATTGGAGCAGAAGCCGTAAACCGGCATCAGCCCACCCCACCTGTCCAGCAAAAGCAACGGTGTCTCCTGCTTGAGCGCCCGAACGCAGCACCGGTTTGGGAGTATCCGGGTGCATCCTCCCCATCGCGGTGATACTCACCGTAATATCGTTGGAGGTTCCCAGATCGCCACCGCTGACAGTACACGAATGTGCCCCACAGGCTACGATACTGTCGGTGATCCCCCGGGCGAAGTCCTCCACCCACCCGTAGGTGGTGTGGGCAGGCATGCTCAATGAGACAACAAGGGTTACCGGTTCTGCCCCCATGGCCGCAATATCTGCAAGGTTCTGGGTGGCCGCCTTATACCCCACCTCGTACCCTCCGCTAGATATCCCGGCGGGCCACGGGTCCAGAAAATCTTTGCCCTCCACCAGGGTATCGGTGGTGAGCACCGTGGGGGTGGGGCTACCGGCGAAAACCGCGCAATCATCACCGGGACCCACCAGCAAAGGATCCTCAGCGCCCTGTTGGTGCTGATGGTCTTTTATAGCAGCATTATGGTTCTCAATAATGGGCAAAAAAGCACGCAAAATACGGGACTCCCCCAGGGCGGCAGCGGTAGCATCCCGCAAAGGATGTTCCTGCCGTTGGGAAGAATCCCGTATTGTGCGCGCGTTTTTTTGAAGGCTCACGCAAGTATAATGCCCGTCTACCGTACGCGGTAGAAGTGGCGGATAGCGAAACCAATAATGGCGATAGCTAACAGGCTAAAGACGACCAGCGGAATCGCACCATAGGGGCCTGAGTTATTGCTATTATCAACAGCCGCCTGGTTATTGGAGCTCGACGAGTTCGACTTTGAGGGCTGCTGACTTGACGGCTCAGCCGAAGTGCTGCCGCTGCTGGATGAACGCGAAGTGTTCGAAGGAGTCGAACCAGTGGGCCGGGAATCAGCCGTTCCCGTCACGCTCGGAGTCAACCGCAGGCCACCGTTCTCTCCCTGAGACAGGTACCCGGCCACCCAGTCAGCCGCACCGGGGATAGCCTCCTGGGAACCACTATTAGCCCCGATGCGCCCCAAGGTGGTAACACCGTTCGGCAGCAGCTCACCGCGAGGGTCCTCGGTCGGAGTGTTAGGCACAGGCGCGGGGCTGGGGCTGGGCGCTGGCGCAGGAGTCGGCTCCGGCGCAGGCGCGGGTGCAGGAACAGGGACCGGCTCAGCGGTTGGTGCCGGGACAGGAACCGGTGTCGGCTCCACGACAGGAGGCGTCGGCACGGGAGTAACCGTCGGGTCCGGAACCGGAGTAGGATCCACCGGCGGAGTCGGCACAGGATCCGTCGGTGCCGGCTCTGGAGTGGGTGTCGGGTCCGGCGTAGGCGTCGGGTCAGGTGTTGGGGTGGGATCCGGAGTCGGAGTCGGCACCTCAGGGGTCGGGGTGGGTTCCGGCGTGGGCTCCTCAGGCGTAGGGGTAGGATCCTGAGTCGGCTCTGGCGCGGGAGTCTCCGGGCTAGGCGTGGGAACCTCGGGTGTGGGTGTCGGCTCCGGGGTTGGAGTGGGCTCAGGCGTGGGCGTAGGAGCCGGAGTCTGATTCTGCTCGGGACTCGGAGTCGGAGTCGGCACCTCAGGGGTCGGCGTAGGATCCGGTGTAGGAGTAGGTGTCGCATCCGGAGTCGGAGTGGGCTCAGGCGTTGGCGTAGGAGCCGGGGTCTGGTTCTGCTCAGGGCTCGGAGTCGGCACCTCAGGGGTAGGGGTGGGGTCCGGCGTAGGGGTAGGCGTCGGCTGCTGAGGGGCAGGCGTTGGCGTAGGAGCCGGAGTCTGATTCTGCTGGGCGGGCACAGGAGTCTGATCCTGTACCGGAGCAGGGGTTACCTGCTGGTTATTACCACCCTGATTATTACCGCCCTGAGCGGGGGCAGGGGTCGGGGTAACGTTCTGGGCAGGCTGCTGCGGTGCAGGGGTTGCCTGCTGATCCGGTGTAGGAGTCGGAGTATTATTAACCGCTGCACCAGTATCGTTAGCCGCCGCACCCGTAGCAGCAGGCTGCGGGGTTGGAGTTACCTGCGGGGTGGGGGTAGGCGTTGCCTGCTGAGCTGCTTCAGGCGTGGGGGTAGCATTATTAGCCGCGGGGGTGTTCTTCGCGGGGGTTGCCTGCGCGTTCGGCGTGACATCTGCAACGGGCTGCTCACCGGTCTGTGCAGCCGCAGGTTGGGCAGGGGCAAAGGATGGCGGGGCCTGAACCTCCTCCATACCGGCATTCACATTATTAGGAGTTCCGGTGGCATTATCAGTTGGTGCTTGAGTGAGAGCGACTGCGGGGTGCACAGGCTGCGGGGTGTGCACTAGTGCAGCCCCGGGCAGAGACACAGCGGCAGGGAGTCCCCCGACCGTCAGTAAGGCGGTCGCTACACCAGCTGATACCACCTTGTGGTTTTTATTTCCCAAAAGGTCATCCTTATATGTTTTTGAGTGAACATGAATGTGCCCCAAAAGTAAGGGTGCTTCTAAATATTAGCGAATATTCCCAGGAATTTCTTCCCGTAACAAGCTTTATAACAAAATCATAACAGGTAAGTTTAACCACTCAAACATTAAGGCACAGCTTCAGGTTCATGTTCTCATAAAATATTTCCTGCAGCTTCCCTGCCCTTCAACCTTCTCCACACAGCCTAGTTAATACCCGGTAATACGGTAGAATGAAGGGTGTGAAACAGCTATCTCAGCCCGCACGCACACACCGCCTCCTTCGCACCCTCAGCAGGTCTTTTACTGCATGTGGGTGCATATTTTTTCTGAGTGGCTGTGGCGCCGGGACAGTCAGTCTAGAGCCCGCACCGGATGCCGCGAACCCGGTGTGTGCATACGCACTAGTGGCAATGCCAGAGACCCTCACCGGATTCCCCCAGCGGGAAACCACGGCACAAGCCACCACGGCTTGGGGAGATCCCGCAACAATTGTTCTCAAGTGCGGCGTGTCGGTCTCCGAACCTGTCTCGGATCCCTGTGTTGAGGTAAACGGTATTGACTGGATTCTGCGCCCCCAAGAGACTGAATCTGATCCCGCAAAAGCTGCCAGTGCCACCGCTAGCTCGCATAATACGGCGCCTGCAAACAGCGCCTCCTCCACAGCTTCTCAAAAGGCTGGCACGAGCACCCCAGCCCCGGTGAGGACCTCCAACGTTCAGCGGTCGGGCGGAGTGTGGACAGCTACCACCTACGGCCGTACCCCGGCTATTGAGGTGACGTTCGATGCTGACAAGGTACCTTCATCTACTTTACTGACCAGCCTGAGTTCAGCTGTGAAGCAGGTTCCCGCTCAGAAGAAATGCACCAACCTCAACGAAGTCCCCGGCGGCCATTAGTGCATATAAATCCGTTTTTTGTCTAATAGTATGCACGACCCACCGGTATACTCGGCAGCTTTAACTTTCCTTAAACCTACCGGCTATCGAATTATAGCTCCCCCACACTATTACGCCTTTATAGCGGAATTTATAGCACTATTTAAGCAGTCGTGATGGGGCTTATACACCCGGCTTGAGGTTCGCCATCATATTTTATTTCTCCATCACATATAACTGAATACTTATTTATATATAGGGTATAAAAACACCCAATCTGCTGGTTTTATTCAACAGATTGGGTGTTTTTTAGAGGCGGCCTCTTCGCTAGCTATTGGCGTTACTTCTTTACGATAGCGCTATAGCGGTGAATGAACGCGGCCATTGCATCACGGTGAATAGGCTCACCCGGACGGTACGTGCCGTCAGACCAGCCTTTCGTAATACCCTGCTGCTTCAGCCAAGTAATCTCCTGATAGAAAGCATCACCATTCTGCACATCGTTAAACGGTGAGTTCACCGGAGCCGTATACGCCGGAGCACCAGCATA
>ERZ772928.283-NODE-283-length-23580-cov-11.352094_pt1 | contig 23580 bp, 13 predicted proteins | sample MGYA00511686_ERZ772928 | MGnify/ENA primary metagenome ERZ772928 (study PRJEB29015, sample SAMEA2738063) | human oral metagenome | biome: human oral; feature: human-associated habitat; material: saliva | place: China | collected 2219 ... | reverse complement strand
GTCAACCTGTCTTGGTTGGTACAGTAGCGGTTGAAACCAGTGACTACATTTCTAAAAAATTGGTCGCAGCTGGTGTTCCTCACGAAGTCTTGAACGCCAAAAACCACTATAGAGAAGCTCAAATTATCATGAACGCAGGTCAACGTGGTGCGGTTACTATTGCGACTAACATGGCTGGTCGTGGTACCGACATCAAGCTTGGTGAAGGAGTTCGTGAACTTGGAGGTCTTTGTGTTATCGGTACGGAACGCCATGAAAGCCGTCGTATTGATAATCAGTTACGTGGTCGTTCTGGTCGTCAAGGAGACCCAGGTGAGTCCCAATTTTACCTCTCTCTTGAAGATGACTTGATGAAACGTTTTGGTTCAGAGCGTTTGAAAGGAATCTTTGAACGCTTGAACATGTCTGAAGAGGCGATTGAGTCTCGTATGTTGACACGTCAAGTTGAAGCGGCTCAAAAACGTGTTGAAGGTAATAACTACGATACCCGTAAACAAGTCCTTCAATACGATGATGTCATGCGTGAACAACGTGAAATCATCTATGCTCAACGTTACGATGTGATTACTGCTGATCGTGACTTGGCTCCAGAAATCCATGCTATGATTAAACGCACTATTGAGCGTGTTGTGGATGGTCATGTGCGTGCCAAGCAAGATGAAAAACTTGAGGCTGTTTTAAACTTTGCCAAATACAACTTGCTTCCTGAAGATTCTATTTCTTTTGAAGATTTGTCAGACTTGTCTGATAAAGAAATCAAGGATGAACTCTTCCAACGTGCTTTGAAAGTTTACGATAGTCAGGTTTCAAAACTGCGCGATGAAGAAGCGGTTAAGGAATTCCAAAAAGTCTTGATTCTACGTGTTGTTGATAACAAGTGGACAGACCATATTGATGCCCTTGATCAACTGCGTAATGCAGTTGGACTCCGTGGTTATGCTCAAAATAACCCAGTTGTTGAGTATCAAGCAGAAGGTTTCCGCATGTTTAATGATATGATTGGTTCCATTGAATTTGATGTGACTCGTTTGATGATGAAAGCACAAATTCATGAGCAAGAAAGACCACAAGCTGAACACCATATCAGTACAACAGCTACTCGTAATATTGCTGCTCAACAAGCAAACATGCCAGAAAATCTGGATTTAAGTCAAATACGACGAAATGAACTTTGTCCATGTGGTTCTGGTAAGAAGTTTAAAAACTGTCACGGAAAAAGACAATAAAATGAGATAGTTTAAAGGCGGATACCTTGTGAAAAGTAAATTTTTACTTGGTGTCCGTTTGCTTTATAAGGAGATGAGTTATGGTATTTAGAGCGAAAAGTCCTAAAATTAATATTGAAGAAGTTCGTTCCATATCTAAGTTAGAAGGATTGGCTTTGGAGAGGAAATCTCAACGAGATCAGGAGTTAGAAGCTATTATTCGTGGAGAAGATCAACGTATTCTTTTGGTAATTGGTCCGTGCTCATCTGACAACGAAGAGGCTGTTCTTGAGTATGCCAAACGTCTTGCAATTTTACAAGAAGAAGTAGCAGACCGTATCTTCATGGTGATGCGAGTTTATACTGCTAAACCTCGTACCAACGGAGATGGCTATAAGGGTTTGATTCACCAGCCAAATGCGACAGAAGCACCTAGCTTAATTAATGGTATTAAGGCCGTTCGTCACCTTCACTATCGCGTCATTACAGAGACAGGCATGACAACGGCTGATGAAATGCTTTATCCTGAAAATCTCCCTCTGGTTGATGATTTGATTTCCTATATGGCGGTAGGGGCTCGTTCGGTAGAAGATCAACAGCATCGCTTTGTTGCTAGTGGAGCAGGATTTGCGACTGGATTTAAAAATCCTACATCTGGTAATCTCAATGTTATGTTTAATGGGATTTATGCAGCGCAAAACAAGCAAAGTTTCCTATTTCATGGGAAAGAGGTAGAGACAACTGGAAATCCCCTGTCTCATGCTATTCTTCGTGGAGCAACCGATGATTATGGGAAAAATATTCCTAATTATTACTATGATAATTTGTTAGATACCATTGCCCATTATGAGAAAATGGGTTTGGAAAATCCATTTATCATTGTGGATACCAATCATGACAATTCTGGTAAGCAATATATGGACCAGATTCGAATTGTTCGTCAGACCTTGATCAATCGTGACTGGAATCAAAAAATCAAGCAATACGTTCGAGGTTTTATGATAGAGTCTTACTTAGAAGATGGCCGTCAAAATGAACCAGAGATTTTTGGTAAGTCCATTACAGACCCTTGTCTAGGTTGGGAAAATACGGAAACCCTCGTTCGAGAAATATACCAAACGCTAGGAGAATAAGATGGCATTTATTGAAAAAGGTCAAGAAATCGATATTGAAGCAATCAAGGCAGAAACCCAATTGTCTGCGGAAGCCTTGCGTCTAAAGGAGCGTCGTGATAGAGAATTGGCAGACATTATTTCAGGAGAAGATGACCGTATCCTTTTGGTGATTGGTCCTTGCTCTTCTGACAATGAAGAGGCTGTCTTGGAATATGCCCGTCGTTTATCTGCCTTGCAAAAGAAGGTGGCGGACAAGATTTTCATGGTTATGCGTGTTTATACTGCTAAACCTCGCACCAATGGAGATGGTTATAAGGGTTTGGTTCACCAGCCTGATACGTCAAAGGCGCCTAGTTTGATTAATGGTTTACAGGCTGTGCGCCAGTTGCACTACCGCGTGATTACAGAGACAGGTTTGACGACGGCAGACGAGATGCTTTATCCATCAAACTTGGTCTTGGTAGATGATTTGGTCAGCTACCATGCCGTTGGTGCTCGTTCTGTAGAGGATCAAGAACATCGCTTTGTGGCCTCAGGGATTGATGCACCAGTAGGAATGAAAAATCCTACCTCTGGGAATCTTGGTGTTATGTTTAACGGAATATACGCCGCTCAGAACAAACAGACTTTCCTCTTTCATGGACAAGAAGTAGAAACTTCAGGAAATCCTTTGGCTCACGTTATCCTTCGTGGGGCGGTTAATGAATATGGGAAAAATGAACCTAACTTCTATTATGAAACCTTATTGCATGCCATTGAGCGCTATGAAGTTATGGGCCTTGAGAATCCTTTTATCCTCATTGATACCAACCATGATAACTCAGGTAAGCAATATATGGAGCAAATTCGGATTGTTCGCCAGACCTTACAAAATCGTGATTGGAATGAGAAAATTAAGAAGACAGTTCGTGGGTTTATGATTGAATCCTATTTAGCAGATGGTCGTCAGAATCAACCAGAGGTTTTTGGTTGCTCAATTACGGATCCTTGCTTGGGTTGGGAAAATACAGAAGCTTTGGTAGAAGAAATCTATGAGAGCTTAACAAAATAAGTGAGAAGGATGGAGTTGGGGGATTCTCAACTCCTTTTGATGAGTATGATAGTTGGACATGGAATTGATATCGAAGAGTTGGCTTCGATAGAAAGAGCAGTTGCACGGCATGCAGATTTTGCCAAGCGAGTCTTAACTGCAAAGGAAATGGAACGGTTTAACAGTCTTAAAGAGCGCAGACAAATAGAATATTTGGCTGGTCGCTGGTCGGCTAAGGAGGCCTTTTCCAAGGCTATGGGAACTGGTATTGGCAAGCTCGGTTTTCAGGATTTGGAAGTATTGAACAATGAACGCGGGGCGCCTTATTTTAGTCAGTCACCATTTTCAGGAAAAATTTGGCTGTCTATCAGCCATACAGATCAGTTTGTGACAGCTAGTGTCATTTTGGAGGAAGATCATGAAAGCTAGTCCACATAGACCAACCAAGGCCTTGATCAATCTTGGAGCTATTCGACAAAATATTAAGCAGATAGGAAATCATATTCCTAAAGGAACGCTAAAGTGGGCAGTGGTTAAGGCCAATGCTTATGGACATGGGGCGGTCGAGGTTTCGAAGGCAATTCAAGAGGATGTAGATGGCTTTTGCGTTTCCAATATCGATGAAGCCATTGAACTTAGACAAGCTGGACTCAGCAAGCGAATCCTCATTTTAGGAGTTTCTGAACTAGAAGCTGTTGCTCTAGCTAAAGAATACGACCTCGTCTTGACTGTGGCAGGACTGGAGTGGGTTCAAGCCCTGGTGGATAAGCAATCAGATCTAGCTGGATTAACGGTCCACCTTAAGATTGACTCAGGAATGGGTCGGATTGGTTTTAGAGATGCCAGTGAGGCTGATCAGGCTCAAGATATACTTAAGCAAGAGGGGGTTCGTATTGAAGGGATTTTTACCCATTTTGCTACGGCTGATGAGGAATCAGATGCCTACTTTAATGAGCAGTTGGAACGGTTTAAAACTATTTTGACACATATGAAGGAAGTGCCAGAGCTGGTTCATGCCAGTAACTCAGCAACGACTCTTTGGCATGCAGAGACTATTTTCAATGCAGTCCGTATGGGAGATGCTATGTATGGTCTCAATCCAAGTGGAGAGATCTTGGATTTGCCTTATGACTTGATTCCAGCCTTGACCTTGGAGTCTGCTCTGGTCCATGTCAAGACAGTTGCAGCTGGAGCTTGCATGGGCTATGGGGCGACCTATCAGGCAAATAGCGAACAAGTCATCGCTACGGTGCCAATCGGTTATGCTGATGGCTGGACACGAGATATGCAGAATTTCTCAGTCTTAGTAGACGGACAATTCTGCCCAATTGTCGGTCGTGTTTCCATGGACCAAATCACCATTCGTCTTCCTAAAAGTTATCCTCTGGGGATCAAAGTCACCTTGATTGGTCGAAATGGAGATGAGGAAATCACAGCAACACAGGTAGCGAGCTACCGTGGTACCATTAACTACGAGGTGGTCTGTCTCATTAGTGATCGCGTTCCAAGAGAATATCAGTAACCAAAGAGAAAGGAGAGCAAGATGAATCTACATCAACCCTTACATGTCTTGCCTGGTGTGGGACCGAAGTCAGCAGAGAAATACGCCAAACTAGGAATTGAAAACTTGCAAGACCTCTTGCTCTACTTTCCTTTCCGTTATGAAGACTTCAAAACCAAGCAGGTGCTAGAATTGGAAGATGGTGAGAAGGCAGTTCTTTCTGGTCAAGTAGTGACTCCTGCCAGTGTTCAGTACTATGGTTTTAAGCGCAATCGTCTGCGTTTTAGCCTCAAGCAGGGAGAAGTTGTTTTTGCGGTGAATTTCTTTAACCAGCCCTATCTAGCTGATAAGATAGAGTTGGGAGCAACTCTTGCTGTTTTTGGTAAATGGGACCGCGCCAAGGCTAGTTTGACAGGGATGAAGGTCCTGGCTCAGGTGGAAGATGATCTCCAACCTGTCTATCGTCTGGCTCAGGGAATCAGTCAGACCAGCCTTGTCAAGGTCATTAGAACGGCTTTTGATCAGGGATTGGACCTCTTGATCGAGGAAAATCTGCCCCAGTCTTTGCTGGACAAATACAAACTCATGTCCCGTTGTCAGGCTGTTCGCGCTATGCATTTTCCTAAGGATCTGGCAGAATACAAGCAGGCTCTTCGCCGTATCAAATTTGAGGAACTATTTTATTTCCAAATGCAATTGCAGACGCTCAAGTCTGAAAATAGAGTTCAGGGAAGCGGTTTGGTTCTGAATTGGTCTCAGGAAAAAGTGACAGCAGTTAAAGCAAGTCTTCCTTTTGCCCTGACCCTAGCTCAGGAAAAGAGTTTGCAGGAAATTTTGACCGACATGAAGTCGGACCATCACATGAATCGACTCTTACAAGGAGATGTAGGGAGCGGTAAAACGGTGGTTGCAGGCTTGGCTATGTTTGCGGCGGTGACGGCTGGCTACCAAGCAGCCCTTATGGTACCAACAGAAATCCTTGCAGAGCAACATTTTGAGAGTTTACAGAACCTTTTTCCAGATTTGAAACTGGCTCTTTTGACAGGTTCCTTGAAAGCTACAGAAAAGAGAGAAGTCTTAGAGACTATTGCTAAGGGTGAGGCCGATTTAGTCATCGGAACCCATGCTCTGATTCAAGATGGGGTTGATTATGCTCGCCTTGGTTTGATTATCATCGATGAGCAGCACCGTTTTGGTGTGGGACAAAGGCGTATATTACGGGAAAAAGGCGACAATCCAGATGTCCTCATGATGACGGCTACTCCCATTCCACGGACGCTAGCCATCACAGCCTTTGGAGATATGGATGTTTCGATGATTGACCAACTGCCGGCGGGTCGGAAACCCATTGTGACCCGTTGGATTAAGCATGAACAACTGCCTCAAGTCTTGACTTGGTTAGAGGGAGAAATTCAAAAAGGTTCCCAAGCCTATGTCATTTCTCCCTTGATTGAAGAATCTGAAGCTCTGGATTTAAAAAATGCCATTGCCTTGTCGGAAGAGTTGACAGCTCATTTTGCAGGAAAGGCAGAAGTAGCTCTTTTACATAGAAAAATGAAGAGTGACGAAAAAGACCAGATTATGCAGGATTTCAAAGAGAGAAAAACGGATATCCTAGTCTCTACTACCGTCATTGAGGTTGGGGTCAATGTTCCAAATGCGACCGTTATGATTATCATGGATGCTGACCGTTTTGGGCTCAGTCAACTCCATCAGCTTAGAGGTCGTGTTGGTCGAGGTGATAAACAGTCCTATGCGATTCTTGTTGCTAATCCTAAAACAGATTCCGGGAAAGACCGCATGCGAATCATGACAGAAACAACTAATGGTTTTGTTCTTGCTGAGGAGGATCTGAAAATGAGAGGTTCTGGAGAAATTTTCGGAACCAGACAGTCTGGACTTCCTGAGTTTCAGGTGGCTGATATTATCGAAGATTTTCCGATTTTAGAAGAAGCCAGAAAGGTGGCTAGTTATATCAGTTCTATTGATGAATGGCAAGAGGATCCTGAATGGCGTATGATTGCCCTTCATTTAGAAAAGAAAGAACATTTAGATTAAGTTTTCTCTAAGAAAAGTATAAGTTAATTTTTAGGATTGTACCTTATACTAGAGTCATCAAAAAGAAATGAGGACTCTCACATGACAGTAACCATTAAAGTAAATTACCAAACCACTTTCCAACAGAAAGAAGCAAAAAATTAAGATTAAGCAGAAGAAGAAAGAGCGAAATGCTCTTTTTTCGTTTCTAAAACTACTTTCAGTAGCTTTTTCTATAATCAAAGGAGTTAAAATCACTTTCTATTTACTTTTATTTCTTGCATTGCTTTCTTAGTTATGCTACAGTTGTGGTAGCGATTACAAATAAAAGGAGAACACTATGAAAAATCCAGCATTGTTAGAGGAAATGAAGACTTACCTTGGACGAGATGAGATTCCTGAGGATTTTGATACTTTCTGGAATGAAGAATTGAAAAAAGTTTCAAGTCTTCCTGAATATCAGCTAGAGGAACAAGATTTTAATATTCCTCATATCAAGTGCTGTGAGCTAAGTTTCAAAGGTACTAATGAAGGTCAAGTTTATGCGCGCCTAGTCCTTCCAAAGACTGAAGAAAAAGTTCCTGTGATTTTCCATTTCCATGGCTATATGGGTCGTGGTTGGGATTGGACAGATATGTTGGCCTTCACCGTGGCTGGTTACGGTGTTGTGTCTATGGATGTTCGGGGACAGTCAGGCTATTCACAAGACGGTTTGCGTTCTCCTCTGGGCAATACTGTGAAAGGTCACATTATCCGGGGTGCTGTGGAAGGTCGGGAGCATCTCTTTTATAAGGATGTTTATCTGGATATTTACCAGTTGGTTGAAATCATTGCTAGTCTACCTCAAGTCGATGAGAAGAGACTTTCTAGCTATGGCGCCTCTCAAGGTGGGGCTTTAGCCTTGGTTGCTGCAGCACTCAATCCTCGGATTCAGAAAACAGTTGCCATTTATCCTTTCTTGTCAGACTTTAGACGTGTGCTTGAGATTGGCAATACTAGCGAAGCCTATGATGAATTGTTTCGATACTTTAAGTTTCACGATCCTTTCCATGAGACAGAAGAAGAAATTATGGCGACCCTTGCCTATATCGATGTGAAAAATCTTGCCCATCGCATCAAGGGTGAGGTCAAGATGATTACAGGTTTAGATGACGATGTTTGCTATCCGATTACACAATTTGCCATCTATAACCGTTTGACTTGTGAAAAGGCTTATCGTATCATGCCAGAATACGCTCATGAAGCCATGAATGTTTTTGTTAATGATCAAGTCTATAACTGGCTATGTGGTAGTAAGATTCCTTTTAAATATGTGAAATAATCATTGAGAGAGCCTAGTAGCTCTCTTTTTATGATTGTAATACTTGTTAGTGACAGGTTTTCAGTTGATATCGGGTGTGTAAAATAGGATGATTGAGAGTAGATCGGCATAAGGAAGAAGTGAGGAATAAGTTTTCACTTATTTACAAATTATTGTTTAATTTATGAATAGAATAGTTGAAAAAAGAAGTGATGATTATTTAACTGAAATGTTTTCTTAAGCAACAAGATACAATAAGATAAAATAAAGTAATATAATTAAATATGATGAGTATAGGAAATATTTGATTTTTTTAAAATTCAATAAACAAAAAATAGTATATATTATTGAAAGCGATTACAAACTATGTTATACTGTAAGAGTAAGTCTAAAACTTAAAGAAATAATATATATTAAAAATAGTTTATATATTGAGAGTCGTGTAGTGGGAAGGAGGGTGAAGCTTCAGGACTCATTAAGTTGTTTGGAATTCACATGCACAAATTAACTTTGAAAGTTAAAGTGAGGTAGTATATGTTTAGAAGTCAAAAAGGTTTAGGTAAATTTCGAAAATCAAAAGCTTATGGTTTGGTTGGTTGTTTAACACTAGCTACTGTGATAGGTTTAGCTTCAACAGAGTTGCCAGTAATTGGAAGTGGAGTAGTTTATGCTGAAGTTATTCAAGGTGGTAATGATATAAAAGATGTTGATGTTCATAGCACTGCAGCGAATGGTGTCGCTATGACCTATACAACTTATGATAGTGGAAGTAGTGGCAAACAAACATCTTCAGGTAGTGGGGTCTTTGTAGCTCCTAATGTAATGGTGACTGTAGCTCATAACTACTATGATAAGAATTCAGAGGATAAATCTGCAGTTCTACGAGGAGGAGACTCAGCCAAAAGTTATGTGGTTATGAATTCAGAAACTGAGAAAGTGAATAAAGTTCCGAACTCAGGTAGTTCAGAGTCTGTAAGAAAAGATGCTATTCATACATACAATGAAAAAGATTTTGGAAAATCTTATAGTAATGATTTAGCTGTTGTTGTCACTGAAAAAACAGTAGAAGCTATGACAAATGGAGAAGATTCGCCAAGAACACTAAGTGAGAATCCAGTAAGTACAGGGGATTCTATTAGTATGGTTGGGTATCCTAATGATTTTTCTACTCCTAACTTGAGTCAAGAAAATAGAAATCATCTAAAAGACGGTAAACCTTACGAAATTTCAGGAAAAGTAAGTACTTATGATAAAGAAAGTGGTGCAGTTACATACCATACATCTTCATTAGGAGGATTTTCAGGTGCTCCCTTATTTAATAGCAAAGGCGAGGTAGTTGGTGTTCATCAACATGGAACAAATGCTCCAAGTGAATTAGAGGTTAATCGTATTGGTGGTGGCACTATCTTTACTGAAAAACATAAAGAGTGGATCCGCTCTATGATAGATAAGTATGCTATTACAGGTTGGTTTGTAGAAGGTGATAATCGTTATTATTACGATGAAGAACATAGAGCATTGAAAAATCTAGATAAGGTGATTGACGGTGCAACTTATAGATTTAACGAAAGAGGGCAAGCAACTTTATTAAGTGGAGTTGAAAAAGGCCGCCTTATTCTACGTTTAGAAGATGCGAAGGGGAATCGATTAATTGCGGATAAAGTTGTGCAAACAGGCGAAGTTGGCTCTCCTCTTGTATTTAATTTGCGTCAAGACTCGGATTTCAATAGTTTAGTAAGTGGTTTACCAAATGCTAAGATGGTGTCATTTAATAATCTTTCTATCAATAAGTTAGTTAGTGATACTAGTTGGTCTGGTGAGTATGTGAGTAAATTATCTTTAGGGAATACAATTATTAAAGCAGTGCTGGATGCAGTATCTCCTAAATCTGATTTTGCTCGTACTGAGGTTGGAAAAGTTGATTTGAGTGGATCTGCGAACTTACCAAAACCAAGTGAGACAGTAAAAAGTGCTCCAAATGGTGAACAAAACTTCCAAGCGACTACACATATCTTAACACCGGATGGAACAGGTTCGGCAACATTAATTGCCCCTAATTTGTTATTAACTGTTGCGCATAACTTTTTAACAGTTAATGGTTCTAAGGTTGTTACAAAGTCTGGAAAGGAAAATACTGTATACAAGGCTACGTTACCAAATGGAACTTCTATCAATTTTTCTGATGAAGAGATTGCGTATTGGAACAAAGCAGAGTCTGTTTTTGGATTTAAAAATGATTTAGCTCTAGTTAGACTAAAAGAAGCTGTAAAAGGAGTAACTCCGGTAGAAGTTGTGAAGCAATCTGCAAAAGTTGCAGAAGGAAATACAGTTTCGGTTTATGGTTTCCCAGATAATAAACTAAGTCCAGTTTTAGATAGTAAAGTAGTAGGAACTACTGATTTTGGTTCTGGTATAGAGGGAATCAGTTATGGAGGTACGAAACCTGGAGCATCTGGTGGTGGACTATACAATGATAAAGGTGTTTTAATCGGCGTTCATCAAAATGGAGTGGTTGATAATCGTAGTGGTGGCTTAGTTTTATCAAAAGAACAATTAGATTGGGTTCGTTCCTATATCGAAGGTCAACCAAAAGATCCTGTTTATGTGAAAGATAAAGAAGTGGAATTACCAAAAGATGGTGCAGATAAGAATACAACTGGGAAATTAGATACAACACCAGGTAATGTAGCAGGTTCTAATGGTAAGAAACCAAAAGAGGGAACAGCTACTGAGGTAGAAGGTGAAAAACTACCAGAGGGAACAGATAATCCAGAAGAAACAAATACTCCTGATGAAGCAGAATCAGAAGAGAGCAATGTTATGCCTCCACGTGATTATTTTGCTAGAGACTTAAAGAATGTTGAAACAGTATTTGAAAAAGAAGACCTTGCAACGAATGCTGGAAATGGACAAAGAGTTGATTTGGCAGAAGAATTAGATAAGTTAAAACATCTTCAAAATGCGACTATTCATATGGAGTTTAAACCAGATGCTAATGCTCCGCAATTCTATAATCTATTCTCAGTATCGAGCGATAAGAAGAGAGATGAATATTTTAGCTTGGCTGTTAATAATGGTACTGTTATGGTAGAGGCGCGCGGAGCTGATGGAAATCAATTTTATGGTAGTTACGCTGATGCACCACTTAAAGTGAAACCAGGTCAATGGAATTCAGTTACTTTCACGGTGGAAAGACCGAAAGCAGATCAACCAAATGGACAGGTTCGTTTATATGTAAATGGTGTATTATCTAGAACAAATGGGAAATCTGGTCGTTTTATTAAAGATATGCCAGATGTCAATAAGGTTCAGATCGGAGCTACTAGAAGAGCGAACCAAACAATGTGGGGATCAAATCTTCAGGTCCGTAATCTAACCGTATATGATCGTGCATTGACACCAGAAGAAGTAGGAAAACGTAGTCAATTATTTAAAGTAGCAGATTTAGAAGAGAAATTACCGGAAACTGCAAAAATTACAGAGAAGAAGGAAGTCTTTCTAAGTGGTGTAAATGGTGGATTGAACAAGGATGGAATTAATACTTATCGAATTCCGGCATTATTAAAAACAGACAAAGGAACTTTAATTGCTGGAGCGGATGAAAGACGTTTACACTTCTCTGACTGGGGAGATATTGGTATGGTAATTCGTCGCAGTCAAGATAATGGACAAACATGGGAAGATAGAATAACAATTTCTAATCTTAGAGATAACCCAGATGCTAAGGATAAAACTGCTCCATCACCATTAAATATTGATATGGTATTAGTTCAAGATCCAGAAACGAAGAGAATCTTTTCGGTTTACGATATGTTCCCAGAAGGAAAAGCAGTATTTGGTATGCCTGCCAAACCTGAAAAAGCCTATGAGCGTGTGGGTGATAAAACTTATCAAATTTTATATAAAACAGGCGAAAAAGGACATTATACCATTCGTGAAAATGGTGAAGTTTATAATTCTAAAAATCAAAAAACAGATTATCATGTTGTAGTAAATCCTAAACAACGAGGATATAGCGACAAAGGCGATCTGTATAAAGGAAAGGATTTAATTGGTAATGTTTACTTTGCACAGAGTACTAAAAATCCGTTTAGAGTAGCTAATACTAGCTATTTATGGATGTCTTATAGTGATGATGATGGTAAAACATGGTCTGCACCAAAAGATATTACTCCAACAATTCGTCAAGACTGGATGAAATTCCTTGGAACTGGTCCAGGAACGGGTATTGTATTACGTACAGGTGAGCATAAAGGGCGAATATTGGTACCCGCTTATACAACAAATAGTGTTTCACATTTAGGTGGTTCTCAATCTTCTCGTTTGATTTACTCAGATGATCATGGAGTAACCTGGCATGCTGGAGAAGCACCAAATGATAATCGGCCTGTAGGAAACAAGACTATTCATTCATCTAACATGAATAATGGTGGTGCGCAAAATACAGAATCAACCGTACTTCAATTAAATAATGGAGATGTCAAACTCTTCATGCGTGGCTTAACTGGAGATCTTCAGGTTGCTACTAGTAAAGATGGTGGAGTTACTTGGGAGAAAACAATCAAACGTTATCCTCAAGTAAAAGATGCCTATGTGCAAATGTCAGCTATTCATACGATGCATGATGGGAAAGAGTACATTCTTCTTAGCAATGCTGCTGGACCAGGCCACGAACGAAAAGATGGTTTAGTCCATTTGGCACGTGTTGAGAAGAATGGCGAGTTGACTTGGATAAAACATCATTTAATTCAAGGTGGAGAATTTGCATATAATTCATTACAAGACTTGGGTAACGGAGAATACGGAATTTTATATGAACATAGCGAGAATGGTCAAAATCGCTATACCCTTTCTTATAAGAAATTTAATTGGGACTTCTTGAGTAAAGATCGAATTTCTCCTAAAGAGGTAAAAGTTAAAGATGCAACTGATATGGGAGAAGGTGTTATAAGTTTACAATTTGATTCAGAAGTTTTAGTAAATCAAGCACCCACTTTGAAATTAGCTAATGGTAACACAGCAGAGTTTATGACTCAGTTAGATAATAAAACTCTTTTATTTGCTGCAAATAAAAAAGATATAGGTCAAGAAATTACAGGAATAGTTGAAGGCAGTATTGAGAGTATGCACAACTTACCGGTTAATCTAGAAGGATCAGGTATTCCTGGTGGAATAAGTGCTGTAGAGAGTGCGATAAATGATGTAAAAGATTATACTGAAGCTATAGGGACAGCAGGAGAAGAAGTAGCTACCACAGAATCTCTCTTAGACTATGCAGGAGGAGTCAGTTCAGACCCAGTCGTAACTCCAGATGTAGATGAATACAGCGGAGGAGTAAATGCAGTAGAAGCAGCGGCGAATGAAATAGAAGATTATAGTGGAGCTATAGGAACAGCAGGGGAAGAAGTGGCGACAAGAGAAGTTCTTCCAGAGTACACAGGAGGTGCTAACTTTGTTCTGGCAGCTTCAAATGACTTGCTAGAGTACAAAGATGGAGTCAACGGAATTGACGGAGCAATCAATGAACTTCCAGAATACATAGGAGGAGTCAGTTCAGACCCAGTCGTAACTCCAGATGTAGATGAATATAGCGGAGGAGTAAACGCAGTAGAAGCAGCAGCAAATGAATTAGAAGATTATAGTGGAGCTATAGGAACAGCAGGAGAAGAAGTAGCGACAAGAGAAGTTCTTCCAGAGTACACAGGAGGCGCTAACTTTGTTCTGGCAGCTTCAAATGATTTGCTAGAGTACAAAGATGGAGTCAACGGAATTGACGGAGCAATCAATGAACTTCCAGAATACATAGGTGGAGTAAATGCAGTAGCCAGTGCTGTGCATAATGTAGAAGACTATACAGGACTATTCACAACACCAGAAGAAACTTCAGTAGTAAAATCTACTGATAAACAAGCAAATAATAAGGAAAGTAAGAAAGAAGAAAAAACTAATCAAGTTAATCCAAGTCTGGATAGCTCGCAACGTCTTTTCAAAAATGAAACAGGAAGTGTTCAGATTCAAGCTTCAGGAGAAGTTTTGAGAAATGTTAAAGATGTTCAAATAGAAGAAGTGAAAGTTAGTAGTTTAAACTCATTAAACTATAAGGCGTTTGATATCAAGTTGAAAAATACAGATGGACAATCTGTTCAACCTAAAGGAAAAGTTCTTATTACTTTTACTACAGATCAGTCTGTTGAACATGTTTATTATGTAGATCCAGAAGGAAATTTACATGCTCTTGAATTCATACAAAAAGATGGAAAAGTCATTTTCGAGACAAACCATTTCAGTATTTATGCAATGACTTTCCGACTTTCTATTGACAATTTAGCACTTGATAATCCTACAAAAGCTAAAAAAGAGGGGGAATTATCACTATCACCTAAATTGTTATCTACAAATGGAAACTCAGGAACTAACCAATCAGAGAATAAAGTAAGTAATAATGAACAGTCCATGTTACCTAAGACAGGTGAATCTTCTTCATTATTAACAATCTTATTTGGTTTCGTAGGAATGATCCTTGGAGCACTGATTTCTTATAGTCGAAAAGACAGTTAATTTTTCTTTTCACTGTTAAATAATCTCCGATGTTGATTTAAAATAAACCAGTCTAGAATCCTAAAAATGAGCTAGGATTTTAGGCTGGTTTTTTAGTGATGAATTGATAAAGATACACCTATATTGATGTAGTTATTTTGTAATAAGCTGTTTTAAGCCATCTTTAGAGATTTAGTTATACTAATGATATCAAAGTATAAATTAATGTTAATATTATTAGTATAGAAAGTACTTTCTAGATAAATTGTTATATAACATATTTTTAAAAGTATATTCTATTACACAACAAACTATTGAAAGCGCTTTAAAATAGATGTATAATGACCTCAAAATAATAAAGAAAGGAGGTAAAAATTATGATAATTACAAAAATAAAACGTTTAGCAACCTATGTTAAATTAAATCCACATTTTGCAACATTAATAGATTTTCTAGAAGCAACAGGACTAGAAAACTTAGCCGAGGGATCAATTGATATTGATGGAGATCGATTGTTTGGAAATTGTTTTACATATATAGCGGATGGTGAAGCTGGAGCCTTCTTTGAAACTCACAGAAAATATTTGGATATTCATTTAGTTTTGGAAAACGAAGAAGCCATGGCTGTTACGTCGCCAGAAAATGTAAGCGTTACCCAAAAATATGATGAAGAGAAAGATATTGAATTATACACAGGAGAAGTGGAACAGTTAGTTCATTTGAGAGCTGGAGAATGCCTCATCACTTTTCCAGAAGATTTACATCAACCGAAGGTTCGTATAAATGATGAACCTGTGAAAAAAGTTGTCTTTAAAGTTGCGATTTCTTAATGTAGAAAGGGAAGAACAATGAAAAAAATGAGAAAGTTTTTATGTCTAGCTGGAGTTGCTCTTGCAGCCGTTGCCTTGGTGGCTTGTTCAGGAAAGAAAGAAACTACAACTAGTACGGAACCTCCAACAGAATTATCTGGTGAAATTACAATGTGGCACTCCTTTACTCAGGGTCCGCGTCTAGAGAGTATTCAAAAATCAGCAGATGCCTTCATGCAAAAGCATCCGAAAACGAAAATCAAGATTGAAACATTTTCTTGGAATGACTTCTATACTAAATGGACTACAGGTTTAGCAAATGGAAATGTGCCAGATATCAGTACAGCTCTTCCTAACCAAGTAATGGAAATGGTAAACTCAGATGCTTTGGTTCCGCTAAACGATTCTATCAAGCGTATTGGACAGGATAAATTTAACGAAACAGCTTTAAATGAGGCAAAAATTAAAGATGATTACTACTCTGTTCCTCTTTATTCACATGCACAAGTTATGTGGGTTAGAACAGATTTGTTAAAAGAACATAATATTGAGGTTCCTAAAACTTGGGATCAACTCTATCAAGCTTCTAAAAAATTGAAAGAAGCTGGAGTTTATGGCTTGTCTGTTCCATTTGGAACAAATGACTTAATGGCAACACGTTTCTTGAACTTCTATGTACGTAGTGGTGGTGGAAGCCTTTTAACAAAAGATCTTAAAGCAGATTTGACAAGCCAACTTGCTCAAGATGGTATTAAATACTGGGTTAAATTGTATAAAGAAATCTCCCCTCAAGATTCTTTAAACTTTAATGTCCTTCAACAAGCTACTTTGTTCTATCAAGGAAAAACAGCATTTGACTTTAACTCTGGATTCCATATTGGAGGAATTAATGCCAACAGTCCTCAATTAATTGATTCGATTGATGCTTATCCTATTCCAAAAATTAAAGAGTCTGATAAAGACCAAGGAATTGAAACTTCAAATATTCCAATGGTTGTTTGGAAAAATTCAAAACATCCAGAAGTTGCTAAAGCATTCTTAGAAACACTTTATAATGAAGAAGACTACGTTAAATTCCTTGATTCAACTCCAGTAGGTATGTTGCCAACTATTAAGGGGATTAGCGATTCTGCAGCCTATAAAGAAAATGAAACTCGTAAGAAATTTAAACATGCTGAAGAAGTAATTACTGAAGCTGTTAAAAAAGGTACTGCTATTGGTTATGAAAATGGACCAAGTGTACAAGCTGGTATGTTGACTAACCAACACATTATTGAACAAATGTTCCAAGATATCATTTCAAATGGAACAGATCCTATGAAAGCAGCAAAAGAAGCAGAAAAACAATTAAATGATTTATTTGAGGCTGTTCAGTAGATGTAAAAGACTAGAAAATAGGTGGGCTAGTGAGCTGAAAAGCCCTAGCCCAATCTTGTAAAAGAAGGGAGAAGGAGAATGGTTAAAGAACGTAATTTAACTCGCTGGATATTTGTTTTGCCAGCTATGATTATCGTAGGATTACTCTTTGTTTATCCGTTTTTCTCGAGTATTTTTTATAGCTTTACCAATAAGCATTTGATTATGCCCAATTATAAATTTGTTGGTTTAGCGAACTATAAAGCTGTGCTATCAGATCCCAACTTCTTTAATGCGTTCTTTAATTCAATTAAGTGGACCGTTTTCTCATTAGTTGGTCAAGTTTTAGTAGGATTTATATTGGCTTTAGCTCTTCACAGAGTACGTCACTTCAAGAAATTATATAGGACTTTATTGATTGTTCCTTGGGCATTCCCTACAATCGTTATTGCCTTTTCTTGGCAGTGGATTCTAAATGGGGTTTATGGGTACTTGCCTAATTTAATCGTAAAATTTGGTTTAATGGATCATACACCTGCATTTTTGACAGATAGTACATGGGCATTCCTATGTTTGGTGTTTATCAACATTTGGTTTGGAGCACCGATGATTATGGTTAATGTGCTTTCAGCTTTGCAAACAGTACCAGAAGAACAATTTGAGGCCGCTAAGATAGACGGTGCTTCAAGTTGGCAGGTGTTCAAATTTATCGTCTTTCCACATATTAAGGTAGTAGTAGGGTTACTAGTTGTTTTGAGAACTGTATGGATCTTTAATAACTTTGATATTATCTACCTAATTACTGGTGGTGGACCAGCTAATGCTACAACGACGCTTCCAATTTTTGCTTACAACCTAGGTTGGGGAACTAAATTGTTGGGTCGTGCCTCAGCAGTTACAGTATTGCTCTTTATCTTCTTGGTGGCGATTTGCTTTATCTACTTTGCTATTATCAGTAAGTGGGAAAAGGAGGGTAGAAAATAATGAAGAAGAAATCCAGTATTTATTTAGATATTCTCTCACATGTACTCTTGATTGGTGCGACCATCATTGCAATTTTCCCATTGATATGGATTATCATTTCATCTGTCAAGGGAAAAGGGGAATTAACTCAGTATCCAACACGATTTTGGCCTGAACAATTTACATTAGATTATTTCACTCATGTTATTAACGATTTGCACTTTATTGATAACATTCGAAACAGTTTGGTTATTGCCTTAGCTACAACCGTTATTGCAATTATTATTTCTGCTATGGCAGCCTATGGTATTGTTCGATTCTTCCCAAAATTGGGAGCAATCATGTCGAGACTACTCGTCATTACCTACATTTTCCCACCAATTTTGTTAGCTATTCCCTATTCTATTGCCATTGCTAAAGTTGGATTAACAAATAGTTTATTTGGCTTGATGATGGTTTATCTATCTTTTAGTGTGCCATATGCAGTTTGGCTCTTAGTTGGATTTTTCCAAACAGTTCCAATTGGAATTGAAGAAGCAGCTAGAATTGATGGTGCAAATAAATTTGTTACATTTTATAAAGTTGTGCTACCGATTGTAGCACCAGGTATTGTAGCAACAGCTATTTATACATTTATCAATGCTTGGAATGAATTCTTGTATGCTTTGATTTTGATTAACAATACAGGAAAGATGACAGTAGCAGTAGCCCTTCGTTCGCTTAACGGTTCAGAAATTTTAGACTGGGGAGATATGATGGCTGCATCTGTTATTGTAGTTCTTCCATCAATCATTTTCTTCTCAATTATCCAAAATAAGATTGCAAGTGGATTGTCAGAAGGATCTGTGAAGTAAACGAAAGAAGGAAAAAATGAATAAGAGAGGTCTTTATTCAAAACTAGGAATTTCTGTTGTAGGAATTAGTCTTTTAATGGGAGTACCCAATTTGATTCATGCGAATGAATTAAACTATGGTCAACTGTCTATATCTCCTATTTTTCAAGGAGGTTCATATCAACTGAACGATACGAGTATAGATATCAGCTCTTTGTTATTAGATAAATTATCTGGAGAGAGTCAGACAGTAGTAATGAAATTTAAAGCAGATAAACCAAACTCGCTTCAAGCTTTGTTTGGTCTATCTAATAGTAAAGCAGGTTTTAAAAATAATTACTTTTCAATTTTTATGAGAGATTCTGGTGAGATAGGTGTAGAAATAAGAGACGCCCAAAAGGGAATAAATTATTTATTTTCTAGACCAGCTTCATTATGGGGAAAGCATAAAGGACAGGCAGTTGAAAATACACTAGTATTTGTATCTGATTCTAAAGATAAGACATACACAATGTATGTTAATGGGATAGAAGTGTTCTCTGAAACAGTTGATACATTTTTGCCAATTTCAAATATAAATGGTATAGATAAGGCAACACTAGGATCTGTTAATCGTGAAGGCAAGGATCATTACCTCGCAAAAGGAAGTATTGATGAAATCAGTCTATTTAATAAAGCAATTAGTGATCAGGAAGTTTCAACTATTCCCTTGTCAAATCCATTTCAGTTAATTTTCCAATCAGGAGATTCTACTCAGGCTAACTATTTTAGAATACCGACATTATATACATTAAGTAGTGGAAGAGTTCTATCAAGTATTGATGCACGTTATGGTGGGACTCATGATTCTAAAAGTAAGATTAATATCGCCACTTCTTATAGTGATGATAATGGGAAAACGTGGAGTGAGCCAACTTTTGCTATGAAGTTTAATGACTATGAGGAGCAGATAGTTTACTGGCCACGAGATAATAAATTAAAGAATAGTCAAATTAGTGGAAGTGCTTCATTTATAGATTCATCCATTGTTGAAGATAAAAAATCTGGAAAAACGATATTATTAGCTGATGTTATGCCTGCTGGTATCGGAAATAATAATGCAAATAAAGCTGATTCAGGTTTTAAAGAAATAAACGATCATTATTATTTAAAACTAAAGAAGGATGGAGATAATGATTTCCGTTATACAGTCAGAGAAAATGGAGTCGTTTACGATGAAACGACTAATAACCCTACAAATTATACTGTAAATGATAAGTATGAAGTTTTGGAGGGAGGTAAGCCTTTAACAGTCGAACAATATTCGGTTGATTTTGATAGTGGTTCTTTAAGAGAAACGCACAATGGAAAACAGGTTCCTATGAATGTTTTCTACAAAGATTCTTTATTTAAAGTGACTCCTACTAATTATATAGCAATGACAACTAGTCAGAATAGAGGAGAGAGTTGGGAACAATTTAAGTTATTGCCTCCGTTCTTAGGAGAAAAACATAATGGAACTTATTTATGTCCTGGACAAGGTTTAGCATTAAAATCAACTAACAGATTAATTTTTGCAACATATACTAGTGGAGAACTAACTTATCTCATTTCTGATGATAGTGGTCAAACATGGAAGAAATCCTCAGCTCCAATTCCGTTTAAGAATGCAACAGCAGAAGCGCAAATGGTTGAACTGAGAGATGGTGTGATTAGAACATTCTTTAGAACTACTACTGGTAAGATTGCTTATATGACTAGTAGAGATTCTGGAGAAACATGGTCGGAAGTTTCGTATATCGATGAGATTCAACAAACTTCATATGGCACGCAAGTATCTGCAATTAAATATTCTCAATTAATTGATGGAAAAGAAGCGGTCATTTTGAGTACACCAAACTCTAGAAGTGGCCGTAAGGGAGGTCAATTAGTTGTCGGTTTAGTCAATAAAGAAGATGATAGTATCGATTGGAAATACCACTATGACATTGATTTGCCTTCGTATGGTTATGCCTATTCTGCGATTACAGAATTGCCAAATCATCATATAGGTGTATTGTTTGAAAAATATGATTCGTGGTCGAGAAATGAATTGCATTTAAGCGATGTAGTTCAGTATATAGATTTGGAAATTAATGATTTAACAAAATAAAGGAGAAAAATATGGTTAAATACGGTGTTGTTGGAACAGGGTATTTTGGAGCTGAGTTAGCTCGTTATATGCAAAAGAATGATGGAGCAGAAATTACTCTTCTCTATGATCCAGATAATGCAGAGGCAATTGCAGAAGAGCTAGGAGCAAAAGTAGCAAGTTCCTTAGATGAGTTGGTTTCTAGTGATGAAGTAGATTGCGTTATTGTTGCAACTCCAAATAATCTTCATAAAGAACCAGTTATTAAGGCTGCACAACATGGCAAAAATGTTTTCTGTGAAAAACCAATTGCGCTTTCTTATCAAGATTGTCGTGAGATGGTAGATGCATGTAAAGAAAACAATGTAACCTTTATGGCAGGACATATTATGAACTTCTTTAATGGTGTCCATCATGCAAAAGAACTAATTAATCAGGGAGTCATCGGAGACGTTCTATATTGTCATACGGCTCGTAATGGTTGGGAAGAACAGCAACCATCAGTATCATGGAAAAAAATCCGTGAAAAATCAGGTGGTCACTTGTATCACCATATTCATGAATTGGATTGTGTGCAATTTCTTATGGGTGGAATGCCTGAAACTGTAACCATGACGGGTGGAAATGTAGCCCATGAAGGTGAAAATTTCGGTGATGAAGATGATATGATTTTTGTCAATATGGAATTTTCTAATAAACGTTTTGCCTTGTTAGAATGGGGTTCAGCTTATCGTTGGGGTGAACATTATGTCTTAATCCAAGGAACGAAAGGCGCCATCCGCTTAGACTTATTCAACTGTAAAGGAACTCTTAAGCTAGATGGACAAGAAAGTTATTTCTTGATTCATGAATCTCAAGAAGAAGATGATGATCGTACTCGTATCTATCATAGTACAGAAATGGATGGAGCGATTGCTTATGGTAAACCAGGAAAACGTACTCCATTATGGCTATCATCTGTCATTGATAAAGAAATGCGCTATCTACACGAAATTATGCAAGGAGCTCCAGTGTCAGAAGAATTTGCCAAACTATTGACAGGGGAAGCTGCTCTAGAAGCAATTGCTACTGCAGATGCTTGTACTCAGTCTATGTTTGAAGATCGCAAAGTGAAGCTATCTGAGATAGTGAAATAAATATCGGTATTCTCTTATAATAAGTCAAGCACCTCTTTGAAAGTACTTTTAAAGGGGGTGTTTGACTTGTTTTCTTTTTGAAACTGCAATCTATCATATAACAAAGTATTGAAAGCGCTTTTAAAATGAGATATAATAAACTCATAAAAACAAAGAAAAGGAGGAGATAGGATGCCACAAATTAGCAAAGAAGCTTTGATTGAACAAATTAAAGATGGAATCATCGTTTCTTGTCAGGCCCTTCCTCACGAACCGCTTTATACAGAAGCGGGAGGAGTCATCCCCTTGCTAGTCAAAGCGGCTGAGCAAGGTGGAGCGGTCGGTATCAGAGCCAATAGTGTTCGTGATATCAAAGAAATTAAGGAAGTAACCAAACTTCCAATTATAGGGATTATCAAACGAGATTATCCACCACAAGAACCCTTCATCACTGCTACTATGAAAGAAGTTGATGAACTAGCTGAACTCGACATTGAGGTAATTGCTCTGGATTGTACAAAGCGCGAACGCTACGATGGTCTAGAGATTCAAGAATTTATTCGTCAGGTTAAGGAGAAGTATCCGAACCAGCTATTGATGGCTGATACAAGTACCTTTGAAGAAGGTGTAGCAGCAGTTGAAGCAGGAATTGATTTTGTAGGTACTACCTTATCAGGATATACATCTTATAGTCCAAAAGTGGACGGTCCAGACTTCGAACTAATCAAAAAACTCTGTGATGCAGGTGTAGATGTCATTGCCGAAGGGAAAATTCATACACCAGAACAAGCCAAACAAATCCTTGGATATGGAGTGAGAGGTATTGTTGTTGGTGGCGCTATTACTAGACCAAAAGAGATTACAGAACGCTTCGTTGCTGGTCTTAAATAACACAATCTCAAAAAAGAGGAGAGTGGTGGATGCGTCGGATAAAATGAAAACGTATACAAGTTCAATCTTACTCATTATCCAATATGGATACGCTTATCAATTAGGAGAATACAAATGAAATTTAGAAAACTAGCTTGTACAGTACTTGCGGGTGCTGCAGTTCTTGGCCTTGCTGCTTGTGGAAATTCTGGAGGAAGCAAAGACGCTGCAAAATCTGGTAGCGATAGCGGAAAAACAGAGATTACATGGTGGGCATTCCCAGTCTTCACTCAAGAAAAAACTGGTGACGGTGTTGGTACTTATGAAAAATCAATCATCGAAGCTTTTGAAAAAGCAAATCCAGATGTCAAAGTGAAATTGGAAACAATCGACTTCAAATCTGGTCCTGAAAAAATCACTACAGCTATTGAAGCAGGAACTGCTCCAGACGTACTCTTTGACGCACCAGGACGTATCATCCAATACGGTAAGAATGGTAAATTGGCTGAGTTGAATGACCTCTTCACAGATGAATTTGTCAAGGATGTTAACAACGAAAATATCGTACAAGCAAGTAAAGCTGGAGATAAAGCATATATGTATCCAATCAGTTCAGCACCATTCTATATGGCTATGAACAAGAAAATGTTGGAAGAGGCTGGAGTTGCTAATCTTGTAAAAGAAGGTTGGACAACAGATGACTTTGAAAAAGTTTTGAAAGCTCTTAAAGCCAAAGGATATACTCCAGGTTCATTGTTCAGTTCTGGTCAAGGGGGAGACCAAGGAACACGTGCCTTCA
>ERZ772928.282-NODE-282-length-23646-cov-10.054767_pt1 | contig 23646 bp, 20 predicted proteins | sample MGYA00511686_ERZ772928 | MGnify/ENA primary metagenome ERZ772928 (study PRJEB29015, sample SAMEA2738063) | human oral metagenome | biome: human oral; feature: human-associated habitat; material: saliva | place: China | collected 2219 ... | reverse complement strand
ATGATGATTTTTAGTCTGTTCTATTTTACCATATTTTCCTATAAATAAGGGAGGGAAAGATGAAAAAAGACAGGTATAGGATGGAGAACGGATTTTGATGATGATTTATTTGAAAAGCGGATTTCAAAGGGGAAAATATATGGTACAATAGTTTAACAGAGAAGTGAAGACAGTGGTTACGAAATCGAAAGGATGGTAATGCTTATGTGCAGAACCTGTAAAATCTTATACTCAATGAAAATCAAAGAGCAAGCTAGGAAGCTAGCCGCAGACTGTACTTAAGTACGGCAAGGCGAAGCTGACGCAGTTTGAATTTGATTTTCGAAGAGTATTTAGCAGAAAGTAGTAACCAGATTTGCCTCCCTTTGAGGCTTTGCCGCTCATGTTTGTAGCTGGTAACTTTGTTATCACGCTCCTGAAGTTCATCCTTGAATTGGTAAAAGAGACAAAAAAATAGCCGTCCTAACTTTGGCGAGTTAACGAGCTATTTTTTTAGTTATATAATTACAGCCACCGTCTTAAACGGCTCTGTAGGGTGTTGTTGACGCAACACCTTTTTCTATATTCATTGTAACATTTATTTAAAAAATTGCAAGTAGAATTGTTCTACTTTAGCAGTGTATAACATAAAATAGAAATTGAAAAAAATGCTAAAATCCGATATAATGGAGTGTTGAAAGGAATGGTAAAATCCAATGTAGAAATCATTCTTAGCTATTGAAACAAGAAAAATAGAGAATCAAAGAAAGAGAACTTATGAATATTCAAGAAGAAATTAAGAAACGTCGTACTTTTGCCATCATCTCCCACCCGGACGCGGGGAAAACAACCATCACCGAGCAGTTACTCTACTTTGGGGGCGAGATTCGTGAGGCTGGTACCGTAAAAGGAAAGAAAACAGGGACTTTTGCCAAGTCTGACTGGATGGATATCGAGAAGCAACGTGGGATTTCCGTTACTTCATCTGTTATGCAGTTTGACTATGATGGCAAGCGCGTGAATATCCTCGACACTCCAGGGCATGAGGACTTTTCAGAAGATACTTATCGGACCTTGATGGCGGTGGATGCTGCGGTCATGGTCGTGGATTCTGCTAAGGGTATCGAGGCTCAAACTAAGAAATTGTTTGAGGTTGTGAGACATCGTGGCATTCCAGTCTTTACCTTTATGAACAAGCTGGACCGTGACGGTCGTGAGCCACTGGACCTCTTGCAAGAATTGGAAGAAATCTTGGGCATTGCGAGCTACCCGATGAACTGGCCAATTGGTATGGGGAAAGCCTTTGAAGGCTTGTATGATCTCTATAACCAACGTTTGGAGCTCTATAAAGGGGACGAGCGTTTTGCTAGTCTAGAAGATGGGGACAAGCTTTTTGGCACCAATCCTTTCTATGAGCAAGTCAAGGATGACATTGAGCTTTTAAATGAAGCTGGGAATGAGTTTTCAGAGGAAGCTATCCTGGCTGGAGAATTGACACCTGTCTTCTTTGGTTCAGCTCTTACTAACTTTGGTGTTCAGACCTTCCTTGAGACTTTCCTTAAGTTTGCTCCAGAACCACATGGACACAAGAAAACAGACGGTGAAATTGTGGATCCTTACGACAAGGATTTCTCAGGATTTGTCTTTAAAATCCAAGCCAACATGGACCCTCGTCACCGTGACCGTATTGCCTTTGTCCGTATCGTATCAGGTGAATTTGAGCGTGGGATGAGTGTCAATCTGCCTCGTACTGGTAAGGGAGCTAAATTGTCAAATGTAACTCAGTTTATGGCGGAAAGTCGTGAGAATGTGACCAATGCCGTGGCGGGTGATATTATCGGGGTTTACGATACCGGTACTTATCAGGTTGGGGATACCTTGACGGTTGGAAAAAACAAGTTTGAATTTGAACCACTACCAACCTTTACTCCTGAAATTTTCATGAAAGTTTCCGCTAAGAATGTTATGAAGCAAAAATCCTTCCACAAGGGGATTGAGCAATTGGTGCAAGAAGGAGCCGTTCAGCTTTATAAGAATTACCAAACAGGTGAATACATGCTAGGTGCTGTCGGTCAACTCCAGTTTGAAGTCTTTAAGCACCGTATGGAAGGCGAGTACAATGCGGAAGTGGTCATGAGCCCAATGGGTAAAAAGACCGTTCGTTGGATCAAGCCTGAGGACTTGGATGAACGCATGTCATCAAGTCGAAATATCTTGGCTAAAGATCGTTTCGACCAGCCAGTCTTCCTCTTTGAAAATGACTTTGCACTCCGTTGGTTTGCGGACAAGTATCCAGACGTAGAGTTGGAAGAGAAGATGTGATTCAGTAAGCCTACTTGATTGCAAAGCAATCTTAAGTAGGCTACGAGATTGGGCAAAAACTAGCTTCCCAATAAAACTACACAGTGATTTCAGTCTTGAATTCAATCAAGCTGAAAGAAACACTGTGTGGTTTTTGAATAGTTGATGTTTTAGAGGATAGATTCTTGGCCAATTTGGTGAGATTCATGCTCATAAAGAAGAATCCTATCTCAGTTAAGACAGCTTGCTTACCTCTAACATGAAATCTGTGCATGCCAAAAATACTCTTCAATCTATCAGGAACGGGTTCAACATCGATTTTCCGTTTGGCATAGATTCGAGAGCCGTCGTCACTATGTAATGTTTGCTTAAGGAGTTCCTTAAAGTAATTCCAAATTGGATTATAATGGATTTGTTTCTGATTTCCACTATCTGTTTTAGTCAACTGTTCTAACTTAGGAGTGTCTTGAACTTTATCAGCTCCATAAATCTTGAAATCACGTTGAAAATCATACTTGTCAGTTCGACTAGAGTAATTCTTAAAGGAATCAACTACGCCGTCGGGCTTATAAACGGATCTGTGTCCTCAAGATATTCCCAGTTCATTGGATTATATGTGCTCGTCTGGTACTTTTTAATCAACCCCTTCTGATACATGGTATGTATAGGGAATAAGAGGCGTCTTTTCCAATTCATCAATGATAAAACAATAATTTTCTTCGTTGCTATAACCTGCATCTAGATAATATATTTGAATAAGTCTAGGAGGTGAATCGATTGGAAGAAGGGCTTCAGAGTGCGAGTATCTGTTGGATTTAGAAAGATATCAAAATCAAGGACATACTGACCATCGGTAGCCGTTTGGACATTATATCCAGGTTTAAGCTACTTATTTTGAATAGGGTTTTCCTTCATCCTCATAAGACTGGCATCATGATCCGTCTTTGAGAAATAGTTGAAGTCTTCTAAAATTTTTCTAGCTTCTTCCTTCCCCTGTTTACAAGGAAGGGAATCATTCTTTAATTGCTTACGGATTTTCTTTATCAGACAGCGTTTTTGTCTATTGGTAGCCCTTTTCTCACTTTAGGCTCTTTTTCACACTTACCAAAAATCTATTCTGGATAATCTATTTTCTGTGAACAATCCTACTCAGGCTTTCTGTTTTCAAATTTTGAATTACTATTTCTAGCTTCAAAATGACCTCTTCTAAAATTTGAAGGTTTTGTTTTTGAATCCACGCTTTCGTATCTCTGAAGATTAAACCGTCTATCTGGAATAGCACACATTGAATTCGTTTATGAGAGCGAAGGTTTTTCTTATCTTTGAGAGCTTTTGTGAGAATGTTTTTGTCATTAGTAGTAAATGTTACTTGTGTCATAATTCTATTATATGTCAATTTTTGATAAGTATAAATTTTGGTACTTCTTATTAATTGTGTTTTATTACAAATTGGAGTATAATGATGTTTATAAAAAATTAGATTATAGAGGCAAGAAATGGGTCGATATTCAAAGAAGAAAAAGCATAGAAAATTTAAAAAAAGTATTAATTTGGTCTTGCTCTCACTTTATATACTGATAATCTTTTTTTTGTTATTTGTACTGTTTAAGTACCATTTATTAGGTTTTTATCATCTCAATATTTTTTTAGCCATTCTATTGATAGTCATTGCTATTATCGCTTCTTTCCTTATTCATCGTAAGAAAGCGCAGAATGCTACTATTTTCATTTTACTACTTGGAATTTTAATTAATGGATGTCTCCTTTTTACTTTACAACAATTTATTGGTTTTTCTAGTCGTTTAACTTCAACTTCTAATTACTCTCAGTACACCATGAGTGTTGCGGTTTTGGACACTAGCTCCATAAACAGTATCAACCAAGTAACAAGCGTTGCGGCACCAACTGCTACCGATAATGAAAATATTATGAAATTAATGGATGATATAAAATCCACGGAGCAGAGAAATTTAAAAATTGAGGACACTAGCTCCTATTTGGCGACATACAAGAAGTTGGTGTCAGGAGAGGCAGAAGCTATTGTTTTAAATAGTGTCTTTGAAAATATTATAGAATCTGAATATCCTGATTATGGCTCTAAAATTAAAAAAATATATACAAAAGAATTCAGCAAAACAGTAGCACGGGCTAAACAATCTAGTGGAAATAATTTTAATATCTATATTAGTGGAATAGATACTTATGGACCTATCAATTCTGTATCTCGTTCTGACGTCAATATTATTTTAACTGTTAATCGCGATAGTAAGAAGATTCTGCTAACTAATACCCCACGTGATGCCTATGTTCCTATCGCAGATGGTGGTCAAAATCAAAAGGATAAACTGACTCATGCTGGTATTTATGGAATAGATGCTTCAATCCATTCTTTAGAGAATTTATATGATATTAATATTAACTATTATGTAAGATTAAATTTCACTTCATTTCTCAAAATAATAGATACTTTGGGTGGGGTTGATATTTATAATGATCAGGAATTTAGTGCAGGTTCAAATTATTTCCCAATTGGAAATATTCACCTTGATGCTAATCAAGCTCTAGCATTTGTAAGGGAACGCTACTCATTATCTGATGGAGATCGTGATCGTGGTCGAAATCAGCAAAAAGTAATCATTGCTATTCTAAAAAAATTAACTTCTGTAGAATCTTTGGCAAATTATAAAGATATTATAAACAAGCTCCAAGATTCTCTACAAACCAATATGCCAATGGATGAAATGATTAATCAGATGAATGCACATTTGGAAAGTAGTGGCTCTTATCAAATCAATTCACAAAATTTGAAGGGAACCGGTCGTATGGATTTACCGTCTTTTGCTATGCCTGATAGTAATCTCTATATGATGGAAATTAGTCCGAGTAGTTTGGATTCCACAAAAACAGCTATCAAAGATGTTATGGAAGGACGATAAGACAAGATGATTGACATCCATTCACATATTGTATTTGACGTAGATGATGGCCCAAGGACTAAAGAAGAAAGTCTTGCCTTATTACAAGAAGCGTTTTCGCAAGGAGTTCGGACAATTGTATCCACTTCACATCGTAGAAAAAATATGTTTGAAACTCCAGAAAAGGTCATAATGGAAAACTTTAAAGAGGTTCAAGCACTTGCTAAGAAAGAATTACCTGAGTTAACTCTTTTATATGGGGCTGAAATTTTTTACACCCAAGATGCTCTTGAAAAGCTGGAAAACAAGCAAATTCCTACTTTAAATGATACACAATATGCTTTAATCGAATTTAGCTCTCGAACACCCTATTGGGAAATTCGTAATGCTTTAAGCAAGATTTTATTGTTAGGAATGAAGCCTGTCATTGCCCATATCGAACGGTATGACGAACTAGAAAATAATGAAAAACGCATTAAAGAACTGATAGACATGGGATGTTATACTCAAATAAATAGCTCCAGTATTCTTAAGCCTAGATTATTTGGAGATAAATATCGCTTATTCAAAAAAAGAGCTCAATATTTTCTTGCCCATAATCTAGTTCATTGTGTGGCTAGTGATATGCATAATCTAACAGCAAGACCCCCATATATGAAGCAAGCATTTGCATTGATTAAGCAACAGTATGGGGAGAAAAAAGCACAAGAGTTATTTACGGTAAATCCTCAACTTATTATTGTGAATAAAAGTATTTAAGAGTGCTATTTCGAATATGCTTTTATAGAAAGGCAATCATGTATAGAAAAGTTAAGAGAATTGTGGATCTTCCAATCTCAATATTTTTATTGTTATTGATACTCCCTATTTGCTTGATAGTCTGTCTGTTTATTATCCTAGAATCAAGTGGTAATCCTATTTATATACAAGAACGAGTTGGTTTAAATGAGCGAAGATTCAAGATTTATAAACTCCGATCAATGTATATAGACGCAGAGAAAAATGGACATCAATGGGCGAGTAAAAATGATCAACGAATTACGAATGTTGGTCGTTTTATACGCAGAACTCGAATTGATGAACTTCCTCAAATCATTAATATTATTAGAGGTGAGATGTCCTTTATTGGACCTAGACCAGAACGACCAGAGTTTATAACAGAATTTTTAAAAGATATTCCCAATTTTAATAACCGTTTAGCAGTTCGTCCAGGAATTACAGGATGGGCCCAAGTGAATGGTGGCTATGAATTAACACCTAAAGAAAAACTAGAGTATGATATCTACTATATACAACACGAAAGCGCCAAATTAGATTTCATCGTTCTGTTAAAAACAATCAAAGTTATTTTTAATGGACATGGTTTTAGGTGATTCAGATAGGGAAAAAAGTAAAGGAATGAATTATAAAAATGAATATGTTTAATAAAAATCTTAATCGGATTCTATCTTTAATAAAAAGTAAGCTATTATTTTTAATTTTATTTATCATAATAGGGACAACAGCAGTTGGTTTATATACTGTTTTTGTAATTTCTCCCATATATAGTGTCTCCTCTAAACTCATTTTGAAAAATAGTTCTAATCAGACACAGAATCAAAATGACGATGCTCAAACAATTGAGGCATTAAATTTATTCCAAAGACAGGCTAAAACCTATTTAGAAATAGCAGATCTTCCAACTGTAAAAGAAGATACCAATAAGGCATTAAATTTGGAATCAGCTGAAATTGCTAAAATTAAATCAGTAAAATTAACAAATGATTCAGGGTCTCAGTTAGTTACAGTGACTGTAAGAGCGCTTGATAGAGTTTTAGCAGAACGTTATATTAAAGAGTATGTATCTCAGTACAAGAAATTTACAGCAGAACGTTTAGGACGAGATAATTTATCAGTCGTGACGGAAGCTTTAGGAAGTAACAATCCAGTATATCCGATTCTATGGAAGAATCTTCTTATTGCTATCCTTGTGTTTTCTTTTCTAGGATTTAATGTTGTTTTCATCAAGTATGTATTGAGTGATTCTATCGATTCGTATGAAGATTTAGAAGAGTTAGTTGGTACACCTGTTCTTGGGATGATCCCAACTATAGAGAAAAGTAAGAGAGGTTAGTGACATGCATATTGAAGTTATACATAACAGTAAGTCTCTTGTGGCTGAAGCCTTTAGAACTTTAAGGAGTAATCTTCAGTTCTCAGAATTTGGAAAAAATTTAAAAGTTATTGTTGTAACAAGTTCAAATCCTAATGAAGGAAAAAGTGAGGTCAGCATAAATCTAGCTGCTTGTTTAGCTCAACAAGGGGAAAAAGTGATTATCATAGACGCAGATATGCGTAGACCAACCCAACATAAATTAACAAATCTAAATAATACTGAGGGATTGAGTACTTTCTTATTAAAGAAGTCAGGAGTAGATTCCATTAATCATTTGACGATCAATGATGTGAATTTAGATGTACTGACATCAGGACCTGTTCCGCCTAATCCATCTGAGATGTTAGCTAGTTCTTCTATGGATGAAACACTTAAAGCATTTGAGAATTTTTATGACTATGTCATTATCGATACCCCTCCCTTGCTGGCAGCAACAGATGCTCAAATTTTAGCTAGTATTTCTGATGCTACTCTTCTTGTTGTAGATATAAAGAAATCAAAACGGCGTCAAGTGACAGAAGCAAAAAGAAGATTAGATCATGTTGGAGCTAGACTACTTGGTGTGATAATGAATAAAATAGATTCACATAAAGACACTTATTATTACTATTATTAAAATAACTATTTGAAAGGCTAAGGATAAAGAAAAAAATGCCAATCTATCTTTTCATGTTCGTCTATATCTCTTTCCTTGCCTTTTTATCACTAAAGTATGAGGATAAAGCAAAAGAGTTAGCTTTCCTTATCATTCCAACTTTTTTATTCTTTTTAATCATTGCTGGTTTTCGTACTTCTAGTGTAGGCAGTGATTTAAAAATTTATATCCATATTTTTGAGTCAAATGATTTACAACTTCCAGATTTACTGCATCTATTCAGTTCTCGATTTGAAATTGGCTATATACTAACTAATATTTTTCTAAGAAGCTTTAGTAGTCACTATCTATTTTTATTACTTGCATATGCTTTTATAACTTTATTTGCCTGGTTTTTTGTCATTTCTAAGCATTCTAAAAATGTCTATATTAGCTTAATTATTTACTTTAGTTCTTTAGGGATGTTTTTTTATTCTCTATCCAATATCAGACAGGGGTTGTCAATCGCTTTAAGCTTTTTAGGCTTTTACTACTTATTAAACAATAAGAAGTTTTTAGCATTGGTATTTATCCTACTAACTCCCTTATTTCATACATCTGGTATAGTCTGCTTCTTGTTTTTCCCTTTAAAAAAAATCGTTTTAAATAAAAGAATACCCCAATTTGTCTTCCTTGTATTCCTTATCATCTTTCCCTTTATCAGGCAGCTTGTCGTTTCCTTCATTTCGTTCTTTCCCCAGTATACTTCTTACCTAGAGACGTCTTGGTTTTTGGAAAGTAACAAGTGGGCTCCCATATTACTAACGATTTTATACTGTTTAGTATTTGCAGTGGGGGAAATAGTTATGAAGCAACATCCATTATCAAAGTCTGAGCAATATATTAGAACCCTATTCTTTGTCTATTTATTGTTAACCATGATGTCCTTACAAACTGCTTTATTGGAGAGATTTGCCTATTATTTTGCTCCAATAGTAATCTTGTATATCCCAATGATTTTATATAAGATTGAAGAGAAGAAGTTGAGATGGATTTTGTTTTATTTCATTCTTGGTGTGTATTTTTTGATGTTTTTAGTGATTGCATATTATAAACCAGAATGGTATCAGATTGTTCCGTATCGTTCGATTATTACCGATTGGCTAATTGGAAACTAAAGAGAGGTGTAACAGTGGAATTTTCAGTTTTAACAACAGTGTATAAACAAGAAAGCCCTACAAATTTAAGAAAAAGTCTATTGAGTTCTTATGAACAGACTATTAAACCGACAGAAATCATTTTAGTTTGTGATGGCGAATTGACGGAAGAGTTATATAGAGAACTAGAGAAGTTGAAGATAGAAATTCCAATTCTAAAAATTTTCTATTTACCTGAAAACTTGGGCTCAGGACCAGCTTCTCTCTTTGGAGTCAATCAGTGTCAAACAGAGCTTATTGCAAGAATGGATAGTGATGATTATTCTGTAGAAACAAGGTTTGAGAAGCAAATAGCAGCCTTTAAAAAAAATCCTAATCTAATCATGGTTGGTTCGAATATACTGGAGAAAAATTCAGAATTTACAGCTTTAAAGAAAGTACCTGAATACACAGAAGAAATTAGACAGTATTCAAGGCTACGTAATCCGTTTAATAATCCTTCTAGTATGATGAAAAAAGAGTATATCTTGAAGGCTGGTAATTATCGTGAATTTCGCTATCTAGAGGATTATGACCTTACAATGAGATTGTTACATGATAATCCTACCAAGGATTTTTTTAATATCCAGGAGCCTTTAGTCATCATGCAAACAAATGATTCTAGCTATCTAAGAAGAGGAGGATTATTGTATGCGAAAACAGACTTTATCCTTCAATTAGATTTCTACCGTCGAAAAGATATTAATTTACTTGAATTTCTCAGAAATATTTTTCTTTGTAATCTAATTCGAATTTTCCCAAATAAGCTTAGAAAACAGATTTATAAAAGAAAATTAAGAGAAAAACTATAAGGGGTTAGAAAATGAAGTATCGTGTCATGCATGTTTTAGGTGCAGTTGATGGAAGTGCAACAGGAGTTCAAAGTTTCATCAAAAATCATATTCAAGTAGATGATGAAGAATTCGAATACATGGTTGCTGAATCTAATGGAGATGCTCATTTTCCATTCAATCAATATTTAGATAAAATTGGGATTGAGAGAATCGTATTTCCTGAATTAAAGATATCTAAAGTTTTAGAATATTTTAGAGAATGTAGAGAGTTTTATAAAACAAACACTATTGATATTTTACATGTGAATAATCCAATTACGGCTTTTATCCATAATTACTATGCTAAAAAAAATGGCGTTCCGGTTCGAATTTATCATAATCATAATAGTCAGTTTTCAGATACTTGGGTAAAAAGTATTCGAAATCGATTATTAGTTTTTTTAGCATTAAGAAATGCAACGCATCGAATTTCTTGTGGACAATTAGCTGGAGAGAAAATTTTTGGAAATAAATCCTTTCAGATTATTCCGAATGCGATTCAGATTGATACATTTAAGTTTTCTACTGTGTATCGAGAAGAAATTCGAAAAGAATTTCTAATTCCTGAACATCAAAAAGTAGTTGGGATGGTAGGAATGTTAGATACAAGAAAAAATCAGAACTTCTTAATTGAGATTGCTAAAGAGTTACCCGATGTTATTTTCCTATTAGTTGGAGAAGGTCCAAATCGTTTGAAGCTGGAAGAAAAATGTACGGGCTTGAAGAATGTTATATTTACAGGAAACAGAAATGATGTATATAAGTTTTATTCAGCTTTTGACATTTTTGCTTTTCCTTCTTTATTTGAAGGTTTTCCGATGGTTTTAGTTGAAGCACAGTGTGCTGGGCTAAATGTTATAATGAATGAAACCATCGATGTAACTACTCAAATAGTGGATAAACTATGTACTTCTATGCCTTTAGAAAAAAATAAATGGAAAACTTATATTGAACATACACCTGTTTTAGTGAATGAAAGACCTCTAGGAGAAGAATTACAACGATTTAATATCGTTGAAAATTTTCAACAATTAAAAGAATTGTATAAAAAGGGATTGAATGATGCTAAATAATTATTTGAAAGGAAATGACTTATGATTAGTGTAATTGTACCTGTTTATAATGTAGAAAGATATTTAGAAGAATGTCTCAACAGTATTCAACAGCAAAGTTACACAGATATCGAAGTTATATTAGTGAACGATGGATCTACAGATCATTCTAAAACAATTTGTGAGAGATATTGTGAAGAGGATAGTCGATTCTATTTACTGAATCAAACTAATCAAGGTCAAAGTTCTGCAAGAAACGTTGGTGTAGCAGCTTCAAAAGGGGAGTTTATTGCATTTGTAGATAGCGATGATATCATTCAGAAAAATTATTTAGAAAAGTTAATGCAATATATGACTGAAGAAGTAGATATTGTTGAAAGTAACTTTACTGTATCTAAAAAAGATTTTCTTGTTGAAAATTCTAAAGAAACAAGGATTCTATTTGAAGGGAATTCAAATGAAGCGGTAAAAATTTTTCCGAACCATGTTCTAAGTGTTAATCCAGTTACTAAACTTTATAGAAGAGAAATTGTTGAATCGCTACCTTATCCAGAAGGCTTAATTTTTGAAGATATTTATTGTGGTATTGGAATGTTAAAATATATTCGAAAAATTATAAAAATTGATTATATAGGTTATTATTATAGACAACATCAAGCTAGTACGATGCATCAAGATTTTAGTACAAAAAAATTAGATGTATTTACTGTTTGTGATAAATTAGTTGAGCTGTATTCTGATAGGGAGGAACTTCTTCCTTATATTGGAAGTTTTTTAGTACATAAAGCAACAATGCATTATCAGAATGATATCAAGAGAGGTAATCCATATGCAAAATTCTACAATCAGAAATTAGCAGAGTATGTAAATTTGACAAAGAAAAATCCTGAATTAGCTAGAAATACACGTTTTATTAAGCTTTATAATATATGTCCAAAATATTATAATTCGCTAATTTTTCCAATTTATCATTTTCTTTGGAAGTTAAAAAATGGTGTTAAAGAAGTAGAGGTAGAAGAATAATAGTGAATGAGAAGGAAATTATTTTATGATTAGTATAATCGTACCCGTTTATAACGTAGAGGAATATTTAGAAGAATGTCTAGAAAGTATTCAGAAACAAACTTATACAGATATTGAAGTGATATTAGTAAATGATGGTTCTACTGATGGTTCAAAAGAAATTTGTGAGAAATATTGCCGTCAAGATAGTCGTTTTAAGTTAATTAATCAAGAGAATCAAGGACAAAGTGCTGCTAGAAATAATGGAGTAATTGTTTCTACAGGTGAATACATTACTTTTGTGGATAGTGATGATGTTATTTCTTCAAAATATGTTGAAATTTTAAATCGTTACATGACTGAAGAAATTGATTTGGTTGAATGTGAATATAGAGCTGTTAGAAGTGTTTTTAATAAACTTAGCCAAAAAGAGAATATTCAAATAGTATTTGAAGGGAATTCGGAAGAGGCAATTATAGAATCTTGTAATTACGGCTTATCATATAGTCCAGTTGTTAAATTATATCGAAGAAATCTATTAGAGAATTTTCCATTTTTAAATGGTGTTATTTTTGAAGATATATATCATGGAGTAGGAATTCTAAAATTTATCCGTAAAATGGTGAAAATTGATTATGTAGGATACCATTATAGAGAACGTTCAAACAGTACGATGCATAGAAAATTTTCCGAGAAAAATTTAGATGTTTTTATTAGTAGTGATAAATTAGTTGAATTGTTCTCCTCGGATAAAAAATTATTACCCTATATCGGGAAATTTTTAGTCCAAATTGTAACGACTCATCATAATTATTTCACTGAAAAGATTAATCCATACCAATCGATGTATGAAGAAAAATTGAAACAGTATGTCGCAATTGTGGAAGAATCTCCTGAAGTAGCAAGGAGTAGTAAAATGATAAGAATGTATAAATTAGCACCTAGTTTATATCTTCGATACACTTTTCCATTTGTATATAAAACATGGGGAAGGCTGAAACATCTAAAAGAATTAGTGATTAAAGGAGAATAAAATTGGATGTTCATAAATTGATCAGTGTAATTGTACCTGTTTATAATGTGGAAGAATATTTAGAGGAATGTTTAGATAGTATTAAATATCAAACTCATAAAAACATTGAAGTTATATTAGTGAATGATGGTTCAACTGACGGTTCAAAAGAAATATGTGAATTGTATTGTAAAAACGATAGCCGTTTTAAGTTGATTAATCAAGTAAATCAGGGATTGAGTGAAGCGCGTAATGTAGGACTACAAGAATCAGTAGGTGAATATATATTCTTTGTTGATAGCGACGATGTAATTAAAGTCGATATTTTAGAAACGTTGTTAATATTTATGACAGATAATGTCGACATTGTAGGATGTAATTTTTCTTCCAATAAAGAATATTTAACACTCCAAACAAATCCAAACATCGTATTTCAAGGAAATTCTTCTGAGGCTCTTTCAAACTGTCTGAATTATGGAGCAGTTCGCTTTTTTGCGTGGTCTAAACTTTATAGAAGAAACATTGCGGAGGCTGTTCCATTCTTAAAAGGTCTTATTTATGAAGATACTTACACAGGATTTACCAATTTAAAATATATTCGAAAAATGGTCGTTATTGATACAATTGGCTATTTTTATAGAGTACGTCAAGATAGTATTATGAGAAAAAAATATAGTGAAAAAAATCTGGATGTTTTTAAAATATGTGATTCATTATTGGAAGAATTCCAAAATCATGAATTATTTCCATATATCGGTAGGTTCACATTTTTGGTAATAATTGAACATCTCCTTTTCTACAACATTCGAAAGAATCATATTTATTATAAGTCTTATTGCGACCATATTAAAAAATATGCAAATATTGCAAAGAAATCATCCGAGGTTCTCAGAAGTTGTAGAATTTTAAGATGGTATTTAAAATGTCCAAAATTTTTTTCACGATACCTTTTCATTTTGTATTTTAAATACATATCTATTGTGAATAAGAAAAAAGCGAATATATAAGGGGTTATAAATTTGATTAGCGTTATTGTACCAGTTTATAATGTTGAAAAATATTTAGAAGAATGTCTTGAAAGTATTAAACGTCAAACCTATACCGATATTGAAGTGATATTAGTCAATGATGGTTCAATAGATAGATCTAAAGAAATTTGTGAGAGGTATTGCGAGAAGGATAGTCGATTTAAGTTGCTTAATCAAGAAAATAAAGGACTAAGCGGAGCACGTAATCGTGGAATGCTTGAATCTAAGGGTGAATTTATTTCATTTGTTGATAGTGATGATGTTCTTAAAGAGGATATGTTGGAGCAATTGATGAAACAAATGACTTCTGAAGATATTGATATTGTTGAGTGTTGGTATACGAACGAAAAACAAGAATTAGAGTTATCAACACCTAAAAATGTGAAAACTATTTTTCAAGGTGACTCTAAAGAAGCTTTAGTTTCTCTTTGTAAGGATAATATTGTCCGTTTGAATGCAGTCGCAAAACTTTTTCGAAGACAAGTAATAGTCAATTTTCCATTTTTAGAAGGTTTATTTTACGAAGATGTTTATGGAGGCATTGGAATTTTAAAACATATTCGTAAAATGGTAAAAATTAATTATATTGGTTATTATTATCGTGTGAGACAAGGCAGTATTATGAATCGAGAATTTAATATAAAAAATTTAGATTTATTTACGATTTGTGATAAGTTGGAGCAATTATATCAAGGTGATACAGATTCACTTGCGTATATTCATCGTCGCTTATTCCATTTAGTTTTGATGCATGTTGTTGATTATCATATATTTGAGGGGAATCCTTATAAAGAAAAATATGTAGAGTATTTAAATCGATATGCAAAAGGATCAAGTCGTTCATTGGTCATGCGAGCGTATCAGTTATTCCCTCAAAATATTGTTTTTATTTCTAGAGTTGCTGGAGCGATTCAATGGAGAGTGGAAAAATATTTTATAAGAGGTTCATGGAAAGGAATGAAGTAGCATGAAATATTACTTAAAAGAATTTTATGCGAAGGAGAATCATGCAGGATCTAAAGCTAGATTAGATGCTGAAAAAATAATGATAGAAGCAGGATATCATCCTTTTTTTCAAAATAATGATTCAAATTCTATTACATTGACTGAAAATGATGTACTAGTTTTACAGTTTCCATTATTATGGCATTCATTAAAAGCGTTAATTTTAACGAAATTATTGAGAAAACGTCAATTCAAAGCTTATCTTCTTATTCATGATATTGAATCACTGAGAAACAGATCTATTAAATCTTTCCAAGATGTTAAATATGCGTTTCTTCATTTTTTACAAAATAAGACGGTACTAGAAAGAGTGGATGGAATCATTGCACATAATGATAAGATGAAAGATATACTTGTTCAATTGGGAATACCAGAGAAAAAGATTATTTCATTAGAAATATTTGATTATCTAATTCCTCATTTTGAAGAGAAAAAAACTTATGAGAAGCGTACGGTGTTATTAGCAGGAAATTTTGATATAAAAAAAGCAAAATATGCAAGACAATTACCTGATAATCCAGAATTTTCGATTTTTGGGATTAACTTTGAAGAAGAGAAACTTCCTCAAAACGTCCATTATAAGGGAGCTTTTTCTCCTGAAGAACTTCCATATTATTTAGAAGGTGGTTTTGGTTTAGTATGGGATGGGGATAGTCCTTATACTTGTAGTGGAATGTTTGGAGAATATTTAAAAATGAATAATCCACATAAAGCTTCTCTCTATTTAGCTTCTGGATTTCCAATTATTGTGTGGAGACAGTCCGCTCTTAGTGACTTCGTGACAAAAAATAATTGCGGAATATTAGTGGATTCTTTATTTGTGATTGCAGAACGTTTAGACTCTATTAGTAATGATGAGTATGAAGAATTGATAAGAAATAGTAAAAAAATAGGAGATAATATTCGTAATGGACATTATCTAAAAGTAGCATTAGAAAAATGTGAAAGGAAATTGTAGAAATGTTGAAACTACAATCGTTACAAGAAAAAATCACTCGATATCATCAGATTTTTAGATACTATGGTCCTAAATTAACGTTCACGTATTATCTTACACAACAATCAAATACTCAATACTATGATTTTAGCAAAAGGATTCTTTTAGATTTTGTACTTAAACTACGAAAAGAATCTAAAATAGACTATTCAAATGATGAGTTGTTAGAAGTGACTTCAGAATTTCCAAAAATAATTTGGACAATGTGGCAACAAGGAGAAGCTAACATGCCTGAGGTAGTAAAAGCTTCAACGAAGACAATAAAGGACTTTGCAAAAAGAAATGGTTGTGAATTTATTTTGTTAACGGATGAAAATCTTGTTGATTTTATAGATATTCCAACCGATATCATAGAAAAGTATAAGAGAAAAGAATTAACTGCTGCGCATTACTCAGATATTATACGATTTAGTCTACTTTATCAATATGGTGGAATATGGATGGATGCAACATTATTTGTATCTCCTTATGCAACGTTAGAAATGTTTAAAGGAGAATTTTTTAGTTTGAATCATCCACCGATATTGCCAGAGAAATGGGAACGTGCTATTGGTGATTATAAATGGTCTGGTTTCTTACTAGCAGGGAAAAAAGAAAAATTATATTTTAAACATATTCGGGATTTATATATTTACTTCATCCGCAAATATCCGGTTTTCATTCATTATTTGATAATGGACTATTTTATTTTATCTGAATATGAATTAAATGATGAACTTAAAGACCTAGTGGACGAATTACCAGTCTTAGCTCCTGCTGAGAGAGTATGGTTTTTAAGAGATCATGCTAATGATATTTTTGATGAAAATGTATGGACAGAAGTGTTAAAAACAACACCGATTATGAAAACTACATATAAAATTAATCCAGAGGAATTAATTCCTCAATCTTATTTATATAAGCTTTTTTATGGAGAATTAAATGAATAGAGGGAATGCATGAAAAGAAGTAGAACAGAATTTGCCACTTTAAATACAAGTATAGCTCTTGCCATTCAACCATTTTCAGTTATTATTGGATTTATTAACCGAACAATTTTTGTAAGTATTCTTGGGGTAACTTATTTAGGATTAAGTAGTTATTTAACTAGTATCGTGTCTATTTTGTCTTTAGCAGAACTAGGAATTGGGGAAGCAATGAGTTACGCTCTTTATTCACCATTAGTTAGAGAAGAACACGGAAAAATTAATGCCTTTATGATATTATTCAAAAAATTATATAGAATAATTGGTGTTTCAATTTTTGTTTTTGGTGGTATTTTATCGCTATTTCTTCCTAATTTAATTAAGGACTATACAATTAATAATGAATTGTACTGGATCTTTTTTTTATTTATCTTTAATTCGGGTTCCAGTTATTTTTTTGCCTATAAGCGAACATTACTTTATGTAGATCAGAGAAATTATGTTATGAATTTAATTAATTTCGGATTGAATACGCTTCGAGTATTTTTACAAATAGCTATTCTTATCTTTACCCAAAATTTTATTTTCTATTTATTAATAGAAACTATTCTAAATATAATTGGGAATGTGATCATGTCGTATATTGTGGATCGATTATACAATTATTTGTATAACGAAGAAATTACCCCTATTAATCAAGAAGAAAAAGAAAAATTTATTCGAAATATTAAGGGAAATACCTTGGGGAGTATTGGAGCAAAGATTGTTTTTCAAACAGATAGTATTTTGATGGCAAAATTTATTAATTTGGCTGCGATTGGTATTTATGGGAATTATACTTATGTTTTAGGATTTGTAGCCATGCTAGTGAATACAGTGATGGGTTCCATTACATCTTCTATTGGGAATCTCATTCATTCAGAAGATACAACATTAGAAGCTAAAATTAGTTTTCTAAAAAAATATCAATTTATTGCATTTAGTCTAATTTATTTTGCAAGCATTGGCTACTTATTATTTGTACATCCATTTATTATTATTTGGTTAGGAGAAAACTTATCTTTTAATCAGTGGACTGAAATAGTAATCGTGATTAATTTTTTTCTTACAGCTTATAGACAACCGAATTTAGTTTTGATTTCAGTACATGGATTAAGTTATGAACAAAATAAAAAAGTCATTGCAGAAATTTTACTAAATATTTTTCTTTCTCTATACTTTTTAATAGTTCTAGATTTAGGAGTAGCTGGAATATTGTTAGGAACAATCGGGTCAACGTTACTGACTTGTACTTGGTATGAACCGTATAGCGTATTTAAGTATGGTTTAAAAACCTCCTCAAAAAATTATTTTAGAACGATGGTCCAACATTTCATTCTAGCTGGATTAAGTATTTTACTTTTTAGTTTGTTGGATTATTATTTTTTAATCCAATTAGATTTCATTTATAGTTTGGTCATAAAAATTATTCTTTATTTAATAGTGTTGGTTATCTATATTCTCATATTCAGAAATCATGAAGGTGGAAGACAAATTATTCTGATGATTCAAAAAGTATTAAAGTTGAAAAAATAAGGAGAAATTTATGAAAAGAATATTAGTTTGTGGTTTAATTCCAGATATTGGAGGATTAGAAAAAATTGTTGTAGATTTTTATAATCATATTGATACATCAGAATTCGAATTAGAATTTTTATTACAAGGTCCTGAAGATGTTGATTTTAGTGAGCATTTTAAGAAACTTTGCCGAAATAAGATAGTTTTTCATAGAATTCCTAAGTTAAGACCTCATATAAAACAGGCATTAAAAGAATGGGATATTTTCTTTAAAGAAAATGCACATCGTTATGATATTTTATGGTCGAATCAAAATGGCTTGACTCACTTAGAATTTTTAAAATTAGCTAAAAAATATGGCATTGAAAAAAGAATTGTACATGGACATTGTGCCACAGCTGATAAATTTTATCGTTTTATTCATCCTATTAATCGACTTTTTGTTGGAAAATATGCAACTGATTTTTGGGCATGTGGTACAGAAGCGTTGAATCATTTTTATCACGGTCGAGAACGGGAAAAAGCCTTAGTGATTCATAATGCAATTGAAGTAGAAAAGTTTTTATATGATGAAGAAAAAAAAGTTCAACTTCGACAGGAATATCATATTCCAGAAGATTGTTTAGTAGTAGGACAAGTTTCTCGTTTATATGAAAAACAAAAAAATCAAAGTTTTTGTGTTAAGGTTTTTTCTGAATTAGTCAAAAAAGAACCGAATTCTCGTTTAATTTTTATAGGAAAAGGAGATACTTCTTTTTTACAAAATTTGGCAGAACAATATGGGGTAGCCGATAAAGTCATTTTTACAGGATTGAAAAGCAATATTGGTGAAATGTTAAATTTACTAGATGTCTTCTTCTTTCCATCTAATTTTGAAGGATTACCCATTGTATTAATTGAAGCACAAGCTAATGGATTACCCGTTGTCACAGCAAGTCATTTGCCAGATGCAAAGATTTTAGAGAATTACGATAATAGTTTATCTTTGAAGGATTCTCTTGAAAAATGGGCAGATAAGATTTTATCGGTAAAAAATTATCGAGAGCTTGATACAGAAAAAGTGAAGAAGCAAATTGATGAAGCTGGTTATGAAATTGAGTCGGCTACTAGAAATTTAGAGCAGTTATTTGATGAAAATTTAAAATTTTAAGGAGAGCATCATGGATATCTTTGGTAATTTTATTCCTTTTGCTTCATATTAGTTTATTGAACACTAGGGTGGATGTAATATTTGTACATAACTTAGAAGTATTTTTTTGAGTTGGATGTAGCGATCACTTTAGTTTGCTATCTGGTTTTTACTTAGTATTAGTTTAGGAATAATTTGATTGAAATGTAGTATCTTTTGAATTGGAGGAGTATCGTATGTACGATTATCTTGTTGTTGGTGCTGGTCTCTTTGGTGCAGTTTTTGCCCATGAAGCAGCCTTAAAAGGAAAAAAAGTAAAAGTCATTGAAAAACGAAATCATATCGCGGGTAATATCTATACCCGTGAAGAAGAAGGAATTCAAGTTCATCAGTATGGTGCTCATATCTTCCATACTTCTGATAAGGAGATTTGGGATTATGTAAATCAGTTTGCAGAGTTTAACCGTTATACCAACTCTCCTGTTGCAAATTATAAGGGAGAGATTTATAACCTTCCTTTTAATATGAATACCTTTAATAAACTCTGGGGAGTTGTAACGCCAGCAGAAGCACAAGCTAAGATTGATGAGCAACGTGCGGTTTTAAATGGTAAAACTCCTGAAAATCTGGAAGAACAGGCTATATCTCTAGTAGGTACAGATATCTATGAAAAATTAATTAAAGATTATACTGAGAAACAGTGGGGCAAACCAACTACGGAACTTCCAGCCTTTATCATTCGCCGTCTGCCAGTACGCCTGACATATGATAACAACTATTTTAATGATACCTATCAGGGGATACCTATTGGTGGCTATACTCAAATAGTTGAAAAAATGTTGAGTCATGAAAATATTGATGTAGAAACAAATGTTGATTTCTTTGTGAATAAAGAGCAATATCTGAAAGATTTTCCTAAGATTGTCTTTACTGGCATGATTGATGAATTTTTTGACTATAAGTTAGGTGAACTAGAGTACCGTAGTCTTTGTTTTGAAAATGAGACCTTGGATATGGAGAATTACCAGGGAAATGCAGTTGTGAACTATACGGATGCAGAAACTCCATTTACACGTATTATTGAACACAAACATTTTGAGTTTGGAAATCAAGCAAAGACTATCATTACTAAAGAACATTCTAAAACATGGGAAAAAGGTGATGAGCCGTATTATCCAGTAAATAATGATCGTAATAATCACTTATATAAATCATATAAAAAATTGGCTGACGAGCAAGGGAATGTTATCTTTGGTGGTCGTTTAGGACACTATCGTTATTACGATATGCACCAAGTAATTGGAGCAGCGTTGCAGTGTGTAAGAAATGAGTTAGATTAAATAAAGTAAGATTCCAGTAACAAGGTATCTAAAATTTAAAATTGGGATGTTCAAGGATTTTATCTACTTTATAAACACTTTGAGAACGGTAAACTAACTTGGACAAGTATATAAAAGAATGTTAAAGCTCTAATACCAGCACAAGTAGGCTATCTTATGAAAGACTTTTCCATTGATTCGAAAATATAGGCTGGGCAACAATTTCAGGAGAAAATGAAGTAAATCTTCCTACAATAAAACGCATATTACCAAAGTGAACTGCACCCCAAAAGTTAGACAGAAAAAATCTAACTTTTGGGGTGCAGTTCATTTCAACACTTTGCAATATGCGTTTTTCTTATTTACATTTTTCTATCTGATTTAGTATGACCGATTTTCCTTTAATTTCCATATTTTTTATAGAAATCAACTTTGACTTGGATGAAGGTTTTGGCTTCACGGAGGAGTTGGAGGAGCGTGGCGCGGGTTTCAAATTCTTCACGTGTTTTCGGTAAACTTCTATTACGAAAGACTTCCAGAAAACGTTCGATATCATCTAGTAGGCTAGAGGCGGGATTGGTCTGGCTTAGTTGCCCTGCAATTTTTGAAAATAGTTGAGCTAGGATTAAGGTCTCACTTGCTGCAAGTTGGCAAGTGTTGATTTGTTGGGCCATGTTTCTTAGGATTCGACTCTGACTTTGTCTCATTTCAAAGTAGTGGATATGGTAATCTGTTTGGTGAAAGAGATGGTTGGAATGATCTAAGTAGACAAGTCTCAGTGCCTCTTCAAGAAGACTATCCAATTCATCAACTAATTGTGCTTTGTTACGGCCATCTCCTCTAGATAAGTAATAATTAAATCGAAGGAGAATATTCTTTAATTTTTCTTCAACAAGAGTATAATAATGACTTATTTCCTCTTCTCTAGAAGGCATGTAGAGATTGACCAGTAGGGCAAATCCTGTACCGATAGCAAAGAGAAGAAATTCATTGACTAGAAGATCTAGAGAGATTGATTCTTGAACCAAGAGGTGGCCTACCAAAACACTGCTTGGAGTAATGCCGATTTCCAAGCCCATTTTATATGCAATAGGGATATAGAGGGCCAGATAAAGCCCCAGGCTCAAGAGATGAAATCCAAGTAACTGAAAGGCTAAGACGCCGATAGTCAGAGCTAGAATCATAGAAAAAAATCGGTTATGAGCAAGTTTTAAGGTGCTTCTTCGAGTGTCAGACAAGCTGAGAAGGGCAATAATTCCTGCCGAAACTGCTGAAGAGAGATCTAGAAAAGAAGCAACAAGACAGGCAAGACAGGTAGCTAAGATTAGCTTTATGGTACGTTGGCTAATAGACATAAGAATTTCCTAAAAAGACTAGAATAGAAGTGGAAAAGACAAGACCTGAGAAGGCTTGTCTTTAGTTATTATTTTCTACCGGTTTTTGCATACTCAGCAACGGCAGTAAAGAGGACGTCTGTAGAAGAGTTGAGGGCTGTTTCACATGAGTCTTGGATGACACCGATGACAAATCCTACTCCTACGACTTGCATGGCAATATCGTTAGAAATGCCGAAAAGACTACAAGCAACTGGGATAAGGAGGAGGGAACCGCCAGCGATACCAGAAGCTCCACAGGCTGAGATAGCAGCTACCACACTAAGGACAAAGGCTGTCGCAAAATCAACAGGGATTCCGAGAGTATTTACTGCTGCAAGGGTCAAAATGTTAATGGTAATCGCTGCTCCTGCCATGTTGATAGTAGATCCAAGTGGAATAGAAACAGAATAGGTGTCTGGATCCAGTCCGAGGTCGTGGCAAAGTTTCATGTTGACAGGGATGTTAGCCGCAGAACTACGAGTGAAGAAGGCTGTCACACCGCTGACACGCAAACATTTCCAAACGAGTGGATAAGGATTTCTCTTCATAAAGAGAAAGGCAATTAAAGGATTGACAACCAGAGTGACAAAGAACATGGTTGTAACCAATAGTCCTAGTAAAATACCGTAGTTTGCGAGACTGCCGATTCCTTTATCAGAGATCGTTTTGAAGACAAGGCCTAGAATTCCAAATGGTGCGAGGTTAATGATCCATTCAACAATCTTAGAAGTCACATCAGCTATGGTGTTCAACAATTCTTTACTATTTTTGCTGGCTTCTCTCATAGCAATTCCGAAAATAACTGCCCAAGATAGGATTCCAATGTAGTTGGCTGTGACCAGGGCATTAACAGGGTTGTCTACGAGTTTAAGCAAGAGATTGCTAAGAACCTGGCCTATACCATCAGGGGGTGTAATTTCTGTATTAGCACTATTTAAGGAAATTTCAACTGGAACGATGAAACTAGCAAAGACAGCTACAAGTGCCGCTGCAAAGGTTCCCACTAGATAAAGGAAGATAACGGTTTTCATATTGCTATCCTGTCCCTTTTGGTGTTTGGAAAGAGCATTGGCAACGAGGGCAAAGACTAGAATCGGTGCGATGGCTTTGAGACCGCCAACAAAGAGATCTCCGAGTAGGCCAATTCCAGAAACAGAAGGAAGTGTTAGTCCTAGGATTCCTCCACAAAGCATACCAATCAAAATACGTTTGATTAGGCTTGCCTTATTCCAAGCATGAATGAGTTTTTTCATAATAACCTCCTTAGTTGTGTAATGTTTATGATTATAGTATAAATATGAACTAAAATCA
>ERZ772928.281-NODE-281-length-23695-cov-8.573096_pt1 | contig 23695 bp, 37 predicted proteins | sample MGYA00511686_ERZ772928 | MGnify/ENA primary metagenome ERZ772928 (study PRJEB29015, sample SAMEA2738063) | human oral metagenome | biome: human oral; feature: human-associated habitat; material: saliva | place: China | collected 2219 ... | reverse complement strand
TTGATACTCCAGCATATACTACATGTGAGTAATCAACTCATCACTCAACTTGTACCCATAGTATAGTATAAGATGTGTAAGGTGTCAATAGATTTTTGCAACAAATTTGAGAAAATTTTATAGGGAATCAGTGCTATGTAAAAGTAGTGCTTTTTCCCTTTCATTTTTAGAGAGGAACTTATGATACGATTGATAAAAAAGATAGTATTCATTGTTATTTCCCTGTTTCTAATACATACCTATATCGGAAGTATGTTTATATACTACAACAATAATATGTTTCCGTCAATACGTGATGGTGATTTATGTTTTATTGAGAAATATGATAAGCATACACACATAGATGATATTGTCTTATATAACAATACTTTATACAGGGTTATAGCAAGAGAGAATCAAGAAGTAAATATTACTGAAAAAGGTATTCTAACAGTTGATGGACAACAAGTTTTAAGTGTTACTAATTCGTTATTACAACGTGGAGATATAACTTATCCAATAAAACTAAAACAAGGTGAATTGTTTGTGTTAAATGATTATAGAGAAGAAATATCTGACAGTAGAGAGTTTAATACGATACAAGAGAAAGATATTACAGGTAAAATATTCTTTTTAATTAGACGTAGAGGGTTCTGATGAAGAAGATTATCTTATTTGTTATCTTTCTTTGTCTATTCCCAATTAAAGCATTTGCTAGTGGTTATGAAGAAATAACAGGGGGAACAATTAACATAAAATTACATCTTGTAGATATTGATAAGCACGAGAGAAGTATCCTTGATAGTTCCCACTTTGTTCTTGATATACAAGGCGAAGAGGATTCTGAGTTTGACACAGGTGTTGGAAATTATTTTATAGAGCAACTTGTAAACCTGCTTAGTTTGAGCAGAGCTACGGACCTATCGACAATTTAATTTACTTGTGATATAACGGTATAGAAAGGAGGGGGATTGTATGTCGAAAGTTAAAAAGAGTATAAGAGTGAGGCTCTACCCAACTAGGGAACAGGGAATTTTAATTGACAAGACTATTGGTTGTTGTCGTTTTGTACATAATCAAACACTCGCTGATTGTAAACAGTCATACGAACAAACACAACACTTTCCTTCAAAGAATGAACGTATTACAAACCTAGTTCCACTAAAGGATGAGTTCAAGTTCTTAAAAGAAGTAGATGCTAAAGCACTACAACAGTCAGTAAGAAATTTAAACTCTGCACTAGACAACTTCTTTAAAAACAGAAGTCATTTTGGTTTTCCTAAGTTCAAGTCGAAGCACAACTTAAGACAGTCTTATAGAACTCCATACAATCAACGCAATTCTCACATAGTTGATAGCAAACACATCAAACTCCCAAAGTTAGGAAGAGTTAAAACCAAGCGTTTTGATATGCCAGATGAGTACAAGATTTTCAACATCACTGTAGAAAGAACGAGTACAGGAAAATACTACGCTTCAATTTGTATTGAAACAGAGGTTCATCCACTTCCTAAAACAGAAAAACAAGCTGGCTTTGATTTAGGACTGAAAGATTTATTGATTGGTAGTGATGGAACTAGATATGAAAGACCAAAATTCGCTTATGCTTATAAGGATAAACTTTCCAAGGAGCAACGTAAACTCTCGAAGATGAGAACCAAGTTAGAGAGGGCAAAGTTGAACCTTGATGAGTGTAAAAACTATCAAAAGCAAAAACATAAAGTAGCAAAATTGTATGAGCATATTTCCAACTGTGCTAAAGACTTCAACCATAAGTTGAGTCGAAAGTTAGTGGAAGAATATGACTTTATTGCTATGGAAGATTTAAACATTGAAGGAATGAAGCAGAACCGTAAACTAGCATATTCTGTTTCAGATGTAAGATGGTCACAACTTCTAACCTTCATAAAGTACAAGTGTCAGTGGTATGATAAAGAGTTTAAACAAGTAAACAGATTTTACGCAAGTTCTAAAATTTGTTCAGAATGTGGAACTTATCACAATGACATTGTTAATTCTCTAAGTGTGAGAGAGTGGGTTTGTCCTGATTGTGACACGCATCATGATAGAGATGTTAACGCCGCTAAAAATATATTAATTCAAGCCTTGAGTGTAGCTTAAAAACACTTCGGAAAGGCATAACCGTGGTAAATTAGTTCGGAGATGGTAGTTCTTTAAGAGGATGAGAGTAACCTGAACGTTCCCAAGAATCTACTTGGCTTTTAGACAAGTATAGTGCCGTGTAGTAGATAATAATGGTAAGTTAGAGATTGCTAATTACGTTATTGGTGATGAAGGAAATAAGACTTTTGAATACTATGGAAAACTTGCAACAAGCACTTTAGAAGTTACAAAACTAATAAAGGGTAATCAAGCAAGTGCATTTCAACGATTTAATATTACAATATCTGTAAAAAGAGCAATCCCTAACATGAAGTATAATCTAGGTCAGGAGTACACACTATTTACAGATGATACTGGTAATGGTACAACTGTAGTACCATTAGGACACAAACAAACTTTAAGAATTACAGATTTACCGATTGGTTGTTCCTACACAGTTTCAGAGGATGCAGAGGATTATGTATCAAGTGTGGTAGGAAAGACAAATTGGTTGTTTAGGACACCTGACCAGAAGATGTCAGTAGTGTTCACAAATGAGAAAAGTGGATTAATACCTACTGGGATTGTCTTAAATAATGGTGGAATAGTTATCATTATAGGAATTTCAGTGTTAGGTATTTTATTGATAAAAAGGAGAAAGAATGAAGGTTAAGAATTTAATTGGTAGTTTTGCTATCACAGCCTTAGTATTATCTGGGGCAATTACACAGACACATGCAATTGGAGATGCCAACACAAACACAAATTATACAGGAATTGAGGGTACTGAGTCACAGTTTGAAAAGTACTTTGTTATGGATGAGGGTATTCAAGTACCTAATGCAACATTTTCATTTACTGTAAAAGCAGGTGTTGCTAAAGCAGGAGATAAGACACATGCTAAGATTATGGCAGGTGTAGGTACACCTACAATTGAGGATATTGCATTCAATGCTAACGATACAGAGAATGTAGCCACTACAGGAGAAATTGGAGCAACTGGCGAAGTTCCTGCTGGAAAACAATTTGTTAAGAAAACAGGTAAGATTGATTTTTCAGGTTGCAACTTTACAGAACCTGGAATTTACAGATACATCATTTCAGAAACAGGTACAAATACAGGTGTTACAAATGATACAGATAAGATAATGGATGTATTTGTTACAGATAACGATGGTACACTAGCAGTTAGTGGATATGTATTACATTCAAATGCAACAGATATTGAGTTAAATCCACAAGTAGAAGGTGATGGACAATACACTTTAGCAGATAAGGTGACGGGTTTTGTAAATACATTTGAATCTGCTGATTTAACATTTGGTAAGAAGATTACAGGTAATCAAGGAAACAAGTATAAGGAATTTATTTTTACATTAAAGATTACTAATGCTACTCCAAATAGTAAATATACAATCGAGTATAATGGAAATCGTAGTGAAGCACAGGATGAACCAGAAACAGGTACAAAGACAGTTTTAGTAACAGATGAACATGGTAATGCTACAAGAACATTTAAGATGACTAATAACACTTTTGTTACTGTTAAAGGTCTTGCTAAGGGTGTTAAGTATGAATTAACGGAAGATGCAGAAGATTATGTATCTACAAATGGTATTACTGGTGAAACAGAAGAAGAATCATATACAGGCGCACAAGCTGGTACAATGAATAACCTTGATGTTAAAACAGGTTTTACAAATAGCAAGACAGGAGTAATTCCTACTGGCATCTTATTAACGACAATGCCATACTTTGTAGTTGTATTAGTTGGTGGTGCAATGATAATGCTATCTGCCAACAAAAAGAAAGAAGAGAATTAGTGAATGAATATCACCAAGAAAATTGAGGATTTGAATAAGTCTTATCCATTTAAACATACAAACAACTTTATTGATAATGTAATTGTTGTCGTAGGGTTGATTTGTATGTTTCTTGGTGGTTATTGTCTGGTGGATAATTATAATGTGTATAATAAAGCAGATATTACACAAGCACTAGGATACAAACCTACTGTAACAGAAGATGGTATAACTTTTGATGATGTACCTAATGCGATTGCTTGGTTGCAGATACCTGATACTCATATAGATTACCCTATTATGCAAGGGAAAGACAATTTAGAGTATATAAATAAAGATTGCTTTGGTAAATACTCACTTGCAGGAAGTATTTTCTTAGATTTTAAGAATGATAGTTCATTTATTAATGATTATAACATCTTATACGGTCATCATATGGCTGGGGGTAAGATGTTTGGCGATTTAGAGAAGTTTATTGATAATACGTTCTTTTCCAAGCATTTAACAGGGTATTTACTTACAAAAGAGAAGATATATAAAATCACTTTCACCCAATGTTTTGAAACAAGTGCTTATGATAAGGAAGTCTTTTCACTAGATGTTGACAATTCAGAGAGAAAGTTCTATAATGGTAAAAAGATGGTTGCTCTAACGACTTGTAAGACAACAACAGATACAAATAGAACTGTGCTAATAGGTGAGTTAGAGGAAATATCAAAAGAACAGTATAGGGGTGAATACAATGGAAGAAATTAAGAATTATTTAATTGAAAATAACTATGTAGTTAGGGTGTTAGAGAATAACCTTACAAGATTAGTTGGGGTAAAGGTTATCAATGATAAACTCATTAACCTATATATTTCCTATCGAGAGAGTGAATACGAAGCAACAGCTTACATACACCAACGACAAGATAAAACAAGAAAGATGTCAGTACAAGTATCTGAACCAGTTGAAATGATTAAGCAAATTAAATCATTAGAGGAGAGTTGTTTATAATGAGAAAAATAAAAGGAACTATTATAGCACTTCTTGTGGTGTTATTTTCAAGTATTAGCGTCTATGCTGCAAATACTATTTCCATTAGTATCCCAATTGTCTCAGATTCTAATTCAATTACAGTTGAGGAGAATGGAGTAAAAAAGGAAGTTACTGGAAAAGAACTTCATTTAGAATATGATAAGGTGGGTAATTATGAGTATTCTATCTATGCAAATGGTTATGAAAATAAGTACTCATTGAATGTATTTGTAGGAACAAAAGAAGATGGTTCACTATATACAGAGAGTGTGTTGACTACTGACAGTAAAACAAAGGTAGATGAGATTACCTTTAAGAAGTCAGAAAGTAAGATTGAAAAACCTAATACAGAAGAACCTAAGAAAGAAATAAAGAAAGGTACAGACCAGATTGGTACAGGTGTGGTAGACAATCCTGTGATGTGGGGTGCGATTATTGCATTAGTGTTATCTCTATTATATCTCTCAAAGGGGGATAAGAAATGTTAGAAACATTAAACATGGTACTATTAACATTATCTTGTTTTGTATTTATTGGTCTTGTATTACATCTAGTAAATAAGTATGATTTAATCTTACTAGGTATTGTGGCTATTCCGATGTATGTTATATTAACAATCAACTTTATTATATTATGGGTTACAGACATAGTTACGGTCATTCCATATATTGTAACAGTTGTAATTATATTATGCTGGGATTTTGCTATTGGTATTCCTGTGTTCAAATTTAAAAACATGAAGTTAATTATTTTGTATGCTGCTATGTTTGCACTAATATTACTTGGAGGAATACTATGATTAAGGTGATTATTTGTGTTTTGTTTTCTCTGTTATCCTTAACTGGATGTGCAAAGAATGAAAAAGTTTTCAAGAAAGAAGATAGTGTAATTATTGTACGTCATGATGCAGATACAATTACCACAGTAACATTCACAGACAATTACCCAGTTGGAGATTATTCTTCAAAGGTAGATAAGGAAAAAGAAGTTAAAGAAACCTATACTGAAGTACTAACAAAACTATTCTCATCAGGTGCAGTAGTAGATGTTAGTACAGAGGTTACTGGTAGTCGTATTAAGGTCATTAGTACATTAGATTTTAGTAAGATTAGAAACCTTGGTGAATTTGGTATTAAATCTCCTTATCCTTCTTTAGCAGAATTTAGTAAGTTCCTAACCGAAAGTGGTTGGAAACAGTAATATTACCTATTGACAAGATAGTGTTAATTGTGTTAATATTATTGGTGTAAGGAGAAATAAATGGTTGAGCAGTTAGAGGAACAGTTGGAACAGTTATTCATCAATCAAGGTATTGGGTCATGGTTGTGTCCAGATGACCACGTTAGTGGTGCAAAACAAGCTGTGGAACGTTGGAAGAGTACTACAAAACATATAACATCGTCAGAAGAAGGATATATTGAAGCAGTAAAACTTCGCTTAAAACAGGGTGGGGTACTGTAGACCAAGAACTACAGGTTAATAAAGAAAGATAGAGGAAGAAAATTAATATGGATATTTTTACAACGTATGGTAAAAAGGTAGTTAAGTGTGAGAACTATTCTCGCTCAATGACAGAAATTCTATGTGACCGAGGATTGCCGGCGGCTGCTAGTTATGCTGTTGATGTAGAAGATATGGGAGCACCTGTAACAGCCATTGCAAAGTGTCATGATGGTGACACATTTTCAAATGAACGTGGAATGAAGGTTGCATCCAGTAAGGCACAGTTGAAGTTACACAAGAAACGTTTAGGAACTTTAATCAGTGTTCATAAGGCACTTGAAAAGGAACTAAATGCAGTAGAAGAAATGATTGCAAAGGAAACTGCACAGGTTGGACACCAATCAGCATCATTAGAGGTATTCTTAGGAGAGGACAAATAATTTGTCCTTTTTTATTTTGGCTATTGACAGTTTTTCATATTTTTGATATAATTAGTACACAGGAATTAGTATATCCTTGTATATAGAATCAATTATTGGGAGAAAAATATGAATAAGTTAGAAAGAACTCAGTTAATTAAAGATGGAAAAATGCGTATGTTAGCTAGAAATGACCATCGTTTTTCAGTGTTGTTTTTTGGTAAGGTATTTTACCTCATTGAAGCAGAAAATCTGCCATTTAGAACATTATTAAGTGTGGCAGTTATGCGAAAAGACCGTACAGTACTATTACCAGTTTATGAAAGTCTTGCATCTATTTGGCATGTAATGAATCAAACAGAATGTCTGACCGATAGAGAAATGTTAAACATGATGTTGAGAGTAGAAGTGGAAAACATGAAGGAATTTTTAGACAACAATCCAGACTTAGATTATGCTAAGCCTGAACAAGTTAAGTGGTACGTTGGAGATAATTTGTACAAGAAGTATTAAGTAGGAGGGGAGTGAGACTTTGGAAAATTATGCAGGACTATTTTTACTGTTTGTATTAACACTTGTATCATCTACAACTGCTAATTTAAGAAGTGTCCTACTTGTAAAAGGTGATAAGGTACAAACAATGGTAATCACAGCGATTGATGCCACTGTTTATGCTTATCTATTCAAGAACCTAACACGAGGAGATGATATATACTCTGTATTAGTGTTTGTGTTAGGTAAGTGTTTAGCAGTTGAATTATCAAATATCTTGTTGTCCAGAACGAATAAAACAGTATATAAGTGTAATGTTTATCTAAACAGTTATGAAGCAAGTGGGTTAGAATCATTTTTATTTGCTCAAAACATTTCATTCTCTAGGGTGGAAGAAACATTCTTACACAGTGAGAGAATTAAGGTAATTATGCACGTAACTAGACAACAGTATCAGAAGATGTTAGAGTACTTAAAGAGTGTTGGAATTGATAATCCAACATTAGATTTGGCAGAAGTAAAGGTTAAAGGGAATATCGAAAGGAGAACCCATGGTAAATAATGATATTTTAGTTGTTGGTGATGTACATTTTGTTAATACATCTTATATTAAGGATAGATTAGACTATTGTGTAGACAGTTTAAATTGGGTAGAACAAGAGGCTGTAAGACTTGGAGTTAAGAAGATTATTTATGTGGGCGATTTCTTTGACCGTTCAGACGTAAATGCAGAAGAGATTAGTGCTTTAGCAAAGGTACAGTGGTCTAACTGTGAACATATTGTTATTGTAGGAAACCATGAGTTAAGTAAAGAGAGTAATTCTGTTCTATTACTACAATTCTTAGGATTTAAGGTTATTAGTGAGATTGAAAACATTGATGGTATATTATATGTACCATATCTTTATAACCCTGATAAATTTGATTATTCCCTTTTAGATACCACTGATATTGCAATTAGTCATAATGACATTGCAGGTATTCAGGTTGGTAAGTTCAAAACTGTAAATGGACTTGATTTAGAAAAGTTAAAACGTGCAAAGTTATTCATTAATGGACATATCCATAATGGTTCTTATTTAGCAGATAATGTGTTAAATATTGGTAACTTTGTAGGTCTTAATTTTAGTGAAGATGCTAATATCTACAACCATAATGTTGCACATATTCATGATGGTAAAGTAGAGTTAATTGAAAATCCTTATACGTTAAATTTCTATCACTTATCAAAACTAGCAGATTTAAAGAAATTAAAGAAAAATGCAGTAGTTAGTTTTAAGTGTGGTAGAGATGAGGTAGATAATGTTACAAAGAAGTTAAGTGGTGATAATAACATTAAGTACTTTAAGGTTTTATTAAGTAACGAAACGAAGAAAAAGAAACAAGAAGAAGTAGAAGAAAAGTTAAATCAAGTAAATCATATTGAGTTATTCCAAACATTTATGATTGATAAACTTGGGGATGATAAGTTAGTGAAGGAAGAGGTGGAGAGTATATGCAAGTAATTTTTAATAAACTAATTATGCATAACTTCCTCTCTTACGCTCATTCTGAGTATGAGTTTAATAAGAATGGATTTATTGCTGTAAAGGGGTATAACCACAACAAAGAAGATAATGCATCAGGAAATGGTGCAGGCAAAACTTCATGGACAACTGCAATAGTTTGGTGTCTAACAGGCTCTACCCCAACTGGTGTAAAAGATGTACATAACAGATATGTAAAAGAAGAGGAAACATGGGTATATTTATCTTTTACGGTTGATGGAAAAGAATATACTGTTAAGAGATTCTATAAGCCTGCAGGTATGGAATTTACTGTAGATGGTAGAGAGATTGAGAACAAAGGTATTAGAGATGCTGAAAACATTCTATCTCAATATCTTCCTAATATTACTGAAAAGTTGTTGAGTTCTGTTATCATTCTCGGACAAGGATTACCTAATAAATTAACAAATCATACTCCTAGTGGTAGAAAAGAAATCTTAGAACAGTTATCCAATTCAGACTTCATGATTGAGGATATTAAGGATAGACTTTCTAAGAGATTAGTAACATTGAATGATAAAAAGCGTGAGTTAGAGGATAATCTTCTTCAATTATCTACTAGCATAGAGAATAATAAGAGATTAATTACTGATTATCAGTATGAATTGAATCATCTTTCTCCTTGTGATATTTTAGAATCTGACCTAGCAAGTGATAAGAAACAATATAGTGGATTATCTGCTAAAGTATTTGATAACTATGATGAAGAGTTGAAGAGACTGTATAATGAAAAGTCGAAGATTAAAAATGAACCTAACATTACAGACTTATCTTCTATTGATGTTAGATTAGCAGAAATGAGAACAGCATTAAAGGGAAAGATAGACAAGTATAAGGAACTATCTTCTGTTACTGATATTTGTCCTACATGTGGTCAGAAGTTAATTGGGGTACATAAGCCAGATACTTCTGCTTTAGTTAATGAAATCAACCAATTAAAGAGTGAAGGTGTCCAGTTAAAGAATCAGCGAGATAAGATTGAACAAGAAAACAATATTATTATCGCAGAGTGTAATAAAAAGTATCAGGAAGATGTTGCATCCATACAAACTTCTATTGAAAAGTTAGAACAGTTGCAACAAAAGACTCAACGAGAGAAACAATTAGTGGAATCTCAAATGAAGAATCTATTAGAAAATATTTCTAAGATTCAAGTCGAGATTGATAGTTATAATAACAAGAGAAATACATATTTATCTGGTATTGAAAAGGCAACAAGTGAGAATGATAAGTATTCTAATGAGTTGGATACACTAAAATCTGAACTAACCACAGTTTCCCAAAGAATTGATATTCAGAATAAGATGAATACATTAACAAAAAGAGATTTCAGAGGTGTATTACTATCAAATTGTATTTCGTACCTAAATGCTAAAATGAAAGAATTTTCATTAGAAGTATTTAACACAGATAAGTTATCCATGGAATTAAGTGGGAACAATGTGTCTATTAAATTAGATGGAAAAGAATATGAAAGTCTATCTGGAGGAGAAAAGACTAAGGTAGATATTATCATTCAGTTATCTATTAGAGATATGTTATGTAGATATGCTAATTTTAGTTCTAATATTCTTGTTATTGATGAAGTTACAGATTTCTTAGATGAGCAATCTGCAACTAATGTGTATAACTTATTTATATCAAAATTAAATGACGTATCCTCGGTATATATCATATCACATCGTAAGGACTTTACAATCCCTACTGATGGTGTTATGATAATCGAAAAGGGTGCAGATAAGATTAGTAGAATTGTGCAATAGAAAGAGGGTGGTAAGAAATGTCAAAGTCAGTTAAAGTCAAGGCAAGAATACGTAATGTGTTAATGTCCGCTGACTATTCTTGAATCACAGCAAGAGATAAAAGTAATGGCACAAGCTTGTGGAGATAAAATGATGTTTGAAACTTTTGAACAGGGTAAGGACTTTTATGCCATGATTGCCAGCCTATCTTTCCATAGAGAGTATAAAGATTGTTTGGAGTTTTATCCAGAGGGTACTCCAATCAAACAAGTCAATGGAGAATGGATAGAGTGTTCAGAAGAAGAGTGTGAAAAGCACGCAGGACACAAAACGGAAACAAATTCCGAAGGTAAAAAGTACAGAACAAGCTCGAAATCAGTACTCCTTGGGATACTCTACGGGCGTGGAGATGCATCGATTGCAGAACAGTTAGGATGTTCTATTGAAGAGGCAAGAGAGATTAAACAAGCTGTCTATAAAGGTTTCCCTGCCATTGAAAAGTTTGAGAGAGATGGACTTGAACATGCTAAAAAGTATGGCTGGGTATCAACCTTATGGGGAAGAAAAAGAAGATTACCTGACATAAATCTTCCTGAATACGAGGTGTTTGAGGCTATCCCTACTGAAGATGGAGAATACATAAGGGGTGGTAAGGTAGATGACATTTATGCTATCCCTATCATCAATAAAGTGTGTAAGGCTTTCTTCAACCAGAGAAGAACCTTAATAGAGGAATTAAAGAAAAAGGGTTATTATGTAGTGAATAATGGTGGAAAGATTTCTCAGGCAAAGAGACAAGTCGTAAACTCAATCGTGCAAGGCTGCCTTAAGTCAGATACATTAATTACAACAAAAGAGTATGGTGTAGTGAAGATTGAAAGGGTTGTTGGGGAACATTTACATGTATGGGATGGTGAAGATTGGACCGAGGCAGATATAACATATTCAGGGAAGAAACAACTGTGTAAACTATTCTTTGATGTTGAAACCCATATAGAATGTAGTCCAAACCATAAATTTCTTGTAAAACTAGGGGATACAGAAAAATTCTTGGAAACGAGAGAGTTAGTTAGATTATGCAAAGATGGTGTTTTGGTTAAACTTGATTCTAAAGCCAAGAAAAAGTATACCATATTGACGAGATTTGAAATTACTGATGAATTTGTAGATATGTATGATGTTTGTAATACTGAACGTGGCTACTTTGTGGCTAATGGTGTGGTTACACATAATTCAGCGGCAGACATGTCTAAGAAAGCATTGATTAAGTTGAATAATGATGAGAGATTAAGAGCATTACATGGTAAACCAATCATCCCTATTCATGATGAAGTTATTTTAAGTTCTCCATTTAGATATGCAAGAGAAGTAGAAAAGAGATTTGCGTATGATATGGAGACTGCCGCAACAGATAAACTACATTTGGACATTTCTACTGACGTTACTGTAACATTTAATTGGTACGGTAAGGAGTTAGACTTGGATAAAGAGTTAAGTGATTTTGAGGAGGAGGTTGATGATACACTCGTCAAGTAACCTACTTATTAATCGAGAATGGTCTATGCCAAATAGTAATACATTTGATATTAAACCTATTCATAAATTGATTTCTAAGTATATTGAGTTAGTCAAGTCTGATAATCCTAATGCAGTTATTATTGACCCATTTGCTAATAAGAATAAGTTGGCTAATGTTACTAATGACTTAGATGAAACATTTGATACTGATTATCATTTAGATGCCTTAGACTTCTTAAAGATGTTTGATGATAACTCAGTTGATATGGTATTGTTTGATAGTCCATACAGTCCTAGACAGGTATCTGAGTGCTATAAGAAACTTGGTATGACGGTAGACCATAAGACAACGCAAAGTTCCTATTGGTCTAACTTAAAGAAAGAGATTGGTAGAATAGTGAAGAGCGATGGTTATGTCATCACTTTTGCTTGGAACTCTGGAGGAATTGGTAAAACACTTGGTTTCAATATTGAAGAAATCTTATTAGTTGCTCATGGGGGTTGGCACAATGACACTGTCTGCACAGTTGAGAGAAAGAGATAGTTAAGTTTATCTCTTTTTTATCTTTACAAATTAGCTGAATTATGATAAACTATTTATTGTAGCGAGGTATGTACTATGAAATTTACTGGAAGTCTAAAGAGTGTATTGCAGTATTTAGAGGTTAATTACTCCAATCCAATGGTACGAGTACACTCTGACGATATTAGTTGTCAAGAGCATTCAACACATTGGTTGTTAGTTCATCCATCTATTATTGATTTGAGTGAAGAAACCACTTGGGAAGTATTAAGTGGTGGAGATTACTACGATTATGACATCTATGAAGGAGATGTATTGTGATGGAAGAGTATAGTTGGGAAAGTCTTGCAGGAAAAGGTCAAATTCCTGCGATAATTTCAATTCATACGGACAGATATGGTGAAATTACTAAAACATGTAATTCTAATCACTTTATCAATTTCCATGAGGGTTCTAGAATTGTATTTGTAACAGAGTATGTTACCCCTAACAGTGAAGTTGCTGAGAATATGACTGCCCTGGTAGCCGTTCAAAAGAAGTTTGAATTACTATTTAAGGGATATTTCCTTGAGGTGTGTTCTGACATTAATCCATCTATCCAAGATGGAGTATTGTGTACTTGCATTGTAAGAAGGTGTAAAGTTGAGGACTTGGCAGTATCTAATGATTATGCCTTAGTTCGTGATAAGATGGATATTGTGGAGAATATTCGTAGACAAGTCAAGGAACTGCAAGAACATCAACTAGAAGATGTTAGCAGATTAAATCAATTAACCAAGAAATTACAGAGCATGAGAGATTATGCTGATGAATTAAAGCTTGACCAAGAACACAAAGAGCAGTATTTCCAAAAGATTGGGGAACTAAATTCTGATATTCAAGAATTAGAGATTAGACTTAAGAAAGATATTCCAGAGTTGGATAAGAATTTAGACATTAACAATTTCAAGTAATAGAGTTATTCTATTTATTTAATAGAGGGGTACATAATTGACAGGTACTCCTTTTTCGTGTTATAATGTTGGAAGAGAAAGTAGAGGAACTTACATGGGAAATAAATATCCACGATTAATTAGTTGGAATTACTGGGATGGCACAAGTCTTTTCTCACGAAAGAATAGTGCAGAAGAACTAACAGAGTACTATATTCTTGATGGAGATGGTGAAAGAGAGATTGCAGATGGAACACTTACAGATGCAGGTGGGCCGTTTAGAAGTGTGAACAGGACTCATTTCAAGAAGGTTGTTCGTACTGGCTATACAAGAAACTCTAAAAAGCATAAGGATATTTATTTTGCTATGCAAGACAAATACCCAGAACTAGAAAATAAACTTAAGTTCTTTGAGGGTATTTTAAAGGATTGTGGTTCTTATGTGTATATCAACCTTCCATGGCTAAGTGGTTGGCATGGATATGACTTTCACTCTAAACATGAAGAGGTATTCTTAGACAGTAGTGCGTGTTACATTAAAAAAGAATACTGGACAGTTGAACTAATTAATGAGTTAATCCACTATAAACCACGTAATTTCGAAGGTTGTGTCATAGAAAGTTACCAAGAAAAATATGTTCCACAATTCCTATTGAGTTTAAAGCTTAAATTCCCTGAATTATACGCACAGGTTGATAGAAAAACAGATAAAGATACTAGAGAACTTCTCCTTGGTAAGTTCGTTCCTGTAACAAAGTTAAATGTTGGAACTGTTGGTGTTGTGAAGGGTGGATTCCGTCTACCTGATACTTGGTATTATGATGGAGAATACTTAAATGGTACTAAGCAAGAATATGGTTTGACTGTCGAGATGAGAATTAAAGCAACTGATGAGGTATTCGTAAAGGTAGTAGACGTTTCTACTGTTCCTTTTGATTTGGTTAATGAATAGCGAGGATTGAACTATGAAATATTTTATTACAAGTGATATTCACGGACATTATACAGAATTAAAGAGTGAATTAGATAAAAAAGGATTTAATGAACAGTTAGATACTTTAGTAGTCTGTGGGGATTTGTTAGACCGTGGCAAAGAGAATGTTAGGTGTATTCAATTTGTCAACTCACTTCCTAATAAAGTTCTAATTAAAGGAAATCATGAATACAACTTAGAAAAGTGCTTATTTACTCATAGATTTGATTATGCAGATAAACATAATGGTACAGTTGATACTATTTTAGAGATTGCAAAGTATGTAACTGGCAGAAAGACACTAACTGCCTATGATAGCGATATATTTATGTGTGCTAACCAATATTTAGAACTCACTAATTATATGAATAGTCTTGTAAATTATTTTGAGTTTAAGGATAAAAATGAAAATACTATTGTGTGTTGTCATGGTTGGCTGCCAGAGAACTATAAAGATAAAGACTGTAAAGAATTTGAAGAATATAGTTGGATAAACGGGATGGCTTATTGGAAAAATGGTCATAGCTTTAAGGACAAGACGATTATTTGTGGTCATTGGCATTGTTCTTTTGGCAACTCTAGGTATCATGGTAAGGGTTCTGAGTTTGGAGAAGATGCTTGCTTTGAACCATTTAGAGATTTAGGAATTATTGCCATAGATGCTTGTACTACACTAACAAAGAAAGTTAACGTAATCGTGATTGAGGGAAAATAATTTTCCTATTACAATTTTATAGAGAAGTTTAATGCCAAGTATGGGGTAATAAATCATACTGGCATTTTTCAAGTGTTTTAGAAAAAGGAGAGATTTGATGAAGAAAAATAAGAAAAGTTTAAAGAAAGCGACAATTGGGACATCATTACTGATGTCAACTGTATTGTTATGTGGTAATACAGTGAAGGCACATGCACAGGCTGATTTAACCCCAGAAGAAAGTCAGAAATTAGCAGACTTTTTAGCAACACAACCAACAAACGGTACAAGAACAAGTTTAGGACTTACAAATAATGTGAACCATAGCACTTACAAGTTTAATAGAAACAACTTTACCTCTGTGTTTGAAAGTCGTTCAACAAAGACTAGGTTAGATAAGGACTATGACTTTGTACTAGATGATGGAGACCATGCAGGAGAAACAGTACATATCAAGAATTGGCAAGACCTAGATGTTCTTGATATATCAACTGCTGATAGTTACGGAGCATCCTATGGCATGGGTAAATATCTATTTGCAAAACAGGTAACATTTGTAACAGATGACGGTACAGAGTTTATAGAGCATAATGTTACTTTACCAGTTGATTTTGATGGTGGGGAACGTTATGATAAGACTGCATACCCTAATAGATACGTGTTTGATTATCCAATTGAAGAAGAGGATTCACGCTTTACTCATGATATTATGGGGGTAGAAGATATGGCTGCCTCAGGAGGAACTGGTTATTGGCAAATAACTGCTACTGTAAACGAGGAAATTCCTTATGATACGATTGTCGAAGTTGATGAAAACTTAAAACAGGGTGAAATTGTAGAAGTTACACAAGGTGAAATTGGAAACAAGATTGGTACATTCAACCTTACAGTAGGTGATGATTTAGGTAGTAGATACTTAGATTATGATGCCGACTTTATTTATAACGATTTAAAGGATTTATTTAGTACTTCGTCAATTCAAAAGGATGCGTTCTTTGTTCGTGATTGGGGTATGGCTACATTTGTTGAAGGTGGTTCAGTAGATGCTAAAGATAGACTGTTACACGTAGGTATTGACTACACTCAATATGTTACAGAAGATGGAACAGAGTTAAAGACTAAGGAATACGGCGCACATGAAAAAGAAACATTTGATGGTTACGAATATGTTACAACACGTACTGAGACAAATGGTGATACTGTTCATGTGTATAAGAAAGTTGTTACACCAACTACTACACCTGAGCCTGAAACTCCTGTGAATCCAACAAATCCAGGCGATTCTGGCAATGTAAATGGTGGCAATGATGAAGATACAACACCTGCCAACCCAACAGAGGGTGAAACACCTGTTAGTCCTACTCCAACACCAAATCCTACACCTAAACCAGATGTACCAGTTACAGAAGATGGTCATGGAAATAATACAGGTGGAAACACTGAAACACCAGCAGTTCCAAATCCTACTCCAGAACCAAGTGTTCCAACAGATGAAACACCAAGTCAACCATGGAATCCTACTGAGGAAAAACCAGTAGTGCCTAATAATCCTACAGATAATACAGTATTTCCACCTACAGTAGAAGAAAAACCAGTAGAAAGTACTGTAAGTAATAAGGTTGAAGAGAATACAGTGGTAAATAATGCAAATAGTTCAACTACTTCTATTAAGAAAGATGATAGAGTTATCGAAACTGGAGTTAGAACTAATTTATTCACAAACTTTGCGATGGTGGTTGTCAGTGGTATTGGACTATTGTCAGTAGCATTTAAGAAGAGAGAAGGTAAGTAGTTTGACAGGGGAGCAAGAACTCCCCTTTTATTTTATGAAGATGATAGGAGAAAAATATGTTTGCTGATTTAAAGAATGATTATAGGGATATTAGTACCGCTGAGTATTCAAAATGGATTGAGAATTGGTTGGTAACCTTATCAGATTTAGTGGAAGAAGAGAATAATTTTGATGATACATTAGATGAAACTAATGAGCATTTCTCAAAAGTGTGTGGAAAATCTTATAAACCCGTTAAGTATGACTTTAATCATTTGAACTTCGGTAGTGGGTGTATTTCAATATATTCTACTGATAATTATAAGACTTATAGGGTTTACTATAATAGGAGTAGTAGTGATGAGATTAAACTATATGAACATCCGAACGAGTTTTACAAGTTCGATGATAGATACGTGGTTAATATTTGGGCGCTCCTAAAACAAATCCCTGTTTCAACTGTGCATGAAAAAATATTGGAACAACAAGTAGAAGAGAATCAGGATGTTGAAAAGAAAATACGTACTCAACTAGACAATATACAGTCTGCTGGGAGAATAGAATAAAATGACAAAGTATATTGTAAATACATTGTGTATTTTAAACCAAGAAAATCCTACACCAAGTAAGTGTATGGATATTGCAATCAATATTATTCCAGTGAAAAAGAATAAGAAATTTGAAAACTTTGTGTTAGGTATTGACAACTACCAACAGTGTTGTGAGGGGTTTGGTGCTGAGTGTACTCTAGGTGAATGGTTTGAAGAAGAAAAGTTTGTGGAATCCATTGAGTTTGATATTGATAGAGATGATTCATTCACAGTTAAAATTAATATAAAAGATGAATCACCTATATATGCCTCTGTATATAACATCCATAATGGGTATTATGCTCACGCAATTTATTATACAGATAGCTCACTTAAAGTTGATTGCTTTGAAAAGGATTATTTGTAATGGATAAAGTAGTATTTAACAGATTGGTGGAGAGAGTTCCTAATTTAAGGGTTCTCTCTCCATCAAGAACATACTTTGACCCGTACGAACAAGAAGTTGTTTGTGAGTTTGAAACTGCTGAGGATTACATTACACTTAAAGAACTTAAGGATGATTTAGAAACAATGTCTTTTTATAGAAATCTTCCAAGCAACAATGAGTTTCTACTAGTAAAAGATGGAGTGGATAGTTATATTAACAAGATAACACATCCAGAAGATAAACATTTATTGTGATATTGTCTATCATTTGACAAAGTATTTTCGTTGTGATATACTATTGTCAGAGAGGTAAAGACATGAAGAAATTGTTAATCTTAAATGGAGTTATGGGGGCAGGAAAATCTCATTTCATCAAGGAAAACAAGTTAGAAGATTTTACAGTGTCATCTGATGAATTAAGAATCAAGATGGCAGGTTTTGACATGTCTGAAAATGGATTAGTTATTTCTTCAAAGCAGGATAGACAAGTTTGGTCTATGTTATATACTACCATAGAATCTCGTATGAATATGGGATTATTTACAGTAGTAGATGCTATGCACTTACATACAAGAGATTTCAAGAAATATAAGGAACTTGCTGACCTATATGGGTATGAAATCTACGTAAAGCGTTTTGATAATGTAACATTAGAAGAATTGCTAGACAGAAACACTAAGAGAGAAACTTATAAACAAATACCAACAGATGTAATTGTTAAGAAATACGAGATTTTCACAAATCAAGTATTACCAGAGTATGTAACCGTTATTGATTCTGTAGATGAACTATTACCAAAGGCAGAGAAGTTAGATAAGTGGGATAGAATCTATTGTGTAGGAGATATTCACAATAATGCTGATAAGTTAGAGATTATTTATAACGAAATTAAAGAAGAACAAAACTCTTTATATATCTTCACAGGTGATATTTTTGATAGGGGTTCTAAACCTTATGAAACAATGTTACTAGTTGGTAAATTGTTAGAGTTGGAGTATAAGTTAAAGTGAGGCGAGTTTTGTGAAGAAAGTGTATATTTGTATTGGGGTTTATGGTTCTGGGGTTACTTCTTATGTACAATCACAGTTAAAAGATGGTACAGAATCAATTGTTGTTCCTGATATTCAAGCAATCAAAGTATTGGAAAATGATATAGATACTTTGTATATTGATAATGATAATCTAAAAAGAAGCACAAGAGCAGGCCTATATAACTACTGCAAGCAAAAGGGTATTGAAGTAATTGCATTGTGTTTCTTAAAACCACTAGCAGCTTTAATTCACAACTATAGTTCTGATTGTGGTAAATCTATCTCTGAGATTATCCAAGACTATAAGAGATTACAAGTTCCTCGGATTGGGGTAGATTGTGATAGAATTGAAAAAGTTTATGGCAATAACTTTAACGAGTTTAGACACGAGTTCATGGGTAATTTACCACATGACAACCCAAATCATAAGGAGAGTATCAACGAGCATATTATGATGTGTGTTCAGAACTCTCCTACACTACAATTAAAAGAGATTTCTAAGTATCACGATTTAGGTAAGTTCATATGTAAAGAATTTGTTTCTGAACACAAAGCAACCTATCATAACCACGCTTTTGTTTCTGCTATGTACTATCTTGCTAAGATTGATGTAACAAATCAAGAGAAGTTGGATAACATGGAAGTGATATATCAACATATTGCAGCTATGGAAGATTTAACAGAAAAGCAGATTAAGAGAAACAAACTAGAGAATATTGTTCCTTTAATGTTAGAGTTTAGAGAAATCGACAAGAAATCCAGAATCGTTTAAGGAAAGACGAGTAGAATAGATGAAAGATAGTAAGTTAAATACCGTTCAGTTTGCTCAATCGTTGTTTGGTTTAGAACCTGATACTCCGATTGCACATGAGTTTGACATGGAATTTGGGCAACTAAAAGATAGATGGTGGTCATGCCAAAGAGAGCATTTTTCCCAGTGGGCGATTTCTCAAAACACTGAAGGCGTTGAGGGATATAGACATAAACCGAACACAAATTCTATAAAGATGTACAATAACATTGGCAGACCTGAACTATTGTTATGGTTGATTGAGGCATTACACATCTCATTGAACCTAGATTTAACAGAGTTTAAGGAATTTGTGATAGAATTGTCAAAGCTAGGAAGAAAAGCCAAGAAACAATGTTCAATGATTAGAGAAAAGTATCCCTACGTATTAGATAATAAAGATGAAGGGGTATCCGTGGAAGATTTGTTACTCAAACATCGACAGAAGTGGAAAATTAAGTGATAAGGATGGAATGTAATATGATGAAGAATGATTGTAAGTTAGTAAATGGAGAGCCATTTAATAAAGATTTAAAGAGTATCAACGTAAAGACGTATGAAGAACAGCAACAAGTGCTTAAAGATTACATAAAGGAAAAATACTTTAGTGGTAAAGATGGTATACGACTAGTTGTATTAACTATTATTCTGACTATTATCCTTATTGTCACATTGGATGCACCAATGCATTGGATAGCAATTAAAACACATCTACCAATCGTATTACTTACAGTTTTAAACATGGTGATTTCCTTTATGGTTGCGATTAGAGTGGTGGCGACAGTTGAGATGTATAGTAGAGGTATCAATAAAAATGCTTATCCAACATCAACCAATGATATTCCAAAAGGTATTATTGTAGTATCGTCTTGGGATAAGGAAATTCTTTTTGAGAAATTCGTAGGGTACAATGTCATCGGAGTAAAGAAGGTGGATGATAATACCTTCAATATCCTAGTGTCTGAAAAAGATGGTAACAAACTATACACAACAGACTATACATATATTAGTTATGATGTTAGCAGTCAGATGATAGTTGGCAGATGGTACTCTACCATTGATTTCATCTACAATAAAGCAAAGGTACTAAAAATTAAGGACTAAGATTAAATTCTTAGTCTTTTTCTTTACAAACTATCTAAAGTGTGTTAAGATAGGTATATAAAAGTGGAGATAGGGCTATGAGAATAGAAGAATTTAGAAAACATTTCGTAGACTACATAGACGAATGTAACGAACTAGGTATCCCAGCAACGATAGAATTATATAATAATGATTCTATCTATATTGACCTTGAATGGGTAGTTGTATCTGACTATAAAATAGTTGGCAACAAAATGATATTACTAACAACAGGCTCTTGGGATTCAGATAATGCTTACAAATTCACAGATACAACAATCTTTGATGATATATCAGAAGTAACATTTATGGTGAAAGATAAGGAAATAACAGATACTACATTTTTTGATGTCGCATGGAAATTTAGAACTTTCATCTTTGATGGTGCGTTTTAACTTATAGGAAACAATAGAGAGTGTGAGAGAGGATATGCTATGGAATATACAATGGTGCTATTTGTGGCAAGAAACAAAGATAATAAACATATTGAAGGATTTAAAGGAAGTAGTAACCAGTTCCTTGTAACTGATGTATCAAATGTTTCTGAAAAGTTTGAAGAGTTTGTTTCAAAACAATTAGATGGTGTATTGTGTCGTTGTTATATCTCGGTAAATAATCGTAATGGCAGTCTTGTTCAGAAACAACTAATCTCCTATCTTGCATTAAATGATGCTGACTTATCTAAAATTTCACGTAAAACTACCTCTATTGCTATGCTGCCCCAGTGTGCAGTAACTAAGAAGTGGTTATTTGATTTTGACTGCGAAAGTGAAGCACAAGTATTAGAGTTCATTCAAGATATTAAAGACATTAACAACACATTAGATGTGGAATATAAAAAGACAGTTCATGGTTACGCTGTAATCACAAACCATAGTTTTGACACACGAGAACTACTTAAAAAGTGGGTAGAGTGTGAGAACAAGAAAGACGGAATGTTATTATTAGATTGGAAGGTTAAATAATGGATATTAAGTATTTTAAAGAAAAATTTATTGCTTGGATTGACGAGTGTAACGAATTAGGAATACCTGCAACTATTCAAGCACATGACAGTTGTTGGTTCGGTAATCACTGGTGGGGAGTTGTAGATAAGTGTACAATTTCCGACGGTGTTGCAGTTCTTAATGTAACAGAGTATCATCATAATGTTGAATATAAATTCACAGATAAGTCAATCTTTGACAGTGTTAGTAAGGTTGTATTCCGTATCAATGGAGACATTATCGAAGATGCGAAGTTGGTTGATACAAGTTGGAGTGACAGAGAATTTTTATTTGAGGTGGAATTATAGAATATGAGAAAAATAACAGAAACAAGAACAGGTAAAATTGTATCAGACACAGACTTAAAATCAGAATACCTTTACGTGGGAGATTACGGAAAAGAGAACTAGAGTATGGGAATAGATGAGTTCAGAAAGAAATTTGTTGATGAGATAGACGAAAGTAATGAGTGTGGGGTTCCTGCAACTATTGAATTGGGAACGATTTACGAAAGTTTCACAGTGTGGGGATATATTGTTTCAGGAAGTAAATTAACATTTCTCACAACAGATGACTATGACCACAGACCATCAAGACCATATGAATTTACTGATAAGAGTATTTTCGATGGAATTGAAACAGTTACATTTTTAGTTAATGGTACGGAAATATATGACTTCACTCTGGAAGATGTATCTTGGAGCGAAAGAATATTTAGCTTTGAAGGAGATTTCTAGTATGTACAAGACAAAAGAACAGTTATACGAAGAACTAAAAGAACTAACAGAAGAAAGTAGAAAACAATTTAAGAGTATCCTAGATGATATTGTTAAATCTGAGGCACTATTAGCACACTCAACCAAAGTTCCGATGGCATTTAACTTAATTGATGATTTTGATATTTCAGAATTAGAATTTAGAGATATGTTTGAAAACTTTATTAGTTTTCAATATAACGACTTATACACTTTCTGTGATTATTGGGATATGGTAGTATTATTAAAGTCAGGAAGAAATTCAAACAAAGTATATTTCTTACCAAAAGCAGATGATACTATACTGGAAGATTTGTTTGCTTATTTATCCTATAATTATCAAGACCAATTAAAAGAGTTCATTGAAGATTATTTTGACCATGACGATACTTTCTCTGAATATATGTGTGATAATAGTATTACATCAGCAGATATTTATTCAGAAGATTTTTATGAGTTAGCAACAGTGAAAGAGCTACAAATCATCTTAGCAGAATATAAAGAAGTATTCCAAGAAGAAATAGATAAGTTAAAGAAACTACAGAATAATTTATATGCTTGTGTAGGAAAATTAGAAGACATTATCAATGAGTTCCCAGAGAATTTCAGAAAGTATTTAGAGGATATGAGATATGAGTACTTCGGTAAGTGATTTAATTGAATTAGAAGTAAACAATAAAAATATTAGAGTAGTAGAACCAGACATGACCTATTATGATGATAAAGGTAGTTGGGTTCTAATCTACACGGGAACAAATAATTATATTAAAATTAGCGAATTGGTAGAGTTGGCATTATCCATTGATGGTATTTCTCCATTAACAAGTGTGTATTGTGTTAATGATAATTATGATTCTTTTAACGAATTATTAGCACATATTAAAGAAAAATGCTTTCCTTTTAGTAATACAATTCATCCAGATGATATAATTTAATAAGTAGGGAGATTGATTTCTCCCTTTTTATTTTATTTTTCTGTAATTTTTTTTATTTTCTTTATTAAACATTGTAAGTTATTTTTTTAAATATTCTTCTTTATTTTTGTACATCTGAAGTATCGCATAATTTTCTGACG
>ERZ772928.279-NODE-279-length-23696-cov-7.171566_pt1 | contig 23696 bp, 36 predicted proteins | sample MGYA00511686_ERZ772928 | MGnify/ENA primary metagenome ERZ772928 (study PRJEB29015, sample SAMEA2738063) | human oral metagenome | biome: human oral; feature: human-associated habitat; material: saliva | place: China | collected 2219 ... | reverse complement strand
CCGGGGAAATAGCCCGCGTGCTGGTTGGCGTGCGTGTGCACCGTGAAGTACTCCGTGCCCGCCGCGTCCAGGGTCGCACGGTTAGCGCCGGTCATCGCGGCTGTTAGGCCGCCGATCCGAACGATCGCGGTGCCCTGGGGGCTCGGGATGGGGCGCGCGGTGGCCTCGCCGTGCTGCGCGTCAGCGATCGCGTCGGCGACGAGGCGTCCCCCGCGGTTCGCGGGTCCAGCCAGGGCGACGGGGCGGTCGTGATCGCGGCCGACCGTGCCATCACCGACCGCATAGACGTCGTCGGCGCTCGTACGCCCGTGCTCGTCGACGAGGATGTAGCCGCGGTCAGTCTCGATGCCCGCAGCCTCGGCGAAGGCGGTGTTGGGGCGCACGCCGGTCGACAGGACGATGACGTCGGCGTCCAGCACGGTGCCGTCGGACAGCGTCACGGAGTCGTGGTCGTCGCTGTGGGTGATGGACTGGGCGGCGACGCCCACATGGACGTGAACGCCGAGGGCGCGCAGCTCCTGCGTGACCAGCGTGGCCATCTCGACTTCGAGGGGCGGCAGGACGTGTTCGGCGAACTCGACGAGGTGGGTCTCGAAGCCGCGATGCGCGAGGGCTTCGGTGGCCTCGATGCCGATGAACCCGGCTCCGAGGACGACGGCTCGCGTGCCCGAGGCCTCGCGCAGGGCGAGGGCGTCATCGACCGTGCGCAGCGTGTGCACGCGCGGCGAGTCGAGGCCGTCAATCGGGGGCCGGCTGGCGCGGGCTCCCGGGGAGAGAATCAGGTGGTCGTAGGTGAGCGTGTAGGTCTCGCCTGTCTCCGTGTTGGTGACCTGGACGGTGTGCGCGCCGGGGTCGATCGCCGTGACCTCGGAGTTGATGCGCACGTCGAGGTTCAGCGCCGCCTTGAGCGATTGCGGGGTGTGGAGGAGGAGCTTGGCCGGGTCCTCGATTTCGCCGCCGACGTAGTACGGGAGCCCGCAGTTCGCGAAGGACACGTATTTGCTGCGCTCCAGCACGATGATCTCGGCGCCCTCGTCGCGCCTACGGAGGCGCGCGGCCGCGCTCATGCCACCGGCGACTCCTCCGACGACTACTACTCGCATGTGCGGCTCACTTCCTAGCTCGAGGACGGGTCTTCATTGACTGCTCTGAGGATACTCCCCCGCGTTTGGATTAGTGCCCGTAAGCCAACCTCGCTTGTTCTGACCTTAAACCAAATGGCGCCGCAGATTCATAGGTCAGGTCAATGAGTGCACGTCACAAACACGGTAACGCCCCGGACACTAAACGCGTCCGGGGCATCACAGTCAGGCCCAGCGCCGTGCCGCCTCGCGGATCTTGTCCACGTACTGATAGATATCTTCGACCGAATTGATGTTGTAGCGTTCCTCAGTCTTATCGTCGTTGACGAACGCGATCACCTTTCGACGACCGAAGTAGCACCGCAGAATCGGACGACGATTATTGTCATCAGCAAGAACCGAGAAGTAGGAACGTACATCGCGGTAGGTGATACGTTCAAACGGCAGTTCAGCGCACGCGATAGCCTTCACGATCCGGTAGGCAGCGAGCTCTTCATCGGTCGTTTCGATACCATCTGACGCTTCTTCGACCTGTACCTCTTCGTTGATCTGCTCATCGACTTCATCAGGAACTGGCATGACAGTATTCATGTCCGCACCCAACGCGCTCTTCAAGCGATCATTGATCCGTTCATTGAGGAACTGACGAAGAGCTTTGTCCGTGAGTACAGTGAACTTCTCCAGAACCTGCTGCGTCACGCGCCCCTCGTAAACACGCGAGGCGAACAACCTGACAAAGTCAGCAGAAGGCTCTTTAAATTCTGTTGCCACTTCACGCTTGATCGCTCCAAGGTATTTGAGCTCTTCCGCGGCACTCACAATCGATGTCAGATCGAAGCGTTCCTTCGTCAGCTTCCTCAGCTCAGGTAGGAAAGTCTCATCAATATCAGCAAGATCCAGAACCAGGAAAGGTCTTGAATCCATAACGTTGGGAGCATCGAGATCCGTGTAGAAGTTATAGACGCGACCGTTGGTGAGCACCGCGATTCGCGCCTTTGTCACCGAGAAGTAGCGGTACAGCTGGGCTGCATGCTCAGGTGTAAGGTCACCGGCAACTTTCTTGCATTCGATGAGAATCCGAACCTCACCACCATCCATGATGGCGTAGTCAACCTTTTCCCCACGCTTGGTACCAACATCCGCCGTGAACTCGGGTACAACCTCATGCGGGTCGAAGATGTCATAGCCAAGAACAGTTGAGATGAACGGAAGAATGAACGCGGTTTTCGTTGCTTCTTCAGTTTCGATGTTCTCCCACTGGTCAGCAACCTTGCCAGCCAGGAGGGTAAGAGCGTCTTCAAAGGCCACCATTGACTCCTTACATCGTTGTGTGAGCTACGTCTATAACTCTAGCCACACTATACCCATGTTTGCCAGGTAAGCCAACAGAACCCACCAACGAACTTCTAGCACCAAGACAACGACAAACGATCAATCAATCGTCGCGAACCGCTTAGGCGTACTCTCTTCCTCAGGCCAGCACCACCGGACACCCGAGTACTTACATAAATATTTGCAACCCCCTTCTGCAGCTCTTTTGGCAGCGCATCAACATCAAGAGTCCATTCAACATGCTGAGAAGGCTCCACACGCTGACGGCCCGACGGCCCACAAAACTTGAACCGAGGATCCTCAACAATGAAATTACCTCTTCTATTTTGATTCACAACTGGCGGCTCAATCTCAGAGGCTACTCGACCTTGATTCTCGACACGCACCACTAGCGCATGTCTCGATCCCAAAGAACCAGCAGTACGACTATGCCAGATGGTTAGGATCGGATTAGGGCCACTTTCTCGATGAATTTGCATGGTCACCCGCTGGCTTTGCCGCGCAACTCTCAAACTAATGAAGATGGAAAGAACAGATACCGCTGCCGCCAAAAGGCTTCCAACCGCAGCTACAGCAGCCCATTGACTCGCAGTCAAACCCCAAATCAATTCGCTCATGAAGCAATTGTTCCACAAAAACAGACGAGTGTCGATTAGCCTCACAAGTAGCAGTTCTAATGTTCACACATCAGAGCAACGGCAACAGATGATGTCCGAATGAACAGAACCTTTGAGACAAGTGCTTCTTCAACGGATAAACTGCACCTGAACGGCGCTGCCATAGACAACCAAAACGCCCCCAGCAGACACACCTAAACAAACACCAGACAAGATATTTGGCATTAGCCTGCGCCATGCGGAGGTATCGGATGCCTCCAGCTACTTCGAATACCATCGGGCCGTGTCCATGTGACAACAATAGAAACATTCGGATCACTACCCATATGCCGACTGTACATAAACACGACTGAGGACTTTGCATCAACAATATCTGCCGATGGAGGATCGAAGATTTCACCATCAGAATCAATGCCAACCTGTAGATCAGATAGCGGCGCATTCCCCGTATTTACGAGCTCAAAACGGTCTCCCTTCTGCCACCTTACCTCCCAGGGGGGCGCTGCGTTGGCCTCTTCGACAGCATTTGCAAGCTGCTGGACTCCAGCAGCGGTCTGTTCAACAGCTTTAAGACGCCTCCGCGCTTCATCGCGCGCAAACTCCGAAGCCTCCTTCGCTCGCTTCGAGAGAGTTGATCGCCACCAGGAAATACCGGCTCCTATGACCGTAATAACTGCGCAGATTGCACTTATCCAACTGGGCATATCCATTTCGATCTCCACCTCGGGATTAGTAATGCTGACATCACTCGTCGCCCCTCCACCTTACCCATCAAGCTTCATATGCGGGCGCTTTTCAGCGTCACAATCTGTTCGCGTCAAAGCAATCGCGAGAGAACTTTCATTCTGGGATGTACACATGTCTGATTGAAGCCATTATGACCTGCTATGTTCAGCAAGCCTCACTGCAGCCGCATACCACTCCAACAGTCACCACTCGCGGGAGAACTTCCGCATTCAGCAAAAAAGGGCACGCCTTAGTGTGTGTCACGCACGCGTGTCACACTCCAAGACATGCCCCGATTTGCCGCAGAATCATGCGGTTTTTGTTGTGGAGATGGGGGGAATCGAAACAGAGGCCCCTAATCGCAACGGAAAGTGTGCGCGCAGCCTCGCGCGCGCCACTACAGCGCCACAAGAATTAGCGGAATATGCGGCCCCAGCCGCCCGGCTTCGGGGCGGGCTGCTGAGGCGCGCCGGGCCGAGCGACCGGCACAGCAGGCGGCACTGGCGCGGGCTGGGACTGCACAGCCTTCACGGCGGCGCGCGTGTGAGCGACGAAGCGCATGAGCCCGTCAACATACTTGCGCTCGAAGTGGAGAGTGAGCAACGCTCGCCGGGTCTCGATCATGAGCCACTTATCCCCGCCGCTCCTCTTCTTCGCAGCAAACGCGAGGATGCCGAGCGTGACGAGGCGCGTCGCAGTCACGCGCGCCTGCATGGCCTCGCCGTCCTCGACCTCGACGCTGACGACGTCGGTTAGAGGGATCCGCTGGATTGGTTCGCCGCGCCGCTTCGAGTCATACAGGAGCTCAGTGTCGGTGCAGATGATCTCCGCAGGGTCGGATGAGTAGAGGCGGAAAGCGCCTTTGGGGCGGTGCATAGCTCCTCCTTTGAGTGCGACCTACCTATGTGGGCAGTCTACAGCTCGCGCGAGGACGTGGAGGCTATTCCGGAGAGGCTTCGTCCGCGAGGCGGCGCTCCGCCTCGGCAGCTACATCGGAGCCACTGACTCCGAGGGCTGCGCACATCGCGCCGAAGTCGCTCATCGTGCAAACAGTGTCGCCCGCGAAGATCTTGTAACAGCGAGCGCGAGTGATACCTGCCCGTTCAGCAAGTCGGTCGATAGTCAGGTCCAGACTTTGCAGACGCTCCTTGAGTACAGCTAAGGCAGCGCGTTCAAAGGGACTCGATTTAAGAGATCTGCTTCCCATGAGGTAAGCATATCTACTTTTGTAGACCCATGTCACATGAAAACGAGTTGCAAAATCTCTATTTGTAGACTTATATAGTAGTCATTGGTCTACAAATGTAGAAAGGAACCATGAGATGACGGTAGCAGCCGTAATCAAGGGCATGGCCCGTGAGCAGGGCGTATCGCAGACAGAGCTTGCTGCTCGCGCTCGCATGAGCCGCGCAAGCCTGTCTCTCAAGCTCAACGAGCGCCGAGATCTGACCTTGCCAGAGGTTGAGCGCCTCGCAGCAGTGCTCGGAACCTCCGTCCGCGAGCTCCTCGACCGAGTCGAGCGCACCACCGAGACCGCGCCTGCACCCGAGAAATCGCGAGGCTACGCGATCGCCGACAAAGCGACCGGCGTCGTGATCCTCCAGGCCTCGCACGGCAGCATCTACGACGAGGATGTCCCGGCATGAGCGCCGTCGTCGCGGTGACCATCGGCCTGATTCTCGCGGTCGCCGCAATACCTGTCATCGTCTGCGTCGTATACCTCACGGGTATCTACGCAGGGGATGCGCTCGACCGCCTCGTTTGTATGGGCCTCGACGCGGGTGATCGGATCGCCGAAATGATCGATGGGGAGGTGCCCGGGAAATGACCGCCGCTGCACCGTTCGCGCCGGAGCGCTGGTACTCCGCGCAGCAGGTCCAGGAAACCCTCAGTCTCTCCCGCTCGACAGTCGAGCGCCTCGGAGTCGAGGGCAAGGTCGCCGCAATCAAGATCGGGCGTTCCGTCCGGTACAGCGGCAGCGACCTCAACCAGCAGTGCCAGAGCCTCGGCTCCGGTCTCGCCGAAAAGAAGAGCTCCCAGCGGTAGAAGCGCTGGGAGCGGCAGAACCCCTAGAGAAAGAAGGAAGATTCCATGAACCAGAGTACCACACGCCGCCGCCACCTGCGGCCCTGGCGAACCCTCATCGCAGGTGCCTCACTCGCCGCCGCCCTCACCCTCGGTTTCGCAATGCGGGGCCTCGACAATCCAGACGGCCTCCCTGAGTGGACCTTCTTCCCCGCCCTCGGCCTCCTCGCGCTCGCGGTTGTCCTGATTCGTGCGGACTGGAAGGCGGGCAGGCTGTGAGCGCGTCGATCATTGTCACGGTCGTTTTCCTGCTATTCGCGGGCTGTGTCCTGCTGGCCTGGATCGCAGCCCGAGGGGCCTCGCGCGCGGCCTCTATCGAGGAGATCGCCGCTCGCATGCAGCGCTCCGCGTCGAAGGCGCGCGCGAAGGGCACGACGTTGCTGGAGCGGCACGTTGGCTTCGATTACTACGACGTGGACGGCGAGGCCCCGCTGCCTCACCTGATCTGCCTCGCGACGCAGGACGTCATCATCGAGGCAGAGCTGAACAACTGCTACGCGCTCGATACGCCGAAGATCGCAGTCGATCTCGACCGACAGCAGATCCACGTGACCCTCGAAGTGCTGCGGCTCGATGAGCCGAGCCTGGAGGTGAAGGCCTGATGCAGGAGACGCCTCCCCTCGATGTCGAGATCACTCGCGCGATAGCCCGCGCACACATCCTCTACGCAAACCGACCGCACGTCGACGAGCGTGTGCATCGCCTGGTCATGGAGGCCTGCGCCCGCGCCGCTCACCATCCGGTCGAGGTCAAGCCCTCACGGTCGGCGCTCGCGCCGATGAAACCTCGCCGATCCGCTTAACCGCCAACACCAAGAACAGAAGGAACCCCAATGAACAAGAAGATCTGGGCCGCAGGAGCTGCCCTCACCCTCGTAGCCCTAGCGCTGCCCTACGGCGCCGCATACGCCGCCGACGAGGCCGCGCCGGCCATGACCGCGCAGGTCACCAAGGCCACCAGCGCATCTCGTCAGACCTCGAGTGAGGTCACCGTCGAGGGAACCTGGTCCGCGCCGAAGCTCGCGGTCGGCCAGCACTTCACAGTTGCCAGCAAGGACGGCGGCTTCAAGTGGTATGCCGGCTTTCCCTTCGTCCTCGACGACGGGACCAAGATCGGCGACTGCGAGGCCGACGAGGCGACTCTGACCTGCACGGTCACCGAGGTTCCCGCGTCCTACGCGGACAAGACCGACGTGACCGGAAACTTCTATGCCCGCGCGCGTCTCTCGGACGCCGCAGTCGGCACTGAGGACACGCAGATCGTCGTGAACGGCAAAGTCACGCGCACGCTCGTCTGGGGCGACCGTGACGGCTCGGGCACCTGCACGAACGACTGTTCGACGCCCGCGCACTTCGAGTACGCGGCTCCCGAGACGATTAAGTTCGGATGGACCAACGCGGACCAGTCGATCGGCTGGGGCATCAAGTGGGCCGTAGAGGCTGGCAAGACCTACACGCTGACGGACGAGACCAACAAGCTGCCGAAGGCTGTAAAGTGTTCGTCCGGCCCGACATGGGCTCCGGCGACTACGACCTGGACCGACGGCACGCTCGACGAGTCCGCGCACACGCTGACATTCACGCCGCCCGCCGGCTCGCTGGTCTGCGTCGTCTACCCTGCGGCGACCCCTCACGTCGAGGGCCAGGACGCCTATACCAACCGAGCGACGATCAACGGGCAGAGCCTTGAGGCGACTGCGACGATCAAGGCCTCGGGCGGTACGGACGGCGATGGTAAGACAAAGCCGAAGCCGACCCCGGCCCCGGTCCCCACGCCTGACGCGAGCATGCCGACCCCCGCTCCGGTCCCGTCTCCTCTCCCGAAGCCGTCGCCGAAGCCGTCCCCGGTTCCGACGCCTTCGGATGAGCCGCAGTCTGCGCCGTCCCCGATGCCTACTCCTACGACCGCGCCGAAGCCTGAGCCTACCGCTACGCCGGTCATCGAGAAGCCTCAGCCGGAACCTACGCCTGCCACCGTCCAGGCCCCGCAGGAGCGCCTCGCTAAGACTGGCGCGACCACTGACGGGATCTTCCTCGCAGTCGGGATCATCGCTTTCGGCATCGGCGTTGGCCTCGTCATCCTCCGCCTGCTTGAAGGGCGCAAGCACAAAGAGGAGACCGCCCGATGAGCGCTAAGCACCTCACAAACCCGGTGACACTCACCCTCGAGCTCGACGACCTCGGGTGGCTGCGCAGCTTCCTCAAGGATGAGCGCCTCGCCGCTGAGATCGACCGCGATGAGGTGACCTCGCTCCACACCGATGCGGCTATCCGCGCCGCAAAGCAAGTGCTCCTCCACGAGCACGAAAGGATGACGAAGATCATTGACGCGCTGGACGCGGCCCTGGCCGCAGACGACGCGCGCGAAGCCATAGCAAAGCGGATCGCCGCGACGGTGCCCGGCATGCCGGACATCACTAACACCCACCCGCCACTAAGTAAGGAGAAGGAACTGTGAGGTTCGAGAACAAGATTACCGTCGAGCTGAACGAGACCGACGCAGCGATTGCGTCGGTACTGCTCGCCGAGACTGCCGTCCGCCTAGCGCTCGACGCGCTGCTCGCAGACAAGACAGCAGAGATTGGCGGAACCACCAACAAAGGCTCTCGCGCGCTCGCGGACGCTTACATCAATGTCGGGCAGGCACTGTCATTCGCGCTCAAGGACGCGAAGAAGAACCGAGGGGTGGAAAGCACAATGACGCTCGTCAGGAGCAGCGCACTCGCGGGAGCAGCTGCCGCCGCGGCGGATGAAGTCGGTACCGCGACGGAGGAGGGGAAGTGATGGGTCGGTACATCGCGGTTTATCTCGACACCGCTCAGGTGCAGGCTCTGCGAGACGACGCGCAGGAGACGGTCCTCGCTGCTGATGAGGATCTGGAGATCACGAAGCAGATCAACGACCTCGCCGCCCGACGTCTCGCTCGCGAGGTGATCGACAAGAAGCGCGACCTGTACATCGAGATCGTCGGCAAGCTCCAGGAAGCGTCCGAGCGCCTCAACGTCGGTGAGGGCGACTACATCGACGAATGAGCACACTCCCCGATGAGCGCGGCCAACGGGGAGGCCACCCGCAAACCAAGAAAAAACAGGCGGGGCAGGTAAAGAGATCGCGCAGCCCGACAAGCAGACTCCCGGGTGCGAGTCCCGGGCGGGCACGAAGCCCGCGCCACGAGCGCGCAGGGCAAGACCCCTAGAGAAGGAACATCAATGACCACCATCAACGAGATCAAGGACAGGCTGAACGCCGTCGCGTTTGCGGGCCGCAGCTACGCCGGATCCGACCGCGCAGCAGTCGCCAAGGCCTACGGAGACGCTGTCGCCGACTTCGACCAGAACGCCGCAGTGGACATGGCTTACCTCCTCGACCGAGTCGAGGAGCTGCAGAAAGCGATCACCGTCGCCGCTGCCGAGCTCGCAGACGCCGCCGTCTCTCTCGTCGGCACATACGCCGGCAACTTCAACGAATCGCTCGATATCCGCCTCAAGATCGGTGGCCCAGTCGACAAGCTTGTCAACATCGCGCAGGGCACTGCGATCTCACCCGAGGAGGCCGGGGAATGAGCGGCGCCGGACTCCTCAGCATCGAGTGGGAGATCGCCGACCAACATCTCCCCATGCCTCATATCGTCGCGACGGCCTGCGCCGCGTTCGTCGAGGAAGCAGAACGCCGCGGACTCGTCATCCGCTCCGGACCCTCACCTTCCGTCCTGCACGAGCTCCGGCTCGTGCGAGTCACCGGCAAGGTCACCCGCCAGGACGACGAAACCACCGAGCCGCAGCCACCGCACACACTGCGCCGATGCCCGGCGTGCGGGGTCAACATCTACGACCTCACCGACATCAAAGGAGCCGAGCAATGATAGAAATCAAGCAGGCGCGCAACGTCCCCGGTTTCCGCTTCTGCCCTGTCTGCCGCACGCGCCTCGCGCCGAAAGGCTCGAACGTTCGCGTCACCATCGACGCCGAAAACGAAGCCACCGCAATCGAGCACATCACGCACAAAGCGTGTGCGCAGACGGTCATCGACTTCACCCGCTCTCGCGGCTACACGCCTGCCGAGCTCGTGGAGGTCGGCGTCTGGGCTGAGGAGCAGCGATGAGGCTCCCGATCAGGATTCAGCGCCGCCGCGCTCGCGGCTGGCGTATGCCCGCGCACACGAAGTATGTAGGGCGAGGGAGCCTATACGGTAATCCGTTCAGGGTTGCGCGGTCAGCGCGTGAGCTTGAAGAGGGCGGCGAGCTTGTTGTCGCGTCGGCGGATGAGGCTGTCGCTCGGTATCGCGAGTGGATCGAGCAGACGCGAGAAGGTCGGTTCGTAGCGTCGTGCGCAGCCCGGAATTTGTGGGGCTTGGACCTGGCTTGCTGGTGCAAGCTCGATCAGCCTTGCCATGCAGATGTGCTCTTGGAGATCGCAAACCCGCGCGGGGAGCGCGAGTTCGAGAACCCCTATTACCGCATGTGGGACAGAGACGAGGCCACAGAATGACGAAGATCGGCAGTCTCTTCACTGGATACGGCGGTCTGGACATGGCGGTACGTATGGCGCTTGATCCGGATGCGCGCGTCGCATGGACGAGCGACGTCGAGCCGGGGCCCTGCAGGCTGGCTGAGGTGCGCTGGCCGGGCGTGCCGAATCTCGGCGACATCACGCAGGTTGATTGGTCGGACGTTGAGCCGGTCGACGTCATCTGCGGAGGCTCGCCCTGCCAGGATCTGAGCCTCGCTGGTCGCCGTGCGGGCATGGCCTCGGGGACGAGATCGGGCCTGTGGGAGTCGATGTTCGAGGCAATCAAGACGCTGCGCCCGCGTCTAGTCGTGTGGGAAAACGTGCGAGGAGCATTAACAAGTGGAGCATTTAGTCTGGTGGAATCAGAGAAGGGATTGCTGGGAAACCGAGCAGATGGACCTCTTCTCCGCGCGGCCGGCCGTGTGGTCGGAGACCTGGCCTCCGTCGGGTATGACGCGCAATGGTGTGTTGTCCGCGCTTCCGACGTCGGTGCCCCTCACCAGCGAGAGCGTTTTTTCCTTACTGGCCACCCCGCAGGCGAACCTTGGCAGCTGCGGGGGATCGCAGGAGCCGGAGAAGCGGCGGGCCGGGGGGCACTCGGTGAGTCTCGCAGATCAGATCGAGCACCTGGTGCCCTGATCCCGACGCCGACTGCGTCGGACCACAAGGCCGGCCGTCATCAGGACGGGACGGGCATGAGCCTGTCGCAGGCGGTGCAGATGCTGCCGACGCCGGTCGCGCAGCCCTCGGGCAATTCACCCGAGGCGCACCTCCGTAAGAAGCCAGGCCGCGCACAGGTCACAGACCTAGCGATCCTCGTCGAGCATGGCCTGCTGGCAACGGGAGGTCTCCTGCCGACGCCGCAGGCGACGAACGCGACGGCGTCCTCGACCGGCTACGGGGCGAATCTGCACGAGGTGGCGCGCGAGCTGCTTCCGACCCCGTCTGCGTCGGATGCAATTATGGGCCTTCCTCGGACGAGCGGGCGCCCACCTGAGAAAGCGACGAAGCTCGCGACGCGGATCGAGTACACCGATTTTGGCATGTACGCGCCCGCGATCGCGCGCTGGGAGCAGGTGCTCGGTCGTCCGGCTCCGGCTCCGACTATCCCGCCGACGCGCGAGGGGGGGCGAGCACGCCTCTCAACGAAGTTCGTCGAGTGGCTCATGGGTTTGACCGATGGGCATGTGACCGGAGCGGACCTCGGCCTCACACGCGAGCAGCAGCTCCGACTCCTCGGAAATGGCGTCGTCCCGCAGCAGGGCGCCGCAGCTATCTACCAGCTCACCAGGATCGCCATTGAGGAGGCAGCATGACCGGCATCGACCCACTGAAGGACATCCCAGGTGTCGAGGAGTTTCAGGAGCGCGCGCTCGTCCGCGCGGTCCGACTGACTCGTGAGAACGCGGAGACGATCGCCCGCCGCGCGCGCAAGCGCTGCGGCTTCACGCCGGACGGGCGGGTGATGCTCGTCGAACACACCTACACGATCTGGGCGCTTGAGGGGGACATGATCGTCGCTCGCCCGGGCAGTATGCGTCTGTCGAACCGCATCCCGGAGGACTTCACAGCCTGGTACACGAGGCCGGGCGAGCAGCTGACTGAGGAGGATCTCGGATGAGCGCGCAGCTGGTGTGGGAGTCGCGAGTCTTGCCGCTGACACGCAGCAAGCTCATCACCGCAAACGACAAATTGCACTGGGCCGCACGCGCGCGGCTCACGAAGCAGATCCGCCAGTGGGGCTACCTGCTCGGTCGTGAAGGCGAGGGGGTCGCGCGCCTCGGACTGACGCACGCTCGCGTCGAGGTGGAGTTCGCGTATCCGGATCGTCGCCGACGCGACCGCAGCAACCTAGCTCCGACCGTGAAGGCACTCATGGACGGGCTGATCGACGCAGGCCTGTTGCCTGATGATGCGGACCGTTTCCTAGACGGGCCACACACGGTCATCGCGGGGCACCTGGCGGGCAAGCACCTGAACTTCCCGATGTACGAGGTCCGCGTTCTCGTGTACGCGGACACAGATAAGAAAGAGAGCAAGTAATGGCCGGAGAAACCGCCATCACTGTCATCGGTAACCTGACCGCTGACCCCGAACTGCGTTGGACGCAGTCCGGCGCCGCGGTCGCCGATTTCACGGTGGCCTCCACCCCCCGAACCTACGACCGTAACGCCGGTGAGTGGCGCGACGGCGACACCCTCTTCATGCGCTGCTCCGTGTGGCGCGAGACCGCTGAGAACGTCGCCGAGTCGCTGCGTAAGGGCATGCGCGTCATCGTTCAGGGTCGCCTCACCCAGCGCTCGTACGACACCCAGCAGGGTGAACGTCGCACGGTCGTTGAGCTGCAGGTCGACGAGGTCGGCCCCTCCCTGCGCCGCGCACGCGCACAGGTCACCCGCGTTCAGACACAGCCCGCGAGCGCGGGCGGCTTCGGGTCGGGGCCTGCGCCCGTTCAGGACGCGGGCGGGTGGCAACCGTCTGCGTCGCTGGATGCGGGGCAGCACGATCCGTGGGGCGCGCCTGCTGCCCCTTCTGAGCCTCCGTTCTGATGGAACGCTACTGCCCGGACTGCGGTGAGGTTCTCGCTGCAGGGCACGCGCGCTGTAGGCCATGCTTCCGGCGGTTTGAGGCTGAGTACCAGCGGAAAACCGAGCGTGACTGGATGAGGCGCAACTTCCCGGAGTTTCGGCCCCGGGACTTGTTCCCGGAGGACTACTGGGAGCAGTCGGAGATCGAGAAAACAACCGTAAAGGAGGGCGACTAATGGCATGGGTCCGAGTGGGCGACGAGGCGTTGAGCCACCCGAAGCTCATGAGCTTGTTCGACGTGGAGGGGGCCGAGGACATTTCGATTATCGAGATGTTCGGTTTCCTAATGGCGCTCGCGACCTACTCGGCCAAGCACCTAACCGACGGAATCATCGAGAGGGGCGCAGCTTTCCGTGACGGCGAGCGCTCGCGGGTTGTGCGCCTCATCGATGCGGCGGTGGCCGCAGAACTGCTCACGTGGGTTGAGGTGGACGGCGCGAAGAAACTGCGCTTGTTCACGGATGAAGAGTTCATTCATATCCAGCCCAGGGAAGAGGTTATGCGGCGCCGCGCCAGGTCGCGGGAGAACCGCGATAAGGACAAGAAAGCTGCTGTGATCTTCCGCGACGGCGACCAGTGCCGTTACTGCGGCAAGCTCGTGCGCTGGACCGGCCCGATCGGCAACAACTTCGGAACGCTCGATCACGTCGATCCGGACTCTCTGGGGGACGCCCCAGTCGAGGGTCTCGTGGTCGCATGCCACGAGTGCAATTCCTCGCGCGGTCACGCGCGCGAAGCGTTCGACGCGGCCTCGCCGCTGCGTCCTGTCCCATCCACGCCGTATTACGGAGTGTGGTCGGCTGAGTTCCTGACCAGGTGCGGATATGAAGCCGTGCCGTCCGTGGATCCGGGTGCGCCCGTTGACCCCGCCTCAGAGACGCCCGCGAGGGGCGTTCTCCCGGGCCGAGGGTCCGGGGCGCCTGTTGACCCCGGGCGCGGCTCCAGCGGCCCAGCTGAGGCCGCTGTGCGTGACCCCGGCGCGTCTGAGCGACGCGCGTCCGAGGGTCCGCGTATTCGACGTAGTCCGGACTCAAGTCCGAACCCTGGTCCGACGTTGAAGGGTATCAAGGCGAATACTCTCGGGTCGGGTAGGGACGGGACGGGACGGGCAGGCCAGGGAAGGGCAGGCACGGGCCAGGCCGGGAAGGTCCAGGCCGGGCACCCGCGCACACCTCAGCAGCAAACCAACAAGCGGAACCGTAGAAGGAGAAGAAGATGAACAGTGAGGAAGAAGAGCTGAGGGGCAAAGTAGAAGATGCCCTCTCAGCGCTAGTGCAGGCAGGGCATGGAGATCAGGCGGTGACCGGGGCCTGGGTGGTCTGTGCTGAGGTCATGGTCCCCGGTAAAGAAGAAGTAACCGTCTTTATGCACGATGGAGGCGGCTCGATGCTCGCGCGTCGCGGACTCATCGAGTCTGTACGCGATCAGCTCGCCTCATGGGTGGAGGGATACGATGACTGACCATGACGACCGCAGGGTTTGCCCGGTCACGGGTGAGCCTCTCCTCGACGGAGAGTTCCTGTCTCGCGGCGGCGCAGCCCGCGTCCGCGTGGCGACCGCATCGATGCCCGGCCTCATGAGCGACCTCGCTTATGCTGCGTCGCACGGCGTGCGCACGGGTGAGCAGGTCGGCGGCGCGGGTGTCCCGTCGTCGAGGGCTCCGCTCAACCTCGCACTCATGATCGAGGTCGATGAGATGTGCGATTCGATCCTGACGTGGGCAACGCTGCTCCTTTCGCACGTGATGGGACCGGCCTACTGGGTGAAGCAAGGCAACTGGTGGCACGTTGCGGACGTATTCAAGACTCATGAGGACAAGCTGCGCAGGTGGTCGGAAGCGGCGCAATGCGCGGACGAGGTCTTGTACTCGGTGGCCCGCCTTGAGCGTCTGGCCTCCCCCGGTCGGCAGCGCCTAGTGTTCGTCGGAGAGTGCAGCGCCTGCGGGGCAGACCTGCTGGTCCGCGACCCCGATGAGGAGACGACAACCTGCCGGGAGTGCGACTCGGTCGAGCAGATCGCCGCCGCCTGGGACCGACTCCTCACGAAGGCGCGGGAGTCTCTGCTGCCTCGCACTCGAGCGACTCGCGTCGCTGAGATCCTGGCAGGTGTGCAGGTCAAGGACTCGACCGTGAGGAAGTGGCAGCAAAGGGGGAGGGTGGCCCCGGCATCAAGGGAGGGGGGCATCCGTCTGTACAGGGTGGGGGACATTGAAACTCTTGCTCTCCAGCACTTGACTCGCTCGTAGCGCGTGTCGCTTGCGCGTGAGGGTGTCACGGTGTATTTTGCTAACGTGGCCCCGCGCGTAAGCGATGGGGCTTCTGCCTTATACGGCATCCGCGCACATGCGTTGACCCCCGCTCTTCTCGGCCCCGATGGAGCGGGGGTCTCCGCATACCCGGGAGGGGTGGTCGAACGTGGCGACCTCGCGAACAGGTACCGCGCAGTACAAGCACTGGCGCAAGCGAGTGCTGATCGCAGCTCGCGACGCCGGCATCGCGCAGTGTCCACACTGCGGCGTGCGGCTGGACTACACGCGCGGGCTGCAGCCGAACTCCGCCGAGCCGGATCACATCCTGCCGGTCCGTTGGGGTGGAAAGAACACGCTCGAAAATGGTCGAGTACTTTGCCGTAGGTGCAATCAATCTCGCGGAGACGGGACGCGCCCAAAGGTAAAGCCACGCAGAGCGGCCTCCGTCGACGTAGACTGGTGAAAGATTCAGTCGGCGGGCACGGGGGTTTACCCCTCCCCCCGCCTACCAGTAGCCCCCGGTACGCTTAGCGCCATACCCCCCCGTTATTTCCGGGGATGTCGCGCAAAAACGGTGGCTGGGGGTGTTCGTTTAGGGGCGGCTCGCCTGGTGCGTTTATGGGGCATGTGGGCTAGACGGTAGGCGTTTTCGGCGGTTTCGCCCGAGAGTAGGGGGTTGGAATTGGCTGAGAAGAAGGCGAAGGCATCGAGCGCTCGCGGGCGTAAGGCCCCGGCGAAGAAGGCCGCGGCGAAGAAGGCACCGGAGGTTCCGGCGTTCGACGCGCGAGAGCATCGCAGCAAGCTACTCGATGCGACGCTGCAGTCGATTGAGTATGCCGAGTTTGACAAGCGCGCGCCTCTGATTCGTGAGGCGCGGGCATTGATTTCTGAGCTGGCCGGCCCGGCTGTTGTAGTCGAGTCGAAGGAGGAAGGAGACAACGTTGTCAACTTCCAGGACCAGCTCGCACGGCGACGGTCAAACGCCTCGGGTGCGGGTCGCCGCTAAGCGCCGCGCAAAGACTTTCGGAGACATCGCCGGCGAGTTCGCCGCGAACTTCGGGCTGACCCCTGACCCCTGGCAGAATCTCGTCCTCGAGGACTGGCTCGCTGCGTCCACAAAGGACGAGTGGAAGCACATGACCTGCGGCCTGTCCGTTCCACGCCAGAACGGCAAGAACGCGCTCCTGGAGATCCGCGAGCTTTTCGGAATGGTGCTCCTCGGAGAGAAGATCCTTCACTCCGCGCACGAAGTCAAAACAGCTCAGGCCCATTACCGCCGCTTCAAGCATTTCTTCGGGAATAAAGCGAACGACGAGTCGGCAGACTTCCCCGAGCTGAACCGCCTCGTGACGAACGTCCGTAACGTCAACGGCCAAGAGTCGATCACGCTCACGAACGGCGCAGAGCTGCGAGTCATCGCGCGCTCGAAGTCATCAGGCCGTGGTTTCACCGCCGACGTGATCGTATTCGACGAGGCACAGGAGCTGACTGAGGACGCTATCGAGGCCATGCTCTCGACGGGCTCGGCTGGCGACCTCGGCAACTCCCAGATCCTCTACACGGGCACACCGCCCGGGCCGAACGCCTCGGGCGCCGTGTTCACGCGCCAGCGCACGCAGGGCCTCTCGGAGCATCCCGGACCGATGTGCTGGCATGAATGGTCGGCGGACCCGGACGGGCCTGTCAACCTCGACGACAAGGGCGTATGGATCGCGACGAACCCAGCGATCACAGCGGGACGCATGAAAATTGCGTTCGTCGAAAACGAGCGGCGCACGCTCAACGAAGAAGGCTTCAAGCGCGAACGCCTCGGCATGTGGCCGGCGAACGCGGGAGCCTCGCGCGCGATCGACCAAGCGACGTGGGACGCCTCCATCGCAGACGCGCCGGAGGACGGTATCCGCTCGTTCGGCGTCTCATTCAGCGCCGACGGTAAGCGAATGGCGCTCGCAGGCGCGATGAAGGCAGGCACGGGGGCATCCGCGCGCTTCCACGTGAACGCGATCGACACCTACACGGGCTCAACCGCTGCGGGCGTGTCGGCGCTCGCGGAATGGCTTGCCGAGCGCGTCGACAGGACGGCGCAGATCAATCTTCTCGGCGGCGCTGGCGCAGCAGCGTTGTCGGACGCGCTGGACATGCGGGGCGTCCCGAAACGCCTCGTTCACATCATGACGACGGGTGAATACTTCGAGGCCTGCGGCCTGCTCTTTGAGGGCCTGCGAGCCGGCCAGGTCACGCACCCAGCAGGCGAGCCGGAGGACGCGCTCAACGCCTCGGTAGCCGTCGTGGACAGGCAGATCCGCCGCCGCGACGGCGCTTACGGGTGGTCGGCCTCGACCCCAGACGGCGACGAGACGCCGCTAGAGGCGGTATCGGCGGCGCTGCACGCGGCCAAGACAACGAGACGTAGGCCCAAAGGGAAAACTGGAAGGAGGGCGATCGTCCTATGAGTCTGACGAGGATCCCGGCGCTGCCGGGGCTGACAGAGACCGAGAAGAGCCAGCTGCGCCTCATGCAGGACCGGATCACGGCGAAGCAGACGAAGAACGCGCTGCTTGACGTGTACTACGAGGGGCATCGCGCCTTCCAGGATCTCGGCATCTCGATCCCGCCGCAGATGCAGCGCACCCGCGCCGCTCTCGGCTGGCCCCAGAAAGCCGTGCAAGCCCTCGCACGGAAGCACGTTTTCGAGGGCTACACCGTCGGCGGTCTGACCGACACCTACGACCTGGCCGGGCTTCTCGCGCGCAACGAGTTCGAGACGGAGCTCGCGCAGGCAATCACGAGCGCGTACAAGCACTCGGTGTCGTTCCTGACGGTCGCCGCTGGCGACGTGACACGCGGAGAGCCGCCCGTCATGATCCAGGCGCGCGACGCGAAGTGGACAACCGCGCTGTGGGATCAGCGCACGCGCACGCTGGAGGCCGCGCTCGCCCTGGAAGCCTCGACCGCTGAGGGCACCGAGCAGTACGAGAACACGATCACGGGCGCGACAATGTACACGCGCTCGTACATCATTCATTTCTCCCGCCAGCCCGGCTCCGCAGCCTGGCACCTAGAGCGCATGGAGAACCCAACGGGGCGCGTCCTCGTCGAACCGCTGGTCTATGACCCGCAGCTCGGACGACCGTTCGGGCGCTCGCGGATCACGACCGAGGTCCGGTACCTGACGGACGCAGCAGTGCGCACGCTCATGCGAGCCGAGACCGGCGCTGAATTCTTCTCCAGCCCGCAGCGATACGTCCTCGGCGCATCCGAGGACGCGTTCACGGGCATGGAGCGGTGGTCGGCGATCACGGGCCGTCTCCTCGCACTGACGGTCAACGAGGAAGGCTCAACGCCGACGGTCGGCCAGTTCACGCAGCTGTCGATGGAGCCGCACCTCGCGATGTATCGCCAGCTCGCGCAGAACTTCTGCGCCGCGACGAACCTCCCGATGAGTACGGTCGGTATCTTCGGCGATAACCCGGCGTCGGCTGAGGCCATGCAGGCCGCTGAGTACCAGCTGTCCGACGAGGCCGATTACCAGTGGCGGATCTTCACGCCAGCTCTGCGTCGCCTCCTGCAAGACGTCCTCATGATCCGCGACCGACTCACGGAACCACCCGAGGAATCGTGGGATATGGCGATCAACTACACGCCGACCCGCTACGTGAGCCCGCAGGCAAGCGCTGACGTGATCTCGAAGATCGCTTCTGCCCTGCCCGATGTCGCGACGACGACAGTCGGCCTGCGTCGCGCCGGCTTCACGCAGGCCGAGATCGAGCAGGTCCGAGCGGAGAACGCGCCCGGCAAGGCCGCGTCGCTCCTCGAACGGCTCGCAGGCTCCGGAAACCTCGAATCGCTCCCCGCTCCCGAACAGCAGACGCAGGAAGCGGGGGGGGGAGCTGAGGATCCCGTCGCGCTGAAAGCCAAGTTCGACGCGCTCGGCGTCGCGATCCGCGCAGGCATTGAGCCGCAAGACGCAGCGCTGAGGCTCGGCCTCGACGGCCTGCGCTTTACCGGCGCTGTCCCCGTATCCCTGCGCATGCCAGAAGCCGACGCAGACAAGCTCGAAGCGAAGTAACGGTGAAGGGTGGCGAGCCGCGTGTCAAGGACAAGGAAAGAGATCACGCGGTTCGCCAAAGCCCAGAAGCAGTGCGCACGCCTCGCGAAACGTGACCTCGAGCGCTTCTGGAAAAAGCTCGACACGACCGACGTCGTCGCATGCCGCGAAGCGCTGGAGGACTTCCTCCCCCAGCTCGTCCAGGCGTACGGCAACGTCGGCGGTCAGCTCGCCGTCGAGTGGTACGACCGCCTGCGACGAGCTGCCGGCGCTCGCGGCGACTACACGCCGAAGCCCGCGCCGTTGCCTCGTATCGAGGTAGTGCATGCCCGGATCCGCAGTGCGCTGAACCCGCTGGCGCGCACCGGGGATGCTGAGGCCTCGCTGGAGGCACTGTCTGAATCGACAGAGAGCTGGGTGAAAAACTCGGCGCGGCAGACGGTCTCAGACGCCGCGGCGAAGGATCCCGCGAAGGTTCGCTTCGCCCGCGTCCCGACCGGAGCAGTCACCTGCTCGTTCTGCATGATGCTCGCCTCGCGCGGCTGGATCTACGCCTCGGAAAAGTCCGCTGGAGCGTTCGACCGATACCACGCGCACTGCGACTGCCAGGTCGTCCCCTCATGGGCCAGCACGCCCGCAAGCATCGCGGGCTATGACCCGGAGGCGATCAAGAAGCGGTACGACGCCGGCGAGTTCGAGGAGGACACGCGCAAGCGATCCGGCGGGCGCAAAAAGCCGACAGAAGAAGCATCTGACGGCAACTGATGAGTTTCCCCTACGCGAGGGGCAAATCGCGGAACCCTGAGCGCCGACGGGCGCCACACAAGTACGGACACACAGGAGACACCATGCGCAACGCAGACACCAACACCGACACCGCAGAAGCCAACGCGACGGAAGCGCCCAACAACCAGGCCGCAGCCGCCGAGCGCCACGCCTTCACGCCGATTACGACGCAGGAGGATCTGGACAAGGTCATCGGCGCACGCCTCGCGCGCGAGCGCGACAAGTACGCCGACTACGACGACCTCAAGGCCGCAGCGAGCAAGCTCGCCGACGCCGAGGCCCGTCTCGCACAGATCGACGCACAGGCCGCACTCGACAAAATTCGCAACGACGTCGCACAGGAAGCCGGAGTCCCCGCCGACCTGCTGCGCGGCTCGACCAAGGACGAACTGGCCGCACACGCATCCGCGCTCGCGGAGGCGTTGCAGGCGCGCCCGTCGGTGCCTGTGATCCCGACGCAGGGGGCGACCCCGAGTGTCTCCGACGCTGATTCGGCTCGGCGCGCTTTCGCGCAGGAGCTGTTCGGCTCGAAATAATCTCTCATTTCTCGGAAGGAGCCAACTGTGGCTATTTTCAACACCACCAACACGTCCGTGCTGCTGCCTCGCGAGATCGCGGACGGCATGGTCAAGAAGTCTCAGTCCCTGTCGACTGTCGCTCTGCTCTCCCAGCAGAAGCCGATGCGCTTCGGCAAGCAGGACATCATTGTTTTCGACAACCTGCCGAAGGCTGAATTCGTCGAAGAGGGCGCCGACAAGGCCTCGACCACGGGCTCGTTCTCGTCCGTGTCTGTCGCTCCCCACAAGGCGCAGGTCACCATGCGCTTCAATCAGGAGGTCATGTGGGCTGACGAGGACTACCAGCTCGGCGTCCTCGACGAGCTCGCACAGGCCGGCGCTGAGGCGCTGTCTCGCGCTCTCGACCTCGGTCTCTACCACGCGATCAACCCTCTGACGGGCACGAAGGTCGCGTCCTGGACGAACTACGCGGCTGCGTCGACGAAGGTCGTCGAGATGAAGGGCAAGACCGCTGAGGCCGACGCCGCTTTCCGTGCCGCTGTCGGCCAGGTCGTGAACGGCCTGAACCCGGCGATGGTCACGGGCGCCGCCTTCGACCCCAAGTTCTCCTGGGCACTCTCGGAGCTGCGCCGTAAGGACGGAGCGGGCGACACCTCCGACCAGCGCTACCCGCAGCTGGGCTTCGGCACGAACGTCTCGGAGTTCCTCGGCGTTCCCGTCGCTCAGGGCAACACGGTCTCGGCGACCCCTGAGGCGACCGACACCAAGGTCCGCGCGATCGTCGGTGACTTCACGAACGGTGTCCGCTGGGGTATCCAGCGCCAGCTGCCCGTCGAGCTGATCCAGTTCGGCGACCCTGACGGCCAGGGCGACCTCAAGCGCAAGAACCAGGTGGCTCTGCGTCTTGAGACCGTGTACGCCTGGTACGTTTTCACCGACCGCTTCGCGCTCGTCAAGGAAGCAACGGCCTGAGATGGAACCGTGGGCGACACCAGGAGACCTGGAGGCCCGCTGGCGACCGCTGACCGACGCTGAAAAAGCGCGCGTGAGCATGCTCATCGAGGACGCGCAAAGCCTAGTGATGGACGAGTGCCCGAACTGGCAGACCACCAGCTCGGGCACTCGCATCCGGGTCATCTGCGCGATCGTCAAACGTGCGATGACAGCGCCGTTCGCTGATGAAGGTCTCACGGGGATCTCAGCAGCAACGGAAACCACCGGCCCGTTCTCGCAGCAGCTCACGTTCGCGAACCCGTCCGGCGACCTCTACCTCACCAAGGCCGAGCGCCGAGCGTTCGGCGCAGGCCGTGGCCGCGCACTCGAGATCGACCTCCTCGCATCACGGGAGGAATCCTGATGATGCAGAAGTGGAGAACCCCGGTACAGGTAGAAGGCCGCACGCGACGCGACGCGGACGGCTACCTCGTGCAGGACAGTACAGAGCGGCTCATCCCCGGGTGCCTCATCGCACCCGGCGCGTTCACGGTCCCGGGACTCCTGGAGTCACCGACGTCGGAACAGTCAGACGACCAGGCCACGCTATACGCCCCGCCGGACGCGCAGTTCAAGGTCGGCGACACAATCGTCGTCCCGCGAGCTCACCCGCTCGGCGGGAAATGGCAGGTCGAGTCAAACCCTTCGCCCTGGCCGCGCGGCGTGGCCGTGACCATCAAGCGGAGGTGACGACATGGGCGGCTTCAAGCGCGACACGCAAGCGATCGACGCTTTCCTACGCAGCGGAGCCCTCGCGCCAGCACTCCTCAAGGAAGCTGAGCAGCTCAGAGCTGCCGCAGCCGCAGCCGCACCTCGCGGCTCATCGGACAAAGGCGGGCACCTCGCAGACTCCTACAAAGCCGAAACAACGAAAGCCCCGTTCTACCAAGGCGGGCCTATTCGAGACATCGGCAGAGTCTACAACGACGCACGCCACGCGCTCGCGGTGGAATTCGGCCACCGAAGCAAAGCCGGGAACCCAGTACCGGGCGCGCACACACTCGGCAAGCTGATCGGCTCGAAGTCTAAGAGGAAGCGACGCTCATGACATACACCGACGCAGTCCAGGTCATCCGCGATGCAATCACCGCGGCGACCGGCATCCCAACCGCACGAGTCCTGCAACCCGGCTTCACCGACGGGCCGCTCCCACTCGCACACGTCTCGCTCATACAAACCCAGCCGGGGGACTACGACCGAGACGACACGATCTCCATCTCCATCTACGCAAAGACACCGGCCTCTCCCGCCGACGTCGGCGCATCCGCGCTCGCGGACCAGATCGAGGGTGCGCTCAGCGTCCGTCCGGTCGCTGGCTCTCGCGGCTGGGTAGATGCGGTGGAGGTCGACTCAACCCTGGGCGTGCAGCCTTATTTTGAGGCTGTCGAGGTCGTCCATATGACGGCCACGGTCACGCACAGGCCCATCTCAGAATGACATCAACTGACATGAAGGGAAGGCTCGCATGACCACCATCGAAGCCCTCAAGAAGAAGCACAATCGCACGACCAACGTCCGTAAGGGCCTGAACGCGCTCGCGTTCCTGGCACCTATGACGGCGACTGTCCCGGAGACGATCACCGACGCGGGCGGCGCCCTCAAGGAGATCCCGACGGACTTCCTCCCACTGGGTCTCATCACGACCGACGGCATTACCAACTCCGCCGACGCAAACACGGAGGACGTGGAAGCGCTCGGCTATGCCGAGGCTGTCCGCACCGACCTCACCAAGGCGCCTAAGACCGTGAAGTTCACGGTCCTTGAGCCGATCCGCAAGACCATTCAGCAGCTGGTCTACGGCATTGATCTCTCGCAGACCAAGGCGTCCAAGACCACGGGTGAGATCGTTTTCGACGAGGCCGCGACCCCGGCTCTCGCTGAGTACCGTCTCCTGATGGTCATGGCAGACGGACCCGCCGCCGACGAGTGGATCGTCGGTCGCTGCTACCCGCGTGTGAAGCTCTCGTCCCTGCCGGACGAGAAGTGGGCGGCCAGCGACGCGATCCAGTTCGATCTGGAGTTCGCTGCGTTCATGGATGAGACGGCAGGTACGTCCTGCCGTCACTACATCGGCGGCAGCGCCGCGATCCGTCATCGCGACGCGATCGGCTTCGAGCAGGCCAACTGACCTGCACTCGATCTCGGGCGGGCCGGAGTTGATCTCCC
>ERZ772928.278-NODE-278-length-23805-cov-4.075705_pt1 | contig 23805 bp, 19 predicted proteins | sample MGYA00511686_ERZ772928 | MGnify/ENA primary metagenome ERZ772928 (study PRJEB29015, sample SAMEA2738063) | human oral metagenome | biome: human oral; feature: human-associated habitat; material: saliva | place: China | collected 2219 ... | reverse complement strand
AGTTTCATCACGGGGATGACGCCGGACGACTGGTTTTCAATGCGTTTGATGGGTGCTCCGGCTTCGCGGAGGTTGCTGAGCAGCAGAGCCACACCGCCGCCACGTTTGGAAAGCTGTAGTGCGGAGTTGATGGCGCGCCCGATGGACTCCATGTTGTCCTCAATGCGCAGCAGGAAGCAGGAGACGGGTTCGCCGCGCTGGGCCTTGCCGGAGTTGAGGAAGGTGGGCGTGGCGGGCTGGAAGCGTCCGCTCATGATTTCGTCGACAAGGCTCTCGGCAAGCTTGGTGTCACCCGCCGCGAGCGTGAGGGCGACCATGCAGACGCGATCTTCGTAGCGTTCGAGGTAGCGTCGGCCGTCGAAGGTTTGCAGGGTGTACGAGGTGTAGTACTTGTAGGCCCCAAGGAAGGTGGGGAACCGGAATTTCTTGGCGTAGGCGCGCTTGAACAGGGATTTGATGAAGTCGAAGGAGTACTGGTCAACAACCTCTTGTTCGTAGTAGTTGTTGCTCAGCAGGTAGTGGAATTTTTCCTCCAGGTCGTGGAAGAACACGGTGTTTTGGTTGACGTGCTGGAGGAAGAATTGGTTGGCCGCTTGACGATCCTTATCAAATTGGATGTTGCCGTTGTCATCCCACAGGTTTAACAGGGCATTCAGTGCGTGGTAGTCCAGTTCTTCACGCTCTGCCATGGTCTCGCTCAACGTCTGCAGCCTTTCCAATAGAAGTATGTGTGCGCTATCCGCGCGTATCGACGCCCGCGTCTCCCGCAGCGTCGTCATGTGGGTTACGGTTTAATCCTAGTTTTTCTGCGTTGTCCAGCAGTCCGGCGCGCAGGATGCGCACGTCTTCGTCGGTTCCGAGAAGTTCAAAACGGTACACGTACGGGACTCCCGTTTTGGCGGCTATCACGTCGCCTGCTTTGCCGTAATCGGTGCCAAAGTTGGTATTCCCCGAGGACACGACCGCGCGGATGAGGCTGCGGTTGTGTTCATTGTTGAGGAAACGAATAACTTGCCCTGGTACCGGACGGGGTTCGTTGCCAGATATGGAGGCCCCTCCCCCGTAGGTGGGACAGACCAGCACGTAGGGTTCATCCACGACGAGCGGAGGATCGTTCCGATGCAGCGGAATACGCGCAGAGGGCAGTCCCAGCTTGGTCACAAAGCGATGGGTGTTTCCCGTTGCCGAGGAAAAATACACCACAAGCATCTTGTATCGTCCATTCGTCTGTGTGGCATGAAAAAAGCCGCCCACGCATGCAACGGTATGGGCGACTGGAAACGCCTCCGTGACGGGGCGTCGTGAAGCCGCGTTAGTTAGGCAACAGCCGCAACGAGGCTGCGGATGCGCTCGGGGCGGAAGCCGGACCAGTGCTCGCCGTTGGCTTCAACAACGGGCGCCTGAAGGTATCCGAGGGCCAGAACATAGTCGCGGGCTTCATCGTCCATGCTGATGTCTACGAGGGTGTAGTCCAAGCCAGCACGGTCCAGGGCCTTTTTGGTTGCGGTGCACTGCATGCAGGCGGGCTTGCTGTAGACGGTGATAGCCATGTTCTTCCCTCATCTGTTTGCGGTTTGCTCTTCTTGCGTGTTGTCCGGTAGCCGTTCCCTGCGGCCCGACCGGATCACATGAAGAAACACTATACTTTGTGCCTACCTAATTCAACTAGCACTACATATAGTAGTTACATCGTGAGTATTCCCAGCAAACCGCGCAATCTGGCCACTATATCTAGCCTGGTTTTGCGTGCCATGTGATTACAACGATGAAATTTGCCCGCTTCACACCCCCTAATATCCCTGCTCACCCACATCGCCCCCACCACCCCGCCATACGGCCAAAATGTGTCGTTTGACACATTTTTGATGACAAGTGCGCAGGTCGCCAAACCCTCAACCCGTACTTCACCCCAAAAAAGCAGACTCGCAGTACTGTGCGCTCCGAAGAAGTTCCACACGTGTAATTCAAAAGAATCCGCTTTTGTCAAATCGCATTCAAGCAGCCACTACACCCACCCTGAGCAGCGCTTTCTTCACCTAAAGAGCACATAAAACCACCCGAAGAAAACCCCCACAGCCGCAACAAAAAACCGCCCACCATAACGGCGAGCGGCTTCCAACTCCCGGTGGCTTAGCCCTGACGAGCCTTGAACCGGGGCTCCTTCTTATTGATCACGTAGACCTTGCCACGACGACGCACGATCTGGGCGCCCGGCTTATTCTTCAGCGACCGAAGGGACTTACGGACCTTCATCGGGCGCTCCTTTCTCTCATGCGCGTACAGCGGCGCACATCACCACACGCCGCGTGTAATTTTTCGCTTACAGTTCCTTAACGCATAGCCCAGCTATGACACGAGGGACCATGTTATCGTATCGACCCCGTTTTAACAAACCAGATTGGCGCACTCCATTACCATAATTGTCATGGATAAACAGCACAGCACGGACCTCCGCACCCACATCCAGAGCAGCCTCAACGTCTCCCCCACCATCAATCCGCAGCACGAGATAGCCACGCGTGTGGACTTCCTCGCGGACTACCTGCTCCACACCGGACTCAAGGGATATGTGCTGGGCATTTCCGGCGGCCAAGACTCCACCCTTGCGGGCCGCCTCGCACAACTCGCCGTAGAAAAAGTACGCGCACAGCAGGTCAACGCGGAGTTCTGGGCCGTGCGCCTCCCCTATGGAACCCAGGTAGACGAAGACGACGCCCAAACCGCGCTCCGCTTCATCCAACCCGACCGCAGCATCGTTATTAACATCAAGCAAGCCACTGATGCCATGGACAACGCCGTTGCCGCTGCGCTCGGGCGTGACGACCTCACCGATTTCAACCGCGGGAATGTCAAGGCCCGCCAGCGCATGATCGCACAGTACGCCGTCGCCGGTGAGTACGGCTTGGCGGTCATTGGCACCGACCACGCGGCAGAAAACATCACCGGCTTTTTCACCAAGTTCGGCGACGGCGGTGCCGACATCCTGCCGCTCGCGGGCCTAACCAAACGCCAGGGGGCTGCACTACTCCGCGAACTCGGCGCACCCGAATCCACCTGGGCGAAGGTGCCCACCGCCGACCTTGAGGACACGCGGCCGTCGTTACCCGACGAAGAAGCCCTGGGCGTCAGCTACACCGACATCGACACCTACCTGGAAACCGACCAACCGCTTACCGACGCCGCCCGCACCCGCCTCGAACACCTGTGGCGGGTCGGTGAGCACAAACGCCACCTGCCCATCACGCCCTTCGACACGTGGTGGCGCGCTTAACGACGCCGCGACCCCGTAATAAAGCCGTATACCGTCAGCACCACCAACGCTCCACCCACAGCGCTGGCCCACGTGCTGAGATCAAAGAACCCCTGGTTGAGGTCTACATTGAAAAACATCGAGCCGAGGTAGCCGCCGACCATCGAGCCGATAATACCCAACAGCATGGTGAGAATGATCCCACCGCGCTGTTCTCCAGGCATCACCATCTTTGCAATCGCACCAGACAGAAAACCAAGCAACATCCAAGCGGGGATACTCATGGCCCCCACTATAAACGCAGAAGCGACATCAGCGCCGAGTACAGTAACAACAATGAAACATCACCTTACTGACGACACCATGCTCAACGACCTCGGCGTACTCCTCCATCGCGTCCGCGCTGCTTACGACATTCCCGCCCACGGGGTGCGCGCCGGGGACATCGGCGGTTGGGTAGATTCCCCCGACCGGCTTACCCTTAACGGCTGGATTACTGACGACGCCCAAGCCTACGATGACGCCACCGTCACCGGTGCCGCACTGGTCAGTGGAAACGCCCGAATTTACGAATCCGCCACCATCGACGAAACCGCACGCGTCAGCGGTAATGCCGCAATCTGCGGTTACGCCTGCATCGGATATGGTGCCCACGTCCACGGCGACATCACCATCGACGGCCGCGCCTGGATCGAAGACGCTGACCTCTCCCACCCCTCCCACTTCCTTATTGTCACCCCACTTGGGCGTGCTGGCGAGAACACCCAGCTCACCCGTTGCCCCGATGGCTCCTACACCGTCACCCACGGCGACTGGATCGGCTCACTCGATGACTTCGCTGCCGCTTTTGACGGTGCCGAGTACGCGCTGTTCGCGGACCTCGCCCGTGCGCATATCAACGCTGCGTGAGCTCTTAGCTTGGCAACCGGAGAGTCATGAGGGCTGATATTCCCACAGCTGCGGCACCGAAGAAGATGGCGGGAATCACGGCGTCGGTAAACGCGGTCGGGGTGAGCTGGCCGTCGTAGGCGAGGAAAATAGCGGTGAGTCCGGCGACACCAAACACAACGCCCACCTCGCGAATGGTGGCGTTTGTGCCCGAGGCAGTCGCTTGCTCTTCAGGAGCCATGCCGACGAGTACCGCGTTGACAATCGGAGAGAAGACAAGACCCATGCCCACACCAGCGACAATCATGGCCGGAATCATGCTGCGATACGTCATGTCGGGGGCGAGTATGGCGGCGATCCATGTTAGTCCGCTAGCGAGAAGAATAAGTCCTACGAAAATAACGGGACGGTTGCCGATACGCCCAGCAAGCCATCCTGAGATGGGTGCAACAAAAAGTGGGGCGAGCGTCCACGGCATTGTCTTCACCCCAGCTTCGAGAGGGTTGTTACCCAACACGACCTGCAAGAACTGGGAAAGAAGAAATATCGATCCGTACGTTCCGAAGGTAAAGAGAAAACTCACCACGTTGGCCATGCTGAAACTGCCGTTTCTAAACATGCTCAGGGGCAGAACTGGGTGCGACATGCGTGCCTCCCAGATGAGAAATGCTAGGAGAAAAGCAATGCCACCGATGATGCTGACAAGAATCCCCGTGCTGGTCCAGCCTTTGTCATTGCCTTGGGAAATACCGTAGGTGAGCGCAAAGACACCAATCACAGCACATACGACCCCGACGAGGTCAAGTTTCTGTGCCTTGCCATAGCTTTCCGGGATTACCCAGTAAATCAGTGCGAGGCAGACAATACCGACCGGAATATTGATCCAGAAGGCCGCCTCCCAACTCATGCCCTCAACGACAATCCCACCGATGAGCGGGCCAAGAGCAACGCCCAAACCGGAAATACCTCCCCATATTCCAATGGCTGCTGCGCGAAAACGCTCTGGAACCGAGGTGCTGAGCAATGTGAGAGAAAGCGGGAAAAGGGCTGCCGCACCCACACCTTGGAGTGTTCGCGCAGCGATGAGCATCCAGGGTTCGGTGCTGAGTCCACACAGCAGAGACGCGACGGTAAATAACGCGAGTCCCCCGGCAAAGATGCAACGCCTGCCACAACGATCGGCCACCCCAGATGACGTCAGGACCAGGGATGCGAAGGCGAGGGTGTAGGCATTGACAAACCAGCTGAGCTGCTCGAATGTTGCCCCGAGTTCCCGGCCTATGACGGGAAGGGCGTTGGTGACAATGAGGTTGTCAAGCGATGCCATGAGCATAGGCAGCGAGACTGTGAGGATGATGAGCCAGATCGGACGGGTTGGTTGCGTTGATTGTTGCGGCTCTGTGCCTTGGGTTTCCATATTGAGGGTTTCCACTGTTGTTTCTCCTTGGGATTCCTACTGCTTAAATGGTTGTAATCAATTGATTACAACCAGACCTTAGCGTGTGCGCTTGGATGCGTCAACAACAACGCCACCGCAGCTAAAACGCAGGTAATGCTACTGTGGCAGCGTGGCCCCGAAAAACGCATCGCAAGAAATCCCCACCAAAACAGAACGCCTTCCCGCAGCTGAGCGCCGCGAAAACATGCTCATTGCCGCCAGCAAGGTATTTGGCAACCTTGGCTACGCAGGTGCAACCACCGATGCCATAGCCAAAGCCGCCGGAGTGAGCCAAGCCTACGTGGTACGAACCTTTGGATCGAAAGAAAACCTGTTTGCCGAGGCGTCGGAACGCGCGATCAACCTCATCAAAGACACCTTCATCCGAGCAGCACAGAAGACAAAAGAGGCCGATACTAAAGAAAGCATGGGGCACGCCTACATCGAGCTCATGGCCGACCGCTCTAACCTACTGATCGTCATGCACCTGTTCACCATGGGGCAGCATCCCCGCTTCGGCCCCATTGCGCGTACCGGGTTTCTTGAGATTTATCGCGTAATCAACGATGCGTTGAACATGGGGACGGAAGCCGCAAAGGACTTCCTCGCACTGGGGATGCTCATCAACGTACTGCTCGGCATCCGGCTGGTGGAAGTAAGCAGCGCCAGTGGACTCAAAAGTGAAGACGAAGTGTACAAACTCATCCACGGCATTTTCCAAGAAGACACCGAAGCAGTTTTTGGCTGCCTGCGTCCAGACAACAAGAGCAGCGAGACCTGAATCCGGCACCACCACAGTCTTGAACAACGTTAGTGCAAACATTTGCATGGAAGTTTGCTTATGCCCAGGCACAAAAATGGGGCTTTTTCGAGCTTGAGCGTAAGCAGATTTTACAAAGGATCACAATGGCACCGTTCAAGCCTTGACGCGACGAGGTTGCGGTCTATCAAACTACCATCCCAGGCCACCGTGCAAAGTTTATGCCCAGACAGCAGTGAACCTTGTTAACCGTCCGCCATCACCAACCCCCTACACAGCTTCCCGAATCATCGCGTAGGAAAGCGTTTCTGGCAGCGTCGACACCTCGGCAACCACGCTAAAGCCGTAGCGCTCGTAGAGTCGGCGGCTGGCATCGGTGGTTGCTTCGAGGAAAACGGGGGTGGGCTGGGCATCGATAAGCGCGAGGCGGTGACGCAGCAACGCGGAGCCAATGCCTTGCCCGCGCACTTCTGGCGAGGTGGCGATGTCGTGGAGGTACCAGTGCGGGCCGTCGGGTTGATGCAGGTCAACGGCTTTCTGATGCTTGGCCCCGCGGAGTTCGGCGGGCAGACGGCCTCGAACCAGGCCGCGCAGGGTTTCCTTCCAGCCGTATTCGTCGTCGATATCGAGCATGTCGGGGGTTTCAAAAGTGAGCGCCCCAAGTACACGGCCGTCTACGGAGCCATCAAGGACCACGTCCACGCTGCCACTCCCCCGCAGGCCGACTCCCCATTCGCATTCGGCTTTGATCACGTGCCTGCGTATGCGGGGGCTGGGGGTAATGGCCTTCCACACAGGGTCGTCCATGAAGGCGTCGGCAAAGAGTTCCGACACCTGCGGAATATGCTCATCTGTTGCTGTAACAATATGCACCATTATTTCGCCAGCCGTTCCCACAACACCCCGCGATGCCATGCTTTCCGACTTGTCATACCTATCTACCCTAAAAGAAAAATCGGTACAGCACCGCTATTACACCCTTATCGACGCCCCGGAACAGCGCAGGTACGTACGCTGGAAGCTACACATACTGAAGGAGCAACAGCCATGCCCACCACACTTGTAGCCGGGGCAACCGGATACCTCGGACGCTATATTGTTGCAGAACTCCACCGCCGCGGGTACACGGTTCGCGCCATTGTTCGCGACCGCAGCCGTGCAGACGTCGAAGGTGCCTACGGTGCACCGAGCCTTGACGGTCTTGTCGACGACTGGGCCGTAGGAAACGTCACCGACGCGGCATTCACTCAGGACGTGGCGGCGGGAGTGGATCATGTGGTGTCCGCGCTGGGAGTGACGCGCCAAAAAGCAGACCCGTGGAACATCGACAATCGCGCCAACCAGAGCATCCTCGCCTCGGCGCTGAGGCATGGTGCCAGCTCCTTCACCTACATCAATGCGCTTGGTTCCGAGACCTGCCCCGCCGAACTCACCCGCGCCAAAACAGCCTTCGCGCGGGCTTTGGACTCTGCGGACATCAGCTCTACTGTGATCAACCCGTCCGCTTATTTCTCTGACGCGGCGGAACTGCTCACTATGGCCAAGCGCGGGTTAGTCCCCCTCTTCCAACCGGACATACGCCTCAATCCCATTCATGGTGCCGACCTCGCGGCCTACACCGTGGACCAGCTGGAACAGGGAAACACCGGATCCTTTGACATCGGCGGGCCGGATATTTTCACATGGAAGGAACTAGCCACCACCGCATTTCAGGCGGTGGGTAAGAAACCGCGCATTGTAAAAGTACCCGGTTGGACACTGCCGCCAGTCTTGGGGTTTGTCGGGCTATTCAACTCGCGACTCGCTGACACCATCCGCTTTGCCACCTGGAGTATGCAGCACGACTGCGTTGCGCCCACAACAGGCACTCACCATATTGCGGATTTCTTTCGGGAGTATGCGGGAAGGTAGGGGACAGCAAATTCTGCAGACGATATGTTTCTCTGCAGTATTACAGGCACATAAAACCTGATACACTTTAATGCGTGAATAACGGAAATCCAGAACTCATTACAGCTAGTGGTTTAAAACGGTGGGCAGAGACGAAATCCCGTGATGCGCAAAGCTACTTCCCCGAACTCATACGTAGACTACTGGTCGAGACACCTGAAGCTAGTGAAATTTCAATACGAACTGGCGACGGGGTCAGCCTTCCAGGCTATGACGGTGAAGCAATTATCAAGAAACCAACAAAGTTATTACCAGCAGGCCTCCTGCGATTCGAGTTTGGAACAAACAAAGATCCTAATAAAAAAGCAACTGAAGACTACAATAAACGCAAAGAAAAAGCCTCATCTGATGAGGTTTTCGTCTTCGTAACTCCTCGACGGTGGAGAAACAAAGAAGAATGGGTCAGTCGACGACAAGCTGAAGGCTCATTTAAAGAAGTAAAAGCTCTTGACGCTGATGACCTAGAGCTATGGCTGCAGCTTGCGCCAAGTGCACACATCTGGATCTCTGAAAAGCTAGATTTACATCCACGTGATGCCATCACCCTTGAAAAGTGGTGGGACGAATTCAGTAAATCGACAGATCCGTCTCTCCCAGTCAAGTTATTCGTAGCTGGCCGCAATGCAGCGGCTAGGGATTTCCGTTCAATGCTAGGTGGTGATCCACGATTAATTTCTCTTAGATCGGAATGGGAAGATGATGCCCTTGGGTTCCTTGCAGCAGTTTTAGCTGAACAAAATGAGACAAACTTCAGCAACACTTCACCAACTATTATCCGTTCAGCAGAAGTATGGGATCGTATCACTACATCCCCTGGTAGTGGAGTGCTTATTCCGCTCTTCTATGATCCTAACACCAACTGCGCTATCAGCAATGGTAGACATGTGGTGGAAGTTCTTGACAGCAACACGGCACGACGTGGAAAGGATGTTATAGAGTTACCACGCCTCAATCGCTCTGAGGCCGTAGATGCATTCCGCTCAGAAGGGGTTGAATGGAGGCAGGCAGACAGCCTTGCACTACTTGCGCGTCGAAGTATGCCCGCGTTAGTACGAGAAATTTCATGTTCATCTCGCATTCAACGACCTGGATGGTCCAGGTCTTCATCTGCCAATACCCTATCTGCATTGATGCTCGCCGGTCGCTGGATGGAGGACAGCAATTATGAGGATCTACAAGTAATCTCTGAGCTGGCCGATATTTCCCTAAAAGATTTAGAAAGCTTCATATCTGAAGCAACCCAGGGGTCCGATCCCGCAATACGCAAAGTGGGAAGCATCTTTATTTTCACCTCACCCAAACAGGCATTTCTTGAGCTAGGCAGTATGATCTCTTTAAATCTTGCATCAAGATGGGCCAAAATTGTAAGCCGCGTTCTTCTGGAGCCCGACCTTCTTGAAGGACTTAATCTCAAACAAAAGATCGAAGCCCAAATGGAAGGAAAACAACGTACTTTCTCACCCATCCTTCGAAGCGGTCTGGCCGATAGTCTTGCCCTAGCTGGTGCAATCAATTCACTAGGCGACGGCACCAAACTAACTGAGAAAGTTGTTAGCAACATACTTAGGCAAGTCACCTCCGATAATGATGAAGACCATACCTGGTTGGATATTGTTGATGTATTGCCCTTGCTCGCCGAGGCAGAGCCAGAAATTTTTTTATCTGCACTCGAAGATGACTTGAATACTGACAACCCCTCTGTAGCTCAACTATTTCAAGAGTCCCGAGATTTCCTGGGATTAGATTCTCAATACAAACATCATAACTTACTTCGAGCCTTGGAAACTCTTTGCTGGTCACCCGAGCACCTAGTTAGTTCGATACGGATATTAACAAATCTCTGCCGGTTTGATTTACCAAAAAACTCAGGCGACACCCCACTTATCAGCATGTCAAACTCTCTGTGTGGATGGGTCAGAAATACAAATGCAGATATTCCAACTCGGATTCAGTCAATTATAGCCTGCCACCTAACTGATAGTTTAGTCAGCTGGAATCTTATTCAAAAATTGTGGTCCAATAATTATAGCGTAGTTTCTTCTCTAGCTAGACCCCGCTATCGTTATTGGGAACCTGACAGTAAAATAGTACCAGCAATAGAAGGGTCAAATTTTATATCTGAAATAGTAAACCAAGCTATCGATTGGACACGAGAAGATAACTCTAAATTACCATGGCTAGTAGAAGCATTAGCTGAAGTGTCAGCAGAAGATTTTGACAAAATAATCACCTTCTTTGAAGTAGAGTTAATTATCGATAAATTAAACAAAGATACCCGTCTCTGCGCATTTGAAAAAGCGCGAAATATCGCAGCTAGATATGAGCATCTTGTGATTACAGAACAGACTATATCCAAAGAACAAAAAGATCGTCTAAACACACTTGTTGCTTCACTTGAACCGAGTGATGATCCACGCAAGTTCACTTATCTTTTCAGCTGGGATCCAAATTTACCTAATGTAGATACAATTGACAATGATGAATATTCCTTAGCGCTTCAAGATGCGAGACATAAAGTCTTTGATGAAATTTTTTCTCAATCTGCTCCCTGGGATCAACTTGAAGCAATAGCCAAGCGAGCTGGAAATCCCAGCCAGGTTGGCTATACACTTGCTCTTTATAACCGTACCGACACTCTTGACGCCATACTTCGATGGCTAGGTTCCGATTGCGCCCCACTTCAGGAAGCTGCCACTACATGGGTGAACCATCATTTAGAGATCAAAGGACCAGCTCTGCTTGAGCATATTCTTGGGCGCGACGACTTCACAGGAAAAGCTCGTGAACTTTTCATTTCAAGTATCCCTACGACAAGCCGATTCTGGCATATTCTCCATCGCTATCCCGATGATTATGAGGCCTTTTGGACACGGACTCAATTTTTCTTCATCACGGAGGAAGACATGATAATAGCAATAGAAAAATTGATTGATCAAAAACGACCCTGGTCAGCAATTAACGTGGCAAGTCGCGGAATACCCAATTCACCTTCAGGTAAGGAAAAGAATCTCCTAGAGTCCGCACTTCTTCTATCGATATTGCACGCAGCAATCGCGCAAGAACCCAACCCAAGTGAAATTCTACCACACACGTTATTTGGCATTAAGAAAATTCTTGACCATCTTTTCAATATTGACACGCCACTCGATAACCTGACGACTTTAGTTTTTGCTTATTTTCCACTGCTCCAACATCACCACGAACCACTCGCGTTAAGTTACGCACTCGGAGTAAATCCGGACCTTTTTGTTGATCTTGTTCGCCATATGCGAAAGAAGAAACAGAATTTGAACAACTCAAACAGCTCGCTTGATCTGCAGCCAATTCACGCATGGCAAATTTTATACAATTGGCATGGTTTTCCTGGGCGAAGAAAAGATGGAACACTCGACGAAAGCATGATGAAAACGTGGATAAAACAGGTTCGATTAAAACTATCTAAATTTGATCTAATCGACGAAGGAGATTTCTTTATTGGTCAAGCTTTCAGAAATATTCCTGTCGACCCTAAGGATATATGGCCACCAGAGCCGATTCGCGATCTAATTGAGTCACTTATGAGTAATCATCTGGACAATGGAATCCTTATAGGTTGCATCAATAGTAGAGGACCTACGTCGATACTAGACGGAGGCACCGAGGTAAGGAAATTGGCAGAGCAGTACAAGAAAGATAGTTTGACGGTACAAGCTCGATGGCCTCGAACTTTCCGAATTCTTCGTAGAATTGCCAACCTCTACACAAAAGAAGCACATAGAGAAAATCAGGAAGCACAGATCTACCAAGACCTTGACTGACTTGCCCCTGCTCAACTCCAGATAATGCACCCCACCTCGGGGGTGAACTTCCACACTTAAAACGAACCCATCAAAGCATCTAAATCGAACCATCCAGGCATTATACTGAAAGTAGGTTACCCTAACCTCAATCAAAAACCACATTTTTCACCCCATAACGTGCAGCACATCCCCATACGGCACCCCCGTTAGGCGAGTACCGTGGAGTTAGCTCTCCACAACTATTTCTGACTCATCCGAACGGAGTACTGCCATGTCCGTCACCACATCCCGATCCATCTTGTCCGAAGGCAACGCAGCCGCGTTGGCTGCCCTGCGCACCGCATTAGGCGGCGATTCTTCCGTAAGCACCCGCGAATTGGACCGCATGGCCCTAGCTGTGGATGCCTCCCACTACCTGCACGCCCCGGATGCGGTGATGCGTGCGAAGTCCCCGACTGACGTGGGCGTCGCTATGCGCGTTGCTGCCGAAATGGGCTGGCCTCTGACGTTCCGCGGCGGCGGCACGAGCCTGTCTGGTCAGGCACTGTCGGAGGGTTTGACGGTGGATGTCCGCAGGCATTTCCGCGGCATGGAGATTCTGGATGGCGGCCTGCGTGTACGCGTCCAGCCGGGGCTAACCATTGCGCAGGTCAATGGGGCGCTGGCGCGTCATGGCAGGAAGCTGGGGCCGGACCCGGCGTCGTCAATTGCTTGCACCATCGGCGGCATGATCGCCAACAATTCCTCGGGCATGACCTGCGGAACCACGGCGAACGCCTACCGCACCATCGATTCCATGACCATCGCTCTCCCCAGCGGAACGGTGGTGGATACGGCATCGCCGCAGGCAGACGACATTCTGCGCACCCACGAGCCCGCGCTGGTGGAGGTGCTGGAGCGGCTGCGCGACACGCTGCGCGGCGACAAGTACCGCGCGGATATTGAACGTCGCTACGCCATCAAGAACACCATGGGCTATGGCATCAATTCCTTCCTTGATTTCGATACGCCCGCCAAGATTCTTGAGCACCTGATGATCGGCTCGGAAGGCACCCTGGGGTTCGTCGCGGAGGCCGTGTTCAATACCGTGCCCGTGCCCAAGCGCACCGCCACCGGGCTGCTCATGTTTGATTCACTCGATGCCGCCACTGAGGCCCTACCCAAGCTCGTCTACTCAGGGGCCGATGTGGTGGAGCTTATCGACGCCGCCTCCATCCGCGCGATGGGTCCCGATGCCTCCTCCGTGCTCCCGAAGGGCTTCAACGTGGATCAGCATGCTTCGCTACTGGTGGAGTACCAGGCTATGGATGATGAAGGCATCGCCGAGCACATCGCCACTGGTGAGGCCACATTTGAACAACTCGATGGCCTCTCTACTCCCCCAGAAATGACCAACGAGGCATCCCGGCGCGCCCAAATGTGGGTGATGCGCAACGGCCTGTACACAAAGATCATGCGTAGCCGTCCGAAGGGCACGATGGCGCTGCTGGAGGACATTGCTGTGCCCATGGAGCAGCTCGGCGGTGTGTGTACTGAACTGCAGGTGCTGTTTGATAAGCACAACTATGATGGCGCGGTGATTTTCGGGCACGCGAAGAACGGCAATATTCACTTCCTGGTCACGGAGGATTTTGCCGGCCCCGAGTCCTTGAACCGTTACGACCAGTTCACCGAGGACATGGTGGAGTTGGTGCTGCGCGAGCAGGGCACGTTGAAGGCCGAGCACGGCACTGGACGCATCATGTCCCCGTTTGTGCACCGTCAATATGGTGATGATCTGTATCAGGCCATGGTGGACGTGAAGAACGCCTGCGATCCGAAGCGGATTCTCAATCCTGGCACGATCATCACTGACGATCCGCAGCTGCATCTCAAGCACATCAAGCCCACCGACCCGGTCCGTCAGATCATTGATGACTGCGTGGAATGTGGCTACTGCGAACCCGTGTGCCCATCCCAGCACCTGACCACGACGCCCCGCCAACGCATTGTGATCCAGCGCGCCATCGCTGCTTGTGAGGCCACCGGTGCCTATGACCTGGCGGAACGCCTGAAAGAGCAGGAGGTGTACGATGTCGTCCAAACCTGCGCCGTGGATGGTATGTGCCTGACGGCCTGCCCCGTGAAAATCAACACTGGTGATCTGATTCGCGCAAAGCGGCGGGAAACCCAGAACGAGACTCTGGACAAGGGCTGGAAAGTTGCGGCAGAGCACTGGGACATGGTGCTGCGCGGGGCGTCGTTAGGCATGACCACGACCCATGCGTTGCCGACAACACCGCTGCGTGGGGCCCTGGGGTTGGCACGTAAAGCCCTGAGTGAAGACATCGTACCTACCCTGACCAGTGAACTTCCCGGCGGCGGCAAGGTGCGCAAGCCGCAAACGGTACCCAACCCGGATGCCATTTTCATGCCCGCGTGTGTGGGCACCATGTTTGGCACCGAGCATGCTTGCGGCACCGGCGTGGGCGGCGCGGTGCGGGAACTCGCAGCCTACGCGGGCCTGCGACTCAGCACGCCGGCGGGTGTTCAGGAACTCTGCTGTGGTACCCCCTGGAAGTCGAAGGGCCTGGCCAAGGGCTATGAGGTGATGAAGGACAAGCTCACCTCCTGGATTGTCCAGCACACCCACCACGGGCGGATTCCACTGGTGTGCGACAACGTGTCCTGCACGGAAGGCATTATTGTGGCGTTGAAGAACGCCGGGGTTGAGGGCATTACCGTCATGGATGCCACGGAATGGGTGGCCACCTATGTCGCGCCGGTGCTTCCGCCGCTGGCCAAGGCTCGCAAAGCGGCGGTGCACCCGACCTGTTCCTCCACGCACCTGGGCGTCAACGATGCGCTCATGATGCTGGCCGGACTGGTCGCGGACGAGGCCATCATTCCCGACGGCTGGCGCTGCTGCGCTTTTGCCGGTGACCGCGGCCTGCTCCACGAGGAACTCACCGCCACCGCTACCCACGACGAGGCACGCTCCGTCAAGCACCTTGATGCCGACTTGTTCCTGTCCTGCAACCGCACCTGCGAACTCGGCATGACCCGCACCACGGGACACACCTATGTGCATGTGTTGGAGGAGCTTGCGGCGCGCGTCGCTGATCGGGCGGGAACGCGCTGACCGCAGCACCGACCTGGCTGAGTGTTCTACCCAGCGAGGTCGGTGAGTACCCGTACTACCGACGCGCCGTAACCCCCACCAAATAAAATCGCGTGGACCAGCAGGGGCGGCAACTGGTACCAGGGCACCCGCTCGTGCCATCCGTCAGCCAGCGGATAGGTGTTGTTGTAGGCGATGAACGCATCCTTACCGAACCCGCCAAACAAGAGCATCATGGCCAGATCCACTTCGCGATGCGCATAGTACGCCGCCGGATCAATCAACCAGTTCCGCCCCTCCACATCCACCAGACGATTCCCACCCCACAGATCACCGTGCACCAATGCTGGTGGCTCATCCGGCCCGCACAAATCCACTGCTTTGGGCAGAAGCTCGTCAAAAAGACGCTGCACCCCACTCGGAACAGCACCCATCGCCGTGGCCTGCGTAATGAGCGGCTGGACACGCCTATACACATAAAAGTCCGGCCACGACTGCGTCGGCGTCAGATCGACCTCCACCGAGCCAAGAAAACCCGAGTCGTCCCCATCAATCCCGCCGAAATGCGGCTGCGGAACCTGGTGTAGTTCCGCCAAACTGGTGCCAAGATCAGCTTCCGAGGTGAACGTGCGGCCGCCCTCCTCAATCCACTCCAACATCAACCCGCGTGACGACGCCCTGACAACCTCCGGCACTCCCAATGTTTCCGGCACTGTATCCCGCAGGGCTTTCAAGCCACGCGCCTCCCGCTCAAACATCTGCTTTTTGGGTTTCTGATGTGCTTTTAGGAAATATGATGTATCTGGAGTATCAACGCGAAAAGCCTGGGAAATATCACCGCCCGAAAGAGGTGTTACACCGGTGATAGTGAGGCCGTCAGTTAGTTCCGCTGGGAGTTGTGAGTAGTGCATAAAGCCCAGACTACCTGGTTATTTACTCTTACGCGGCCACCCATACACCGCCACAATGAATAGGAAAAGTGCGGCGCCGGAGGTCACATAAATAAACGAACCCCAGTTATAGGTGTCATCCACACCCAGCAGATCCCGTACCCAGAAGTAAGCGGCAGCGCCTATGGCCAGCGTCAACCATCGCAACACCAAACTACGCAAGCTAATGTCAATAACAATCGGCCTGTCATTGAAGGTGAAACGTATTTCTTTCTTGTCCGACACGGTAATATTCCTTATTCCCTTGGCGGGCAAAGAACAGATCATCACAAGTAGTAATATCACACTGACTATCGTTAGCATTTGTTATATGAATATTTCCCTTCATTTTTATTATTTTGCTAGTAATATTTTTCAGTATGCCAAAATTTTCTCAACGTATAAGTAGTGCATGTGCCACAATGATCCTGACCGCAGGGGCGCTAGCCATAACAGCGACAGCTCCCGCCGTGGCCGCTCCCGTCGACAATCCCACCATTGACCCGGTGGGATACAACATTGTCAACGGTGTGCAAGACCAAGAGCATCCGATTACTGTCGCCGATATCACCAAAGACACCGGCAGCAGCAGCACACCCTCATCCCTGGGTACGCACCCCATCCTGGAGCAGGACAACGTTGAAGAAAAAATCATTGAGGGCGATTCCCGTACCCAAGTCACCACGACCACCGAAGCACCATTCCGTTGGGTGGGGCTCATCACCTACACCACGCAAGCTGGTGGAACTGGTCGATGCACAGGTTCACTTGTCGCCGCCGATACCGTGGTCACCGCAGGACATTGCCTCAATAAAAACGGCAGCAACATCACCTTCACACCGGGCCAAAACGGCGCAGACAAGCGCTTTCGCACGGCCAAAGCAAGCCAAGTCTGGTACGACAAAACTGGCAGTGCCGCTGGCCACGATTGGGGTGTAATCAAACTGGAAACACCCATTGGTTCCGACGTCGGCTGGTTCGGCATGCGCACGCCCGAACCTGGATCCCTCAACGGCAGCTTTGCCACCGTCATCGGATATCCCGGCGACAAACCATTCGGCACCATGTGGAAGGGTCGCAACAAGATCCTGAAAACAAACAAACTACAGGCGTATTACTCCGCCGATACCTCCGACGGCGAGTCTGGCGCATCCATAGTTGACGACACCGCCATCATCTACGGCATCCACACCAGCGGCACCAACCAACAAAACTGGGGAACACTACTCACCGGTGAGTTGTTCAACACGATCGTGAACATTTCCAAACGGGAGGTGGAGGGCTAAGAGATGCCTACCACCTGGTGCGCTGGGCGTCGATAAGCGGCTATTTCCTGGAAACGATTTGATGCATCAAACAGCCCTCAGTCTGCCGCTCAAAATTAGAGAGAACTCACGAACTGGCCCAAAGCCAACGTAAAAGCGTTGGACGTCAAATCCCAGAGGTACCTTCCACGCCAGCTGAGACCTAAGAAAAGGAAATTATTTTCCGATTGATCTTATAAGATAAGACCATGACACGATCGGGCGGTGGTGTAGCGGCTGCATTCGGGTTCAGGTACCAATATCTGATCACTGTCGAGTTGCTGCTTGACTTGTACGCGAAAGGTTCGTCCGACTGGTTGGTCAGGGTTGACCCTGTCGGCCAGGATTCAGCTGACATCGTTGTTCATTTGACAACTGGCAGCCCGCCCGAGCGCGTGCTTCAAGTAAAGGCTTCCTTGCCGGACTCTTCGACCACAATCGGGGTCAAAGCAGCTCGTCAAATACTAGATGCCATGCAGCATGAACACCCAGATGCACGGCGACGCGAGCTCGTTACCAACCGACGCCTCACAGCCGAGCTCGCTGAAGGGTTGTCCAACACAGAATCCACACTCTTCAAAGCTGGAGGGTACTTTGTCCCGCGCAGAGAGTCACTAAAGCAGCTTGTAGAGAAGCTATTGCATAGCATCGGAAAGCTGCGTGCTGCGGGAGAAGGAGGACCAAGCCACGAGCTGCACTATCTACTGCTACGCCAACTAGTTGACCGTGTACACGAGGTTGGAGCCCGAAATCACGACCAAAGCCTAGTTCACGAGGATATTCGGGTGATTCTAGAAGGCTCAAATCCCATGCTATCAACTGCTCTTGGCGTGCGTGATTGGGGCAAGTGTATTCAGGTTCCCTCTGGAGATTTTATCGAGCGAAAGGAATCCTCTCGCTTCCTTGAAACGCATTTGCCCGCCAGTTCACTCTATGAAGGCGCTCCTCAGATAGCAGTACTGAAGGGGCTGCGCGGTATTGGAAAGTCCGCCGCCGCATGCTTACATGCTCGATCGCTCCTGGAGCACGTTGCGTTCGTCCTATGGTTAGATGCCAGTTCGACTGAAGTGCTGGAGTCTCAGGTTCCGATCGTTCTTGAAAAGCTGGGGGCGCGGTTTACCCCCACAGATGTACCTTCACGAGATCTCGTGGAGGTTTTGGCAGGACTACCGGTGCCTTGGGCACTCGTCCTAGATGGGGCGTCCAGTTTGGACGAGGTTGATCCTTGGGTGCCGCGCAGTGGCTACGGACAAGTTCTTCTGACAACGCCAGTGGAGACGTGGCCTGACTCATTCGCCCCTGCGATGTCCATGGACGCGTTTGACACAAACGAAGCTCGCCAGTTCATGGCTCACCGACTGAGGCAGCCTTTCACCTCGTGGTCGCCCGAGCAAGTATCCGCTTGTGACATGATGTCACAAAAACTCGCCAGATGGCCGTTAGCTTTGGAGATGGCGGTTGGTTGGATCGCCCGACACGGGCGCTCTGTCACAGCCATGCAGCAGTTCTCCGAGCGGGTGGACCGCCTAGACTTGAACAATGAAGGCCTCTTGCCACACAGTTATCCTCGGACCGCTGTCCAATTGGTTCGCTCTCAGTGGGAAGAGTTGTCCCAAGAAGCGCGGATACTCGCGTCATTCTTGCTGGCTATGGGTGGAAGTCATGTGCCCAGCCGACTTCTACTTGATGCGCTCTCCCGACTAGAGATATCCAACTCGGCATTGGAAGAGCTTCTTGCCTCAGCATTCGTACGGCAGGAGATCTTAGAGTCGGGCAATCCTCGCGATTTGGACGAAGTCTTAACCATTCATGGCTTTATCCAGCTAGTTATAGAAAAGCAAGGGTTACTGCTGCATAGATCTGCCGTAGATGCCCTCCTTAAAACCACCGACGAATGGGTCCAACAACTGACTACGAGTGGTCGCTTCCGTGAAGGTGCCGCTTTGGTCCGTCCCATAGACTGCCTCCTGAGGCGGATGGTCGAGGGATTCGAACACCCTAAAGCGTTGATGTTTCTCAGCATAAACATGCACAACTTCGCGCAGCTGGCCTTAATAGTCTCGCAAGCGGCAATCGCCCACAACTGGTCGAAACGAGCCTTCAACGTCCGACAGGACCGGCCAGAGTTAACCCAAAGTCATGCCAAGTTGATACAGATGCAGTTGCAAACTCTCTACCTTGTCGCTATCACCGCCATGCGCCTTCACAAAGTCGAGGAAATTGTTGAAGTTGGGAAGCAAGTCGGTTTCCTACTGCAACAGGGCGAACACACTATAAATGATATAGCTACGAAACATGCGCTACACATGCTCCGGGATATTCTGCATTCATGCCTACCTGCATCCAGTCCGCACTGTGTGCGCGACGTGGTGCGGCAGCTCGATGTCTTGGTGCCTCCGGGAGCACCCGAACCAGCGATAAGCGGAATAGGCAACGCTTTGATCAACAAGCTCCAGATCGAAGGAGCTTTTGCGCTCATGCTGGTGGAACACAGCGCTTGGCAGGCAGGGGTCGATACCGCGCTAGATGCCGCCAACCAGGCTCTAGAACAAGGGGCACTGGTCGACCACATGGTCGACATGCTGCTTGACGTAGGCCTCGAAGCGACCAAGCGACCGCTGGAGACACCAGAACTTCTCATCACTTCCGTCAAACGCCTCGTGGTGTGGCTCGATGACAACTCGGCCGCACTGGACTCTGATCAGCAGAGTCGCTATAAGATCCTGGGCGCCTTCGTGGAAGAAGATATTAGAGCACTCCCAGCCGCTATCCAAGAACTCCCGTCTCCAGAGGATCGCACACACCAGTTGGATGCTTGGATACAGCTGGCAGCAATCCTGCAAGAACAACGACTATCCGAGCACCGCCGAAAAATATTTGCCGATCCGCCACCATCTGTCTACATCATGCACAGCATTGACAGAGGTGACCAACTCAACGTCTGGTGGCGAAGCATCGAATCCTCAGCACCGGAACTATGGGTGCACGCCGCAGGGATAGTTTTTGTCAGCTCCAAGGGAAAGACCGACCCTGTACGTGAGAGCATGGCGAAAGCAGGCCTTCAAGAAATCACTCAAAAGGAGGCACCTGGGCCTGCTCACGGCTGGTCCATGGTAACGAATGGAAGCGGGCTTCAAATAACTGACGCGGAAGGGATTCCCCAGGTAAGCATCGAGCATATTCCAGAGGAGATCAACAACAGAATTAGTAAGCACGGGGGCCTACTTCTCATCTATGGTGATCTGGCTATCACTCAGCCCACGGATCGACTTTTGGCTGGATGGATTCCCTTGACTTATAACAACAACCAACCGCACCAAGATCGTCAAGACCGCTCGATGCCATGGTGGCGTCGGCTTTTCGCTTGACTCTCCTGACCTGATCGCTAACAGCACAAGTGATACCAGTATTGCTGCCAAGATTGCCCAGGTCTAATCTCAAGTGTCGGGTTTTGTGGATACTAAATAATAGAAGAAACAGCTATATTGCTATCGATGGTTCATACTTACACCTCCAATCCACAGCTAACTGACTGCGGCAAGGTGGCCGACATCTTAGTCTTAGTTTCTGGTATGTCGCCCCATGTCCAGCACACCCGACACGCCTCAAACAAGCTATTTTTACTGAGTACCTACATTCCATTGGTACCCGCAAAGCCCCCCCACTACTACCCCCTTGCTGCCCACATCCGCGACACGCCGAACAAACACACGTTTTGTCCAGTAACCCCAAAAATCCCCAGTTCAAAACATGAACTGGGGAAATTAACTGTGGAGCTAACGGGACTCGAACCCGTGACCCCCACACTGCCAGTGTGGTGCGCTACCAGCTGCGCCATAGCCCCTTGGTGGACTCCTCAAATGTACACGCTGCACTCATGTTGCCACAAATCAGCAGGCACAAGGCATAATGCGTCATGTCGAGGAGTCGCTACAGAACTCAGTGTTAGCTTCCTGTTACTTGAGCAACCCAGGCGTCGCTGACTTGCTGGCTGCTGTCCACAACAGAGACATCTTGACCATCTTTGTTGATCACACGGGGCGAAGAAACGCCACGGCCGAGCCCTTCCAGCTTGGAGGTGTTGGTTTCCTTCATCTTCAGGAAAGCATCTTTTTCTTTCTCATCCTTGATGGCTTTGGTGACATCCTCGGAGGCACCAAGTGTTTCAGCGGCTTTGGCGAACTGCTCGTTGTCCCACTTGTTGTACACGTCTTTCTGGTTGTTCATCAGCATGGCGCGGAAGTTCCAGTAGAGGTTTGCATCGCCGCTCTTGGCTACGGCGAGCGCCGCAGTGCCCGCGCGAGTGGAGTGGCCTTTGTCGGCATCCTGGCCGCGATCCAAGAAGTTGAGGGTGCGGACGTTCACCACGAGCTTGCCTTGATCGATCGCGTCTTTCATGGCATCGTCGCTGGCGATGGCCAGTTCAGAGCAGTGGGGGCAGGAGAAGTCTTCGTAGAGGTCTACTGTGGGCGTCTCAGCGGTTGCGGAGGCGCTTTTCAGCGTCACAGCGTCATCGGCAAAGGTTTCAGTGAAGGAGACGTTTTGCTTCTCCCACTGTGCTGCGATGTCGTTAGAACCACCGCCACCACCATGTGACTTTTGGCCGTTGATCACAATGTAGCCCACCACAACGGCAGCAATGACGATCACGGCGAGCAGCGCCCAGAGGAACCCGTTGCTGCTTTCGTTGGGGGACTTGATTTTGGAACTCATGAATTTAATCCTCGTGAAACAACTAGAGAAGGAAAGCGCAGGGCTCTCATAAACTCTTACGAACTTAACTCCGTAAGAGTTTATGCGCCATGCGCCTTAAATGCACTGTCAGCGATTGTTCGCGGCTACTACATAGCTGCTATGTATAGTTACACGTAGAGGGCCCATTTCTTGAAAGGCCACTTCACTACCCACGCCGCCCCAGCAGCAAATACCAGGTCGCGGAGTATTTCTGACAAGTATGTCCATGCTGTGACGTTGGCGTTGTAGCCACCTCCGCCGAAGCATCCGCAATCGATGGTCAACCCCCGTGCCCACGCGGAGATGATGCCTGCGATGAACACAGCGAAGATGACGCCGGATACCGCAGCTGTGGCCCGGAGGAAAATACCCGCGAGCAGCATGACCCCCAGTGCGATTTCGACGACAGGCAGTGCGGTGCCGATGAGGTCTGAGACGTCTCTGCTGAATAGCTCGTACGCGGCCACGGATTGTTTGGTGGTCACGGGGTCAGCCAGTTTCTGCCAACCGCTAACAAGCCAGACAACGGCGAGTCCAAATCGGGCGATGAACCCGATGGCGGTGGTGACCATCGCCGTCTTGTTATTCTTACCCGACTCAGCGTGCGCGGAATCGGCACCGCCCGCGTCGGCGTTGTTGGGAGTTAACGTCGTAGACACAGCACCCAACTTTAGTGGGTTTGGGCGGAAATGACTACCACGCAGCACTCCGTCAAAACCCCACAGAGACATTACCCACCAAGCACGTCGTCTACGAGCTCTGCGGCCTCAGACTGCACTTTGGCCAGGTGTTCTTCACCGAGGAAGGACTCAGCGTAGATCTTGTATTTGTCTTCGGTACCGGACGGCCGCGCAGCAAACCACGCGTTTTCGGTGCAGACTTTGAGCCCGCCGATGGGTGCGCCGTTTCCTGGAGCGTGGGTGAGCTTCGCGGTGATCTCTTCCCCGGCCAACGCGGTTGCCGTCACCTGTTCGGGTGACAAGGCTTTCAACACGGCCTTTTGCTCGCGCGTGGCGTTGGCATCGGTGCGGGCGTAGACGGGTGCACCGTATTGTTCCGCCAGCTCGGCGTAACGCTGCGATGGGGTTTTTCCGGTCACTGCGGTGATTTCAGAGGCCAGCAGGTCAAGGATGATGCCGTCTTTGTCAGTGGACCACACGGTCCCATCGTGCCGGAGGAAGGAAGCACCAGCGGATTCTTCGCCACCGAAACCGATGGTGCCGTCGATAAGCCCTGGCACAAACCACTTGAAACCAACAGGAACTTCCTCAAGGCGGCGTCCCAGTGCGCCGACCACGCGGTCGATCATGGAGGAAGAAACCAAGGTTTTACCCACAGCCGTCTCAGGCGACCAGCCGGGACGATTGCCAAACAAATATTCAATGGCCACAGCCAGGTAGTGGTTGGGGTTCATCAGGCCAAAGTCGGGGGTGACAATGCCGTGGCGGTCGGCATCAGCGTCGTTACCGGTTGCGATGTCGAACTTGGAGCGGTTGTGCACCAGGGACGCCATGGAGTTGGGCGAGGAGCAGTCCATGCGGATCTTGCCATCGGTGTCTAATGTCATGAAACGCCAGGTTGCGTCCACTTTGGAGTTGACCACGGTGAGGTTGAGCTGGTGGGCGTCGGCAATGGCACCCCAGTAATCCACGGATGCGCCGCCCATAGGGTCG
>ERZ772928.276-NODE-276-length-23880-cov-3.088898_pt1 | contig 23880 bp, 20 predicted proteins | sample MGYA00511686_ERZ772928 | MGnify/ENA primary metagenome ERZ772928 (study PRJEB29015, sample SAMEA2738063) | human oral metagenome | biome: human oral; feature: human-associated habitat; material: saliva | place: China | collected 2219 ... | reverse complement strand
AGGAATTCAGCGGCATAGAGGAAAACATCAAGTTCGAGGCAAGTCGTATCGAATGTCCCCGAATGATTATTCCCGAAGAGATCCAAGACTGTCTGATCAATGCCGTGGAAGCCTGCGTCAATGGCCCGCAGTCCATGCTCCAAGACTTCCCCGGTACGGTAGAGTCATCATCCAATCTGGCGTTGATCACGGCTAAGGAAGGGGCAATCTCCGTACGTTTCCTGGTGCGTAGCTCTTCCGAATCGCGCAAGATGTGGGTAGCATCGGCCATCGAGAGCGTTTTCTCATTGGCAGGAGCACGAGTGGAATTCGACGCCTCGTACAATGGCTGGCAACCTAATATCCAGTCGCACATTCTCGAAGTGATGAGCAAAGTCTTCGAAGAGTATTACGGCCAAAAGCCCGAAGTACAGGTGATGCATGCCGGTCTGGAATGCGGTATCATCCAAGGCGTAATGCCGGATATGGACATGATCTCGGTAGGTCCCGAACTCCAATCGCCGCACTCTCCGGACGAAAGGATTCATATCGAATCCGTAGCTCGCACATGGGAAGTACTGGTAAAAGTACTGGAGCGAGTGTAAGGAGTAGAAGTCGAGTTCGGAGGTATCTGCTATTGTTTTTAGAGATAGGTCTTACGAATTAAAGAAGTGAAACAGAACAATCGGAATCATAATCAAAACAATAACGAAACAGAGATGAAAGCATTTGTATTCCCCGGTCAGGGAGCACAGTTTGTAGGAATGGGAAAAGACCTGTACGAACAGAACCCCGAGGCCAAAGCATATTTTGAAAAAGCCAATGAGATATTAGGCTTTCGCATTACGGACATCCTCTTCAATGGCACGGCAGAGGAGCTGAAACAAACCAAAGTGACCCAGCCGGCGATCTTCCTCCACTCGGTGATTCTGGCCAAGACGATGGGCGAAGACTTCCGTCCCGATATGGTGGCAGGCCACTCGCTCGGAGAGTTTTCGGCATTGGTTGCAGCAGGTGCCATGACCTTCGAAGATGGTCTTCGTCTCGTATCGAAACGTGCCATGGCCATGCAGAAAGCATGCGAAGTACGCCCCTCGACTATGGCGGCTGTACTGGGTCTGCCTGATGAAAAGGTGGAAGAAATCTGTGCCCAAGTGACCGATGAAGTTGTCGTACCGGCCAACTACAACTGCCCGGGACAGATCGTTATATCCGGTTCGGTAGAAGGAGTGGACAGAGCTTGCGAACTGCTCAAGGAAGCCGGAGCCAAGCGTGCTCTTAAGCTCGCTGTCGGTGGAGCATTCCATTCCCCTCTGATGGAACCGGCTCGTGAAGAGCTGGCAAAAGCCATCGAAGAGACTACGATCAGTCAGCCGATCTGCCCCATTTATCAGAACGTAACGGCTTCTGCCGTCACCGATCCGGCAGAGATTAAAAAGAACCTGATAGCACAGCTGACGGCACCGGTTCGCTGGACACAGAGTGTGCTGAATATGACAGCCGATGGTGCCGACCACTTTATGGAGTTAGGACCCGGAAATGTATTGCAGGGTTTGGTGAAGAAAATTGCTCCTGAAGCGACAACGGAAGGACGTCAGTAATCAGGTCTTAAGACCCTCTAAGAGAAACGGTGTGCCGAGATCGCCCAAACAGCGACTCCGGCACACCGCTTTTTTTATTGCTTGCAGGCTTATACGACTACCTTTTTCTCCGGAGGCTTCTTGTCATACGCCTTGGAGAAGATAGACGGTTCGGGTCTATTCGGAAGAGGAAGGCGGAGGATTATTTCCTCCTGCGGGACTTTCGCTTGGAGCTGTACTTGCTCTTTTTCTTGGTGCCGGAAGTCGAACTTTTAGTGATTTGCAGCCTCTGACCGGGCTTGACGGAGGAGGACTTCAAGCCGTTTGCCCTCTTAATGGCTGCTACCGTAGTGCCATAACGTTTGGCGATGGACAAGAGCGTCTCACCTTGCTTGACATTATGGAAGATGGCGGTTCGTCCCGATCCTCCCGAGTGTTGTCCGCCTTGCTCAGGGAAATCCGATACCGAAGCCTCCAAGTCGGGGGAATAAAGCGAATCGCGAACCTTGTCCAATTTCTTGATGGAAGCGACGGGAAGGCGTAGTCGGCACAGCTGGGTATTACCGGGGATGATCCCCCTTTTGTATTGAGGATTGAGCAGTTGCAATTCGTCGTTGCTCACACCGGACAATAGACGAATGCGATCGAAAGATACTTGTCGGGACAGCATGATCGTATCCGTAGCCAAAGGAACGCCGGTCTCTCCGGCACAGATCTCATGTTCGATATGGTAGTGCATGGCATAGTATGCACCGATGAAGAGCGGGATGTAGTTCCGCGTTTCGCGAGGAAGGTAGGGATAGATCTCCCAGAAGTCGGTCTTGCCACCGGACATTCGGATGGCTTTGTTCACATTGCCGAGTCCGCAGTTATAAGCCGCGATGCAGAGGAGCCAGTCGCGATAGAGGTCGTACATGTCCTTGAAGTAGCGGCAGGCAGCCTCTGTACTTTTCTGCAGATCCAGCCGTTCGTCGACGAGGCTGTTTATAGTGAGTCCGTATATCTTGCCCGTAGCCAGCATGAACTGCCAGATACCGGCTGCTCCGGCCGGCGATACTGCCGTAGGGTTGAGAGCCGACTCCACGATGGTCAGGTACTTCAGCTCGATCGGGAGGTTATGACGGTCGAGTGTCTCTTCGATCTGAGGGAAATACAGGTCGGCCAGAGAGAGCATATAGCGGACAAGGCGACGACGTTCCTCGGTGTAGAGCTTGATGCACTGCTTGACGGCAGGGTTGAATTGTATGGGTACAGCCGATGGCAGGGCGGAAAGCCGCCGGATGTATACGGAGTCCGATGTATAAGGACCCGTATCGGAATTGACGCACGGACGCTCGCCACGTTTTGTCTTGGTGGAATATCCTTTATGCCAAGTGCGGAGGAGTCTCTCCAAATCCTTGTCCAAGGAAGAAGAGGGCAGGAGGCGACGGGCTGCATCGCGAAGCTCTTGGGTAGAGTCCGCCGGAGTGTAACGACCTATGGCATAGGACGATCGGACCGGCAGAAAGGCCAGAAAGGCAATGAGGGCAGGGAGGAGGCAGTATTTCATCCGGAGCATAAGGAGAGGTCAAAAAGTGAAACCGCAGCTAACTCCATAACGGAAAAAGCCGGACTTATCGTCTGTGCCCACCATCGGACTGAAATGAAAAGAGAGGTCGGGAGAGATGTTGAAATCGAGCAAGGACAGAAAGGAAAAGAGGTGGGGGAGCAAGATGTTGAAATCGAACAATTCGGCATCCACATAGGCATCCAACATCGTCAGGAAGTAGACGCCGAGGGTAATGATGATACTCAAATCCCTGTTGCGACGGTAGTACTCCGTGCCGCGCTTGAGACGAGCTTTGAGCTGCTCGCTATTGACATAATCGGCAGGATCGGCTCCGTAGGGGAGGAAGTTGTGCCAGGCCGTTTGCGACGGATCGCCGCCCATGAAGTCGGCATAGGCTTTGCGATACTCGGTGTACGTCTTGTTGTTCCACAGGATGGCATAAGTGCATCCGGTGAATGCGCCCCATACGATCGGCAGCTTCCAGTACTTGCGATTGTAGATCTGACCCGACCCCGGCAGGAGGGCCGAGTAGAGGAGTGCACGGGTGGGATTGGGTTTCCACGCCTTGGCTGTCCGGAGGTCTCGGGGGGATGCGGTAGAGGCCGGCGGGGAAAGCGTCTGCACTCGGAGCGTATCGGGGAGCTTCGTGGCCGCGGTATTGGCCGCACTCGCCGCCGGCCGCCCGATACTGTCGGGGACGACGCTCTGTGCCGCTGCCTGAGAAAGACAAAGGCAGAGGAACAAAACGACAATTCTCCAACGACTTCCGGACATGACGGCTACGGTGTGAGGATTAGCGGATACGCTCGAGCAGGGCCATGATTCGCTCCAGCTCTTCTTCCGATGCGAAGGGAATGGTCAGCTTGCCTTTGCCCTTGGCGTCGCAGTCGAGCTTGACTTTCGTCCGGAAGAATCGGGACAACTGCCCCGTGAGCAGGCGGTATTCTTCCGGCAGAGACTGCTTGGTTTTCTTCTGCTTGGCGGGCGAATCGGCACCTTCTTCGCGGTAGTGCGCCGCCAGACTTTCGACGGCACGTACACTCAGTCCCTGCCTGATGATCTCGGCATAGAGGGCAAGCTGATGCTCGGGATCGGGGATACTGAGCAAGGCGCGGGCATGCCCCATATCTATTTTCTTCTGGGTCAGACCTATCTGTATCTCGCCCGGGAGCTTGAGGAGGCGCAGGTAGTTGCTGATCGTGGTGCGCTTCTTGCCCACTCGGGTGCTGAGTTCCTCCTGTGTGAGGTCGTACGTCTCTATGAGTTTCTGGTAGGCCAGAGAGATTTCGATGGCGTTGAGGTCTTCGCGCTGGATGTTTTCGATCAGTGCCATCTCCATCACATGTTCGTCCTCTTCCGTCTTGATGTATGCCGGCAGGGTGGTCATACCGGCCATTCGGGCCGCACGCCAGCGGCGTTCTCCGGAGATGATCATATAGTCGCCGGCGGACTTCTTCAGTAGTGTGATGGGCTGTACCAATCCTATCGAACGGAGCGAAGCGGCCAGTTCTTTCAGGGACTCCTCCTCGAAAGTCCGGCGCGGTTGATCGGGATTGGGGTATATATCGCTGATGGCCACTTCGCTGATGGAAGAAGACCCTATGACCTCCGCATCGAGGAGGGAGTCCAGGCCACGACCGAGCGTTTTCTTCGTATGCTTCATATGAGAGTCAGGCTCCTTTCTGTTTGTGCTTTTTGATCAGCTCGGCCGCCAGCTGCATATGATTGACCGCTCCGCGGCTATCGGCATCGTACAGCAGTGCCGGAATACCGTGGCTGGGGGCCTCGCTTAGTTTGATGTTGCGCTGGATGACCGTATCGAAGACCAGCTCGCGGAAGTGCTTCTTGACCTCTTCGTATATCTGATTGGCCAGTCGCAGGCGGCTGTCGTACATGGTCAGCAGGAAACCCTCTATCTCCAGTGTGGGATTGAGCTTGCTTTTGATGATACGGATCGTATTGAGCAGCTTGCTGATCCCTTCGAGAGCGAAGTATTCGCACTGCACGGGGATGATGACGGAATGCGCCGCCACGAGGGCGTTGACCGTGATAAGGCCCAGCGAGGGGGAGCAGTCGATGAGGACGTAGTCGTACCGATCGGCTATGCCGCGCAGCAGATGGCGCATCACTTTCTCGCGCTCCGGCAGGTTGAGCATCTCGATCTCTGCACCGACCAGATCGATATGCGAAGGGATAATGTCCAGCCCCTCCACGGGAGTCGGCTGCACAGCTTCGGCCACCGGCAGATTGCACACGAGACATTCGTATACGGTGTTCTGCAGGGAGGCGATGTCCACGCCCAATCCGGAGGAAGCATTGGCTTGCGGATCGGCGTCGACCACCAATACTTTCTTCTCCAAGGTAGCGAGCGAAGCTGCCAGATTGATAGTCGTTGTAGTCTTGCCTACACCGCCTTTCTGATTGGCCAGAGCGATTATTTTACCCATATTTCAAGAATATCAATGCGCCAAAACTACGTATTTTCGATCTACTAACGTGGCACAGACGTGGAACATTGTATTACAACTGTTGAAAACTCCTCTATATTGTTGATAAAGGCTACACTATATATATAGTAGGGAAACGCCCCACGGGAAGGAACGCCCCGGCTCCTTGTCGGAGGGGGAAGGGACGGACGCCATCCCCCCTCTCGCCATGACGGTCAGCCGCGAAGGAAACGCTCCGTAAGGCCGGAGAAAGCGTCGATCCGCCGATCCCGGAAGAACGGCCACCAGCGGCGCACCTGCTCGGTCCGGGAGGGATCTATATCCACTACCTCCACTGCCTCTTCCGTTGCGCTCAGCTCGGCCAGCAGTTCGCCCTGCGGTCCGGCTACGAATCCGGAGCCCCAGAACGTGATGCCACCGGTGCGGCCTGAAGGATCTGCCTCGTGGCCGACCCTGTTCACCGCCACCACGGGAATACCGTTGGCCACGGCATGTCCGCGCTGTACGATCTGCCACGCCTGACGTTGGCGGAGCTGCTCGGCAGGCAGGTCCGTACTCTCGGTACCGATGGCCGTGGGGTAAATGAGTATATCGGCGCCCTGCATGGCCATCAGTCGCGCCGCTTCGGGATACCACTGATCCCAGCAAACCAGTACGCCGAGGCATCCGACGGACGTCGGGATGGGGGTAAAGCCCAAGTCGCCGGGCGTGAAATAGAACTTTTCGTAATAGGCAGGGTCATCGGGGATGTGCATCTTGCGATACTTCCCTGCGATAGTGCCGTCCCGCTCCAGCACGACGGCCGTATTGTGGTAAAGCCCGGGAGCGCGCTTCTCGAAGAGGGAGAGCACCAGCACGACGCCGGCTTCGCGGGCGATGGTGCCGAAGAAATCGGTACTCGGTCCCGGGATGGTCTCTGCCCGGTCGAACACCTGCACGTCTTCCGTCTGGCAGAAATAAAGCCCGTTGTGCAGTTCCGGGAGTACGACCAGCTCGGCACCGCGTCGGGCGGCTTCGCGGATCTTCGCTGCCAGCCGCTCCCGGTTCGAGCAGACGTCCGCCGTGTTGGCTTGCTGAATGAGTGCTACTTTCATAGTTCTTTGCTGTGGAATTAGCGTATGAATCCTTGGGGGTACTGCATCGTGACGCAGTGGAGACTGCCATGCTGCTTGACGAGCGGACGGCAGTCGATGCCGATGACCTCTCTATCGGGAAACAGCCCCTGCATCACCGAGAGGGCGACGGCATCGAGGTGCGAATCGTAGGTGGGCACGAGTACTGCCCCGTTGATGATGAGGAAATTGGCATAGGTGGCGGGCAGCCTGTCCGCTCCGTCGTACAGAGCTTCCGCCATGGGCAGCGGCACGAGCCGGTATGGCTGTCCGTCCGGGCGGCGCAGCTCCTTCAGCTCCTGCTCCATGGCCGTGAGGTCGGAGTAGTGCTCGTCCGAGGGATCTTCCGAGCGGACATAGACGATGGTACGGGTATCGACGAACCGCGCCAACGTGTCGATGTGCCCGTCGGTGTCGTCGCCGGCCAAGGCTCCGTGGCGGAGGGAGAGTACACGGCTGACGCCGAGGCTCTCTTTCAGCGTGTCGATAATGGCCGTGCGGCTCAGGCCGGCGTTGCGGTTCGGCTCGAAGAGGCAGCTGTCCGTGGTCAGCAAAGTACCTTCGCCATCCGTCTCCAGTGCTCCTCCTTCGAGGACGAAGGCGAGGCGATTGTCCAGGGTAACTTCTTCGGCGAACAGGCCCAGGGCGTGGAGCCGTCTCGTGATGAGGTTGTCGTGATGGGCGGCAAACTTCATGCCCCAGCCGTTGAAGGCGAAGTCGGCTATCATCGGACGGCCGTCGGCGAGGAGGGAAATGCCTCCGTGGTCGCGCGCCCATGTATCGTTCGAGGGCAGCTCGAAGCAGTAGAGCCGGTGGTGCAGCTCGGGAGGCAGCAGGCCGAACACCCGCTTGCGATCGGGGCAAACGACTATCAGCCGCTCGTGGCGGAGTATGGCGGTGGCTATGCGGACGAAGCAGGTTTCCACCTCGTCGAGCATATACGCCCAGTCGGTTCGGTCGTGAGGCCAGGTCAATTGTACGGCCTCTTGCGGTGCCCATTCGGGCAGGAATAGTCTCTTTGTCATCTCTCTTGTCTTCTGCCAAAAGGTCGGGTCTGTCAAAACGTCTAGACCTTTCGCGAAAAACGTCTAGACGTTTGCTTCGATACGTCTAGACGTTTCAGTCAAAACGTCTAGACGTTTTTGTCGGAACGTCTAGACGTTTTTTCGGGTACGTCCGTCCGTTCCGTTCGCAAGGGCTTGTCGTGCCCCTCGGAAGCTCTGTCTGTTCCGCCCCCTTGTGTCTTGTCCCGGGGCGTGCGGCGAGCGGCACCCTGCCAAACAAAACGTCTTTGCCCTCAAGCCTCGGCTCAAAGACAAAGACGTCTGTCGATCCCCGTATCTCCTGCAAGGGATATGGAAGGGGTCGGTCCTCCTTATTGTGCCTGCCCCTCCTCGGGAGTGGCTTCTCCTGTCGCGGGCCGGGCGGATTCCGTAGCAGCGGCATCTCCACCGAAGTTGATCACTGCAGAGTTCTTTTCTTCCTTCACCTTCTTGTCCAGGGTTTCCTTCAGGACGTTTTGGCTCTCATCGACCTTTCCCGTGTGGAGGAAGTGAGTAGAAACGATGGCCAGAACGGCAATGATACCGGCCGACCACCAAGTGGCCTTCTCGAGGAAATCGGTAGTCTTGCGGACGCCCATGATCTGATTGCTGGATGCGAAGCCGGCTGCCAGGCCGCCCCCTTTGGAGTTCTGTACCACTACGACCAGAATAAGGAAGAGCGATATGAGCAGGATGAGAATAGTCAGTACGATGTACATCTTTATATTTTGTTTTTGTCGTTAATAATCAACTTTTCTAAGAATCGAATTTGATCCGCAAAGTAAAGGTTTTTTTCCGGATAATTCAAACTGATGGTCTTTATTATCCTCAGTGCCTTATCGTAACGTCCCTGCTTGATGTATATACGCGCGAGGGTCTCGGTGAAGAGCCCTTCGTCCAGCTCGTCCGCCGGGGCGATCGGGGCCGGATCTTTCGCTGCCGGAGGTGCGCTCTCGGCCGGTGTGCCGGCTGCCTGCACGGACAAGACCGGCATGCTGCGGGACGGTTCGGCCTGATCGGCCGGCGACGTGGCGGCGAAGTAGTCCGAAGCCGAGGGGATACCGCTCGCTCCTCCGTAAGAAATCTCCGAAGGCAGGTCGGCTCCGCTTCGGGTCATTTCGTCGAGGAAGTCATCGATGAGCGAGAAGGCGTCCGGCTCCTTTTCGGCCGAGGCGGGTTGCAGCTGCTCCGGATGCGTATATTGCTCCACGAGCAGGTACAGCTTGCGCCTGTCCGGCAGATAGGGTGCCAGCCGGCGCAGCTCCGAAGCATAGCGCACGTCCTGCACCACATACATATTATATAGGTATAGGAAGACGAAGGTGGAGCAGTAGGGATAGGCCTCGTACAGGGCTTTCATCTCGGGCAGCGTGTCAGCCGAAAGCCGCGAGGGGTGCTCCATGTAGGCGTACAGATCGTTAGTCGTCATGGTGGGGGAGGATTACCAGTTCTCTACCGTAGCGTTATACACCTGCTTCACCAAGTCGTCGACCATATTGGCCAGCAGGGCGTCTTGTACGTCCACCAGCTGCTCGCTGCTGTCGAAGTCCGTGGAAGACGTAAAGTCCCGATCGAAGTTCTGTTCGGGGAGGGCCTTGTTCTCGTAGTGCACCTGTATGGATAAGGTTACCTTGGTGCGTGCGGCCAGATCGTTGTCCTGCACGGCGAGGGGAGCGAAGTCGTAATTAGTGATGACCACCTCGATGATCATGTCGGCATCGTTGGTTCGTGCCATTTCGAGCTTGGTACGGCGCGTAAAATGGTTTTGCAGGGCTTCGGTCATAGTCTGCGCCAACGGCGGATATACGCGGGTGGCCTGATTGGTCACATCCGGCATATAAAGCGTTTTGATGCGGCTATAGTCCAGAGCTCCTCCGTTGAAGCTGTAGGAGATGCTGCATGCCGAGCAGGTCAGCAGGACGATAAGCACCGTCGCAAGAGCGGAAAGGCTGTATCGCCCGAGGGTTCTATTCCAGTCCATACTCCTTGATTTTACGGTATAGTGTCCGCTCCGAAATCTTCAGTTCCTCGGCTGTCTGCTTGCGCCTTCCGCCGTGGCGTTCCAATGCAAGGGAAATCATTTTCTTCTCTACCTCCTCCAGCGAAACCGGATCCTCGGTGTATTCGCTGGCTTCCTGTATCGGCTCCACGGGTTCTGCCGCGTTCGCGATGGGGGCCTTGTGCGTGCTGACGCCCCACTTCGGATCTGCGGTGCGCTTGTCGTCGTTGCCCCAGACGTCCGACCCTACAGGCCATGAGGGCTGTTCGTGGTGCGCCAGGCGGTTCATCATCCCCTTCAAATCGGCTATCTCTTTCTTCATATCGTATAGCACCTGGTAGATGATTTCGCGCTCGTAATGGGGGATTTGTTTGTCCGCTTCGGTCGGTTCGTTCCGTCGGATCACGACGGGGTGGAGGTCTTGCATCCCCTCAGCGTCCAGGTAGCGAGTGATGGTCTCTGCCGATACCGTCCGCTCCTCCTCCAGGATGCTCAGCCTGTCGGTTATATTGCGCAGCTCTCGCACATTGCCGGGCCAGCGGTAACGCATTAATATGGTACGGGCTTCGTCCGACAGGCGCAGCGGAGGCATCCGATACTTCTCGGCGCTGTCGGCGGCGAATCGGCGAAAAAGCAAGGGCACGTCGTCCGGTCGCATACGCAGCGCAGGCACCTCGATCGGTACCGTATTGAGCCGGAAGAAGAGGTCTTCCCGGAACTTCCCGTTCGCTACCGCCTCCTTGAGGTTCACATTCGTCGCCGCTACGATACGGACATCCGTCTTCTGCGACTGGCTGGCTCCTACGGGGATGAACTCGCCCGTCTCCAGCACCCTCAGCAGCCTCGCCTGCGTGGGCAAAGGCAGTTCGCCCACTTCGTCCAGAAAGATCGTGCCGCCGGATGCTTCTTCGAAGTACCCCTTGCGATCCGATACGGCTCCGGTAAAGGAACCTTTGCGGTGTCCGAACAGCTCGGAGTCGATGGTTCCTTCGGGGATGGCTCCGCAATTGACTGCAATGTAGCTATGATGTTTCCGGGCGCTGTAGTAGTGGATTATCTGTGGGAAGAACTCTTTCCCCGAACCGCTCTCCCCCGTCACGAGGACGGACATGTCGGTAGGAGCCACCTGTGCTGCCACTCGTATGGCATGTTCCATCAGCGGACTGCTACCGATGATGCCGAAACGCTGTTTGATCTGTTGTACATCTATATTGGTGCTCATGGCCACAAAATTAGAAAAACCCCAATGCTACTGCCGTTCTTTCGCCATTCCTATCCGGAACTGAAGAGCCAAAGCTCTTCTCAACGAAGCCGTATCGGCTGCATCTATCCCGTACTTCTCAGGTAAAGGAAGTACCAGCTCCGTACCCAAAGGAATGTTGTTGGGATCTGCGATTTTCTCTTTGTTCTCTTCATATATATAGACCCAGAATACGCGGTCGCCATACTTCTCCAAGGCGATACGGGCTAAAATGTCCCCTTTGCGGATAACGATCCGGCCGAGATCCGTCGCGGCAGGTACAGTCTTTACCGTATCGACCGTCTTGGCGATCGTATCCACGGGTGAAGACATCCGGCCGGAAGGTTCTTGTCGGGCCGGCTCTTTTGTCGAGAGGACAGGCATCCGATACAGTAGCAAGTATGCCGCAGCAGCACCCAGTATCAGGACTGCTAAGAAGACAATAGCGGTCGTCCTCGCTCTCTTTCGCCTCCTCTCTTTCTTCTCTGCCGGCTCTTCGACCGGGACGAAAGGCTCCTCCGCTGCCGGCTGTGATACCTCCTTCGTATCGGGAAGCGGCTCCTCTGTCAAGGCTTTCTCCTCGGCAGGTGTAGGAAGTATATCATCTTTCGTCTGTACCGATGTATCGGTATCGCTTTCGGCTGGGACGGGGATCTCTTGAGGCTCTGCGACTTCCTCTTGGCTCTCTTCGTGCAATGAAACGAACGAAACCCCTTCTTCGACAAGCGGTTGGGTAATGGTATCGGGTATCTCTCCGGTCGGCAACAAATCGACTTGGGGGAACATGGAGAAAGGTCTGTTGAGCAACTCCGACAACTCTCCTTCTGCGATGAAGCGGTATCCTGTCAGAGCATCGCCTTCTTTCACCGGCTCGAAGCGTCCGAACTGCGACCAGGATACGGGGTGTCCTCTTCGGAGAAGCTCCGAAAGCAGTTCGGGGATAGCCTTCCACCAGCGCATCACGACTTCCTCCGTGTAAGGCACCAAGTCTATAAGAGCATGAGGGATCGTCTCTCGGATGGCCGAGGCACCCGAAGACGTCAGTCGGAGTTCTATCCTCGGCGGTACCAGCACACGTGAGCCGTCCGGCCGGATTCCTACATATTCATTCGCTTTTACAGCCTGCCACAAGCCGATACCATCTTGCCGTACAGCGTCTCCTTTGGTGAGGAACTGCCCCATCAAACGACAGTAATGAGACCATAGTTCGTTCGAGGTCGATACATCGACACCTGAAGCCGTAGCCAACTGTGCAATCCAAAGTTCCTGTTGTATCATCCGGTTCTGCTTTTGGTTTCGGTAGGAAGGGTGTTATCAGTCCACTATACGTGCATAGAGATCGAAAGGCTCTGCACCGGTCACTTCCGTCATATAAAACCGCCCGGATTTCAACTCTTGACCGGAGACGAACGGGATCAGTACCTCGGGATCGACCTCAGGCGAGTCGTATTCCGTACGCCCCACATAGAAGCCATCTTCCGCACGGTCTATGACTACACGCAGGCGACTGCCGATCTTCGCCTCGTTATGAGCGGCGGATATACGTTCCTGCACGGCCATCAGTTCGCCAAGACGTTCCTGTTTGACGGATTCGGGTATATCGTCTTGATAGTTCTTGTCGCAGTAGGTGCCGCTCTCGTGCGAATAGGTGAATGCTCCCAACCGTTCGAACCGGATGTCACGCACGAACTGCAGCAACTCCTCGAAGTCTCTCTCTGTCTCGCCCGGGTGACCGGTCATGAGCGTAGTACGCAGATGGATGCCGGGTACTTCCGTTCGGATCCTTTCGATCAGTTCGTAGGTCTCCGCCTTGGTAATGCGCCTGCGCATCTGTCTGAGCATCGGATCGCTAATGTGCTGCAAAGCCATGTCGAGGTATTTGCAGACGTTAGGCCGCTCACGCATCACAGGCAAGAGATCCAGAGGAAACTGTGCCGGATAAGCATAATGCAGTCGAAGCCACTCGACCCCTTTGATGTCGGACAAACGTGCTGTCAGTTCTGCCAGACGGTTGGCTCCGTACAGGTCGAGGCCGTAGAAAGTAAGATCCTGAGCGATCAGTTGGAACTCCCGAGTCCCATGCTTTACGAGCATCCGTACCTCTTCGACCAAGTCCTCCATCGGGCGCGACCGATGCCGGCCCGTGATAATCGGTATGGCGCAGTACGAACAGCTGCGATCGCAGCCCTCGGATATTTTCAGATAGGCATAATGCCGCGGAGTGGTCAGTTTGCGCCTGTTCTCTGCCTCGGCATAATAAGACTTCCCCAAATGAGAAATGAGTTGCTTCCAGTCGAATTTGCCGTAGTAAGCATCCACTTCGGGTATCTCCTTCTTCAGGTCTTCCCGGAACCGCTCGCTCAAGCAGCCCATTACGTACAGGCTGCCGATACGTCCGGCCTTCTTCGCCTCCACCATCTCCAGAATGGTATTGACAGACTCCTCCTGTGCATCGCCTATGAATCCGCAGGTATTCACCACCACGATCTCGCCGCATACCGAAGCCGGATCGTGATGCACGGTATAGCCGTTGGACAGGAACTGGCGCATCAGCACCTCGCTGTCCACCAGATTCTTGGAGCACCCAAGCGTAATGACGTCTACTCTGTTTCTTCTCATTCGCCAAAGAGAGAGTCCACGAATTCCTTCTTACGGAAGATCTGCAGGTCGTCTATGCCCTCACCCAAGCCAATGTACTTCACCGGTATCTTGAACTGATCGGATATGCCGATCACCACACCTCCCTTAGCCGTCCCGTCGAGCTTGGTCACGGCGAGGGCATTCACTTCAGTCGCTGCAGTAAACTGCCTTGCCTGTTCGAAAGCATTCTGACCGGTGGATCCGTCCAATACCAATAAAATCTCATGCGGAGCGTCGGGTACTACCTTCTGCATCACACGCTTGATCTTCGTCAGCTCGTTCATCAGATTGACCTTATTGTGCAGACGTCCGGCTGTATCGATGATCACGACATCGACGCCGTTAGCCACGGCCGAACTGACAGTGTCATAAGCCACCGAAGCCGGATCGCTACCCATCTGTTGCTTGATGATAGGCACTCCTACTCGTTCCGACCAGATCTCCAACTGCTCTACGGCCGCAGCACGGAAGGTATCGGCAGCCCCGAGCACGACGCTCTTGCCGGCCTGACGAAAGCGATGTGCCAGCTTGCCGATGGTAGTGGTCTTGCCTACGCCGTTTACGCCCACTACCATGATCACATAAGGTTTGGTACCGGAGGGTAGGTCGAAGCTGTCGCCATCGGCCGATCCGTTCTCGGTGAGCAGCGAGGCGATCTCCTGACGGAGGATAGTCGTCAGCTCGGAGGTGGAAACATATTTGTCGCGAGCCACTCGTTCCTCTATACGCTTGATGATCTTCAATGTGGTATCGACACCCACATCCGAAGTCACCAGCACGTTTTCCAATTCGTCCAAGACCTCATCGTCCACTTTGCTCTTACCGGCTACGGCACGGGTGATCTTGGCGAATACATTTTCTTTGGTCTTGGACAGGCCTTCGTCCAAAGTCTCTTTTTTCTTCTTCGAGAATAATCCGAATAATCCCATATCGTATATACTGTTATATCTCTTCCTTAGTTCATTCTGTTCTTGTAATCCTCATAATCGAACCGGCGCAACACCTCTTTCTTCCCGTCGGTGCGCAGCAGTACGATGTCCGGATGGCGTACACCGTTGAACATGGTCGTCTTCACCGTCGTGTAGTGGAGCATGTCCTCGAATATCAGTTCATCGCCCACCTGCAACGGCCGATCGAAACTCCAGTCACCGATGAAGTCGCCGCTCAGACAGCTGCATCCGCCTATCCTGTATGTGGGCAGGCCGGGTACCGGCTCCTGATGCGCTCCACGAATGACGGGTTTGTAAGGCATCTCCAGACAGTCCGGCATGTGGCAGGTGAAGGACACATCCACGATAGCAGTGGCAATGCCCTGATGCTCTACGATGTCCACCACCGTGCTCTTGAGGAACCCCGTCTGCCAGCCGAAAGCACTGCCCGGCTCCATGATAAGATGCAGATGGGGATGGCGGCGGGAGAAGTCGTTCAGCACCTGCACGAGGTGCTCCACGTCATAGTCCCGACGGGTCATCAGGTGGCCGCCGCCCATATTGAGCCAACGCGCTTGCTCCAGCACGGAAGCGAACCGATTCTCAATGATCTTGAGGGTCTTCTCCAGTTCGTAGCCGGTGCTCTCGCAAAGCGTATGGAAGTGCAGACCCTCGATACTCTCCGGCAAAGTGTCGCCCAGTTCGGAAGCCGATACACCGAAGCGCGAACCCGGTGCACAAGGATTGTAGAGCGCAGTCTCCACGGCCGAGTATTCGGGGTTGATTCTGAGTCCGAGCGATACGCCTACGTTCTTCACCATGGGCGAAAGCAGGTAGTACTGGCTGAGAGAGTTGAATGTGACGTGACTGCTATAACGCAGTATTTCCGGAAACTCCTCCGGCGTATAAGCCGGACTGAATGTATGAGCCGGCGCGCCCATCTCTTCGAAGGCAAGACGCGCTTCCCATACGGAACTGGCCGTACTGTGGGGTACGTATTCCCTGATGATCGGGAAGGTACGCCAGAGGGCATAGGCCTTGAAAGCGAGGATGATCTCCACGCCGGTACGGTCGGCTACGGACGCGATCAGGGATAGATTGCGCCTTAGCAGATCTTCTTCCAGTACGTAGGCCGGAGATGCTATGTCGTGGTATCTTGCCATCTCTTAGGATTAGTTCTCATTCGGTATCAGTTCCAAGAACAGCTCTTGGAGCTGTGCCTCATCAATGACAGAGGGGGCGTCGATCATGACATCCCGACCGGCATTGTTCTTCGGGAAGGCGATGCAGTCGCGGATGCTGTCCAAACCGGCGAAGAGCGATACCCAGCGGTCTAAGCCGTAAGCCAATCCGCCGTGAGGAGGTGCTCCGTACTTGAAGGCGTTCATCAGGAAGCCGAACTGCTCCTGTGCTTTCTCCGGTGTGAAGCCGAGCAACTCGAACATTTTCTGCTGCAGGGCACTGTCGTGAATACGAATGGAACCACCTCCGACTTCGACACCGTTGATCACCATATCGTAGGCATTGGCACGCACGGCACCCGGATCGGTATCGAGCAGAGGGATATCCTCCGGCTTCGGACTGGTGAAGGGGTGGTGCATGGCGTAGAATCGCTTCGTTTCCTCGTCCCATTCGAAGAGGGGGAAGTCCACGACCCAGAGGCAGGAGAATTTATTCTTGTCGCGCAGACCGAGCTGAGAACCCACTTCGAGGCGAAGTTCGCACAGTTGTTTGCGTGTCTTCATGAGGTCGTCTCCGCTTAGGATCAGAATCAGGTCGCCCGGCTCTGCCTCCATCGTTCGGCGAAGCTCTTGGAGCGTCTCCTGTGTGTAGAATTTGTCCACACTGCTCTTGACGCTGCCGTCCGATTCCACACGGGCGTATACCATCCCTTTGGCTCCTACCTGCGGACGCTTCACGAAGTCCGTCAGTGCATCGAGTTGCTTGCGGGTGTAAGAGGCAGCTCCCTTGGCACAGATACCTCCGATGTAAGCTGCGGAGTCGAATACGCTGAAGCCGTGGCCTTTCAGCACATCCATCAGCTCTACGAAACGCATATCGAAGCGCGTATCGGGCTTGTCCGATCCGTAGTACTTCATGGCATCGTGCCACGTCATACGGGGGAAGGCTTCCGAAATCTCCACGTGACGGATGGTACGGAAGAGGTGCTTGGCCATACCCTCGAAGGTGGACAGCACATCCTCTTGCTCCACGAAGCTCATTTCGCAGTCGATCTGCGTAAACTCAGGCTGGCGGTCGGCGCGCAGGTCTTCGTCGCGGAAGCACTTCACGATCTGGAAATAGCGATCGAAGCCGCTTACCATCAGTAGCTGCTTGAAGGTCTGAGGCGACTGGGGGAGAGCGTAGAACTGGCCGGGATTCATCCGAGAGGGTACGACAAAGTCGCGGGCACCCTCCGGCGTGGACTTGATCAGCATGGGGGTCTCTACTTCGAGGAATCCCTCGCCGTCAAGATACTTCCTCACCTCCAGAGCCATCCGGTGGCGCAGTTCCATATTGGAGCGCACGCAGTGGCGGCGCAGGTCGAGGTAGCGATATTTCATGCGGAGGTCATCGCCTCCGTCGGTCTCGTCTTCGATGGTGAAAGGCGGCACTTCGGAGCGGTTCAGTACATCCATTTCTCCGACTGCTATCTCTATATCGCCGGTGGGGATATTCGGGTTTTTGCTGGAGCGCTCCATGACGGTGCCCGTGGCACGGATCACCCACTCACGTCCCAAGTCTTCGGCGCGGTCGCATAGTTCGGCAGGTGCCGAATCACGGTTGAAAACCAACTGCGTAGTACCGTAACGGTCGCGCAGATCTACAAAGGTCATGCCGCCCATGCGGCGCACGCGCTGTACCCAACCGCAGAGGGTAACGGTTTGTTGCAGATGAGAAAGGCGCAACTCGCCACAGGTATTTGTTCTGTACATAATGATAAGGGGTTCTTCTATTTATGATCGATTTTGTGGAACAAAAGTACGAAACAAAGCGGACTTTTCCTCCTAAAACACTCGATGCTGCGTGGGGGTAATACCCTAAAAGCAAAGGCCTTGCACATTTGCGGAAAGTCCTATGAAGAAAACAGGTCTTTGACTCGATTGGGACTTTACGGAGATTACGTAGTGTAAGAGACTCTGTGATTTGACTGCATGCAGTCTGTTTCCAACATCCGACGGCTCTGCCGTCGTATAGCAGTTCTCAGACCAAAAACGCATGGGGCATGGGGCGAGAAAACGTGGCGCAGGAATTTTTTCGTTTTGGTTCGGGAATGAAAAATTTCTCGCGCGTAACCGAAGTAATTTACGCGCCTAAATCTCGCAGAATACGCGCCGCAATTCCATCGATTGCAGTGCGTAAAATTCAGCAAGAGGGGAGGAGAGGGGCACGAACTCCCTCGTTTAAGATAATGGTGCTGTGTTCGATACGCACATCATCGTACAGACCGCTGTCTATGAAAGATCGGAGTATACAGGCACCCCCCTCCACTAACAGCGACTGTATGCCGCGAGCGTGCAGTTCGGCCAGCATCTGCTCCACGGGAGGGCGGGAGGGATCGATCCGAACGAAAGAGACGGAGGAGGGATAGCCGGAGGGTTGTTCTTTTTCGGTAAATACCAGTGTGGGCACACTGCCATCGAAGAGGGTGAGGTGGCGTGGGAGAGCCAGATGGCGATCTGTGACCACACGCAGCGGATTTCGGCCGTACCAATGCCGAACCGTCAGAGAGGGATTGTCCAAAAGAGCGGTACGGAACCCCACCAATATGGCATCGTGTATCATTCGTCTATGGTGCACAAAGCGTGTGGCCAGAGGAGTACTCAGCCTGACAGGAGGGGTGGAGGCATCGTCGCGCAGTGCGTCAATGAATCCGTCGCTACTCTCTGCCCATTTGAGTGTGACATAGGGGCGGTGTTGCCGTTGGGCTGTGAGGAAATGCCGATTCAGCTCCTCGGCTTCCTCTGCAAGTAGTCCCACTTGGACCGATACGCCTGCGTCATGCAACATCTTGATGCCTCTTCCTGAAACGGATGGGAAAGGATCGAGCGTGGCCACCACTACATGAGGGATGCCCTCCCGAAGGATCAGCTCGGCACAGGGAGGCGTTTTGCCATAATGAGAGCAAGGCTCCAGACTGACATAGAGGGTACTTTCTCTGAGCAAAGCCCTGTCTCGCACAGAGTTTATGGCGATGACTTCGGCATGGGGCATGCCGGCACAGTGGTGGTAGCCCTCACCGATGATACGCCCATGAGCCACAAGGACTGCTCCGACAAGCGGATTGGGAGAGGTGAACCCTTCGGCATTCTGTGCTAATTCGATGGCACGACGCATATACAGAGGATCGGGAGTCATACCTAATTGCTAATTTTGTTTCTGATGATTACGCTTAACGAAGCTCAACAGCGAATCGAATCGGCACTGAACGGTCGATACGACAAGGACGAACTGCGCAGCATCATGCGAGGGCTACTGACCGAAGCAACCGGCCTAAGCCGCTCCGCACTTTTGCTTGCAGACAAAGATACGCTTTTATCGACCGAAGCATCGCAAGCTCTATCTCGCTATCTGGATCGCATGAAGACAGGAATGCCGCTACAGTATGCCGTGGAACATGCGCCTTTCTTCGGGTATGAATTTGCGGTAAATCCTTCTGTGCTGATTCCCCGTCCTGAGACGGAGGAACTGGTGGAGTTGATCCTGCGAAAGGAGAGGCCTGCGGCGGCTCCGCTTTGTCTGCTCGATGTCGGCACGGGCAGCGGATGTCTGGCCATCACATTGGCACGAGAACTTCGAGCCAAAGTATGGGCGATGGATATTTCACCCGATGCTTTAGCTACGGCTCGTACCAATGTCGGAGAAGACGACCGGATATTTTTCTTCGAGGGCGATATTCTTTCTCCCGATAATCGTTGGGACGTACTCCCCCCCGTGGACATTATCGTCAGCAATCCTCCGTACATCATGCCTGCGGAAAGTGCCGATATGGCGTATCATGTGCTGGGACATGAACCGGCCTTGGCTCTCTTTGCGCCCGAGGAGGATCCTCTCCTTTTCTACAAAGCCATTGCCAACCTTTCCGGCAGCGGTAAACTACGCTCCGGCGGACGGCTTTATGTGGAGCTGAATCCGCTGCTGGCTGAAGCCACATGCGAAGTATTTTCGGCCAAAGTGGGATGGTGTGAAGTCCGATTGCACACGGATCTCTCCGGCAAGAGCCGTTTTCTCTCGGCAAAATATTTACCCGCTAACAAAGCATGAAGACAGAGGAGGAACTACTGAATCGTATGCAAGCCTACTGCGCCCGTACGGAACATTGCAGATCAGAAGTGGCAGCCAAACTGCGACGGGCAGGGACAGACGAGCTAATGATAGAGCGGCTGCTGCAGCGGCTTGTGGAAGATCGGTTCATTGATGAGGATCGTTTTGCCCGTGCTTATGCTCGTGACAAATACCGATTCAATGGCTGGGGCCCCAAGCGCATTGCTTCGGAACTGGCCAAACGGCGTATTCCGGATTCGATCATCGGTTCGACCTTATTGGATTTGGAGGAGGGAGAAGATAAGATAGAGGATAACCTGCCGCGTCTCTTGGAGCGCAAACTTCGAAGCATAAAGGATACGGACGATTGCGGTCGTCTGCACCGCTTGGTGCGCTGGGCTGTGGGACGAGGATTCGAATACGAACAGGTGATGAGGGAGGCATCACGCCTCCTCCGCAAAGGGTATGAGGAAGACAGCTAACGGTACGGGCCGGCATATCCGATTGCTGATTCGTAAGGTGTTGGATCTGTTTTTCCCTCGCTATTGTCCTGTATGCGACAGCTTGCTCGCCGAGACGGAGATCGGGGTCTGTCCTCGTTGCATGGTGAGAATGCCACGGTATATCGAAGGGATGCAATATGGATTAGATCGTCTGAATGGGGATGTTTATATCGACGCGCTGTACAGCCTTTTTATTTTCAAAGAGGACGGGGGTGTAAGGCCTATGATACACGCACTAAAATATGGAGGATACAGTGAGATCGGCGAAATGCTCGGACGAATGGCCGGCCGATCCTATCCTTTCCTGTCCAAGGATTACGATCTGATAGTGCCGGTTCCTTTACACCCACGCAAACAACGTAAGCGTGGCTACAATCAGGCACTCCTCATCGCACAGGGATTAAGTCGCGTAACGGGAATACCTGTTCAAGAAGGTTTGCGCAGAAAGGTATATACGGACAGTCAGACCGGACAGTCCTATTCGGAACGAAAGTCAGCCATGAAAGGGAAGTTTGCCCTCTCCCCGAATACGCGCGTGGCCGGTATCCGTGTTCTTTTGGTGGACGATGTGCTGACTACCGGAGCTACGGTACAGGCTGCGGCCGAGCCATTGGCAGAAGCCTTTGCGGCCAAGATCGGTGTACTGGTGGCAGCCGTCACCAAACGTCCCTCGAATTGGTCTCATTATTCTGATGAGCGATAGGCCGAGTTTATAACCCCTCCTTATGCTCTTTCCTCTCCGATTAGGTTCCTTATTCTAACGAAAGAGGCTGCGTTCCGAGGATTATTCCTTGGGACGCAGCCTCTTTTCCGTATAGGAGTGTCGGTCAGCTTACCAAACGACTACGCGCTTTTCGGGTTCCAAATACATCTTATCAGTAGGCTGTATATTGAAAGCTTCGTAGAAAGCTTCGATATTGCGCAGTGCTTGATTGACGCGCAGCTCACCCAAACTGTGCACATCGATCTGTGTGAGACGCAGAACCTCTTCCGGACGAATATTTTGTCCCCATAGACGGGCATAACCGATAAAGAAACGCTGGTCGGGAGTGAATCCGTCGATTTCTTCCATTACCTCACCCTTGGCAGCATTGCGGAAAGCCAGATAAGAGATGAGGAGACCGCCCTGATCTGCGATGTTCTCGCCAAGTGTCATATTACCATTGGCACGAACACCATCGGCTACGTAGATCTCGCTGAACTGATCGGCCAGTTTTCGGGCTGTGGTCTCGAACTTCTGAGCATCTTCAGCAGTCCACCAGTTGATCATATTGCCGTCTTTGTCGAAGTTGCGGCCTTGATCGTCGAATCCATGCGTCATCTCGTGTCCGATCACTACGCCGATACCGCCATAATTGACAGCATCGTCTGCATCCATGTTGAAGAAAGGCGGTTGGAGGATGGCTGCAGGGAAACAAATTTCGTTTGTGGTCGGATTGTAGTAGGCATTGACATCCTGCGGATTCATCAGCCAACGCTCGCGATCTACAGGCTTGCCGAGGTCAGCCATATTGTCGTCATGCATCCATTTGCTGGCGCGTTTGATATCGGCATAATAGCTGTCTCCCTTGATTTCCATCTTGGAATAGTCTTTCCACTTGTCGGGATAACCGATCTTGATGATGAAGGAATTGAGTTTTTCCTGAGCTTTCATCTTCGTGGAGTCGCCCATCCATGTAAGCATGTTGATACGCTCTCCGAGAGCCGTTTGCAGGTTCTTGACGAGTTTGAGCATGCGCTCTTTTGCTTCGGGTGGGAAGTATTGCTTTACATAAACTTCGCCCAGTGCTTCGCCCAGAAAGCTGCTTACCATACCTACGGAACGTTTCCAGCGAGGATGCATTTCGGTGGTTCCACTCAGCGTCTTACCGAAAAAGTCGAAACGAGCTTGCTCGAAGTCATCGCTCAGATAGCTTGCTGCACCGCTGATCGTGCCGGCGAGGAGATAGTCCCTCATTTCGTTCAGATCGGCTTTGGCAAACCAAGAGTCGAACTTCTTGAAGAAATCGAGTTGCTCCACATCCCACTCTTCGAGGGAGGTGAGCTGACGATCGGCGAGGTAAGTAGTCCAATCAAAGCCTTGGTACTTATTCGTAAACTCTTTCACTGCCATCTTATTGTAGTTACGATGGGTATCGCGTAGTTCTTCTTTGCTGTAGCAGATTTGTGCCAGTTCGGTTTCCATCTTCATAGCGTTCTTGGCAATACGGGTAGCTGCTTCATCGTCGTAGCCGGCCAGCTTAGCAATTTTGTTCAGATAAGCTACATATGCCTCGCGTATTTGCTGAGACTTGGCATCCTGCTTGAGATAGTAGTCTCGATTGTCAAGAGCCAAGCCGGTCTGGGTGATATGGAAGATGTTCATCTCGCTATTCTTGGCGTCGGCATAAACGTACGATCCGAAGAATGTGCTTCCACCCATATTGTCCTTAGCAGCGGCATACTTCACCATAGCAGCTCTGTCCGCAATGGCTTCGATCCTCTGAAGATCTTCCTTCAGAGGAGCTGCTCCGTCTTTATTCCGTTTGATGCTATCCATAGAGCGTAGCTATACGATACTCATTAGTGCCGACTTCATGCTGTCCTGCTGCAAGGTTGTCCACAATCAGGTGTACACGCTCGAGGGTGCTGTCGTGCAGGATGTCGAATGAGCCGTAGCGACTATAAGCAGGTTTGAGCGGATTGTTTTTCATCCAATTGCCGTTGCAGTAGCGATAAAAGTCGTCCTGCGGGCGTACGGATGTATCCATGGCACTGAGGTCGATGGCCGGTACCGGCTCGCGCTTCCTGTCAGTATCGTTAGTCTGACCCTTATTGCCATTGCAGCCGGTCAGCATCAATGCGCCGATTACTGCCGGCGCAAGGCAAAGAAACTTGATTGTCTTGTTCATTGTTTATGATATTTGGCATTAAAACAATTTCGTTGGGTATTCCCCGGCTTCCGTCAGTTCGCGTAGTTTGGCTACGACACCGGGGCGATCGTCCGAATAAGTGACACCGAACCATCGGGCTGTCGTATCCAGCACTTCCACCGAAGCTCGACCGCTGCGAATAAGATCGTTCACAACGAAGGGAATGAAGAACTCGCTCTTCAGCTCCTGCCCATGAGCATTCAGGAAGTTGATGAACAGTTCTTCCGAATAGTCGAAGTAGTCAGGAGTGAATCCCCACATATTCATCGAAACGGGTGCATCCTCTGCCAGCGTACATATCTTTCCGGTCTCATCTCGGAATGAGATAGTACCGTCTGTGCGCTCGATGCCGGTACGCTCCACCACACCGGTAAGCAAATGTTTTTCATCTACCTGGCATACTCCACGCGAAACGCCACCGCTTTCGCTCAGGGTATTACCCACACGGTAGCCGACCATGCAGTATTCGCCTTGCTTACCTTCCAAAGTCATGAGCTTACGAGCCAGAACTTCAAAACCATTGCGTCCATAGAAATCATCCGCATTGATGACAGCAAAAGGTTCGCGAATCGCATCTCGTCCCATCAGAACGGCGTGATTCGTTCCCCAAGGTTTCTCGCGCCCTTCCGGACAGGAGAATCCTTCCGGCAAGCGATCCAATTCCTGAAAAACCAGTTCGACA
>ERZ772928.269-NODE-269-length-24278-cov-6.774305_pt1 | contig 24278 bp, 16 predicted proteins | sample MGYA00511686_ERZ772928 | MGnify/ENA primary metagenome ERZ772928 (study PRJEB29015, sample SAMEA2738063) | human oral metagenome | biome: human oral; feature: human-associated habitat; material: saliva | place: China | collected 2219 ... | reverse complement strand
AGATCCAATATCTAGAAAAAACAGTAAATGTGAGCCCCTTTCCGTAATACGCTCTAATAATTGATTGGGTTTATCGTATAAATTGACCTTCCCAATTCTTAAAATATATATTTGTTTGGACTTTTGGATAGCATCCTCAAGACGAGCTTGTTGAAAATAATCTTCTTCTAAAACAAAAATATCTAACATGCTCAATACCTCCGTTTTATAACATTTCCTTTCAATAACTTGATGAATTAGCTACTTATGGAACGAATCCTATACTTTCATTTTGATTCTACAACTTTCGCTAATTTACGGCAAATATTTTCAAAACATATTGAACAATATATTTATTCAACTCTTGAAACTAAAAAAACACCACCCTCAAAAGAGAGTGATGTTACAACTCTTAAGCAATGTCCACATAGCGTCTTGCACCACTATAGGTTACATAAGACAACCAAGTATGGCCATCAGCTGTTAGGACCTTGTCATAGCGAACGGACATGCCTTTATCATAGTAGGCTAACTCTGGGCTAGCGGCACTTGGTTGTGCCTTGATTGAGCTAGGTTTTGTAAAGGTATAGGTGCCAGTTGCAGCGAGGCTTGGACTTGCTGGTTGAGTAACTGCTGTTGCCTTAGCATCAATAGCAACGTATCGGCGGTTGCCTCCATGGCTGACATAAGAGAGCCATGTATGACCATCTGCAGTCACCAATCTGTCATAGTTAACGGACATACCAGCATCATAGTAGGCCAACTCTGGACTTGCCACACTTGGTTCTGCTTTAATGCTAGAGCGTTCCTTGAAAGTGTAGGTTCCAGATGATAGTGTACTTGGTTGAACTGGTTGTTCTACAGGTTTAGTCACACTTGTTGGTGCGATAGCCACATAGAAACGATGTCCTGAATAGCTAAGGTAAGAAAGCCATGTATAGCCGTCATTATTGACAACCTTGTCATAGTTAACTGACATACCTGAATCATAGTAGCTAACATCAGGGTTGGCTACCAAAGGTTGAGTCTTAATGCCAGAACGAGCAGTAAAGGTGTATGAACCTGAAGCTGGAAGGTTGTGGCGGGTTGCATTTTGAACTGGAACAGTTGTGCTAGTGCCTCCAATACCTACCATCTTACCATCTTGAACATAGTAGAGATGGACAATATATTCGCCCGCTTCAGCCTTATGATCACTAACATTGATGCGAACCTTGTAGCTACCATCACTTTGTCTGTCGGCTTGGTGCCATACAAGATCATCTTGGCCGTCCTTAGCTGTCCATACTGGAACACTTACGCCTTGGATAGCTTTATCACCACCAGAAACATTAGTGATATGAACGTCAAAACCGAGGTTAGAGAGATTTTCAATATTGATAGTACCGCTTGGTTTGCTTTCTTGTTGAGCAAGTTTAGACACGGCTACATAACGGCGGTTGCCATTGTAGCTGAGGTAAGAAAGCCATTGGTAACCGTCACCACTGACAATCTTGTCGTAGTTGACTGACATGCCGGCATCGTAGTAGGCCAACTCTGGACTTGCCACACGAGGTTCTGCCTTGATGCTAGAACGTTCTTTGAAGGTGTAAGTTCCTGCATCAGGAAGGCTATAGCTAGTAGTTGTATGAGTTTCTTCAACTTTGGCAGGTACTGTGTAAGTTGTGCCACCCACACCAACCAATTTACCATTAGTTTCAACATAGTAAAGATGAACATTGTAGAGGCCACGTTCATTCTTGTGGTCACTTAGACTGACGTTAACCTTGTAGTTACCATTGTTAAGACGAGTCGCATTGTACCAGATGATGTCATCTTGGCCATTCTTTTCAGACCAGATTGGAACAGACACTCCGAGGACACCGTTTTGATCTGATACATTACTGATAACCACGCTAAAGTCACCATTGTTATGACTTTCAATAGAAATGTCGCCTCTTGGTTTAGCTACAGCCTCTACAACAGCACCTAGGTCGACATAACGACGAGTACCACTGTACGAAGTATAAGAAATCCAACGGTGGTTGTCAGCAAGCAAAGATCTATCGTAGTTGACTGACATACCTGGATCAAAATTGAACTCAGTCTTAGCAGTCAAGCTAGGTTGGTTCTTCACATCTGCAGGTTTAGTGAAGTAATAAGTACCACGTTCAGGGATGGTTTCATCTCTAGTCGCTTCAGTGGTGCTACTAGTATTTTCGACCTTCAAAGCTGCGATATCAGCGTAGTAGCGTTCATAGTCGTAACCAATGTAAGAAATCCATTGGTGATTGTCTCTCTTCAAGACCTTGTCGTAGATAACATGGTCACCTGCACTAAAGACGAAAGTAGGTTTGATATCCATGACTGGAGCTGTACGAATTTCAGTTGTGCGACGGAAATAATAGGTGCCGTTTGATGGAATATCAAGAGAACCATCAGCAGTCACTGGACCATCCACACCAGGTTGAGGAGTATCCACAGCTTCACGGTCAGTAACTCTAGCTTCTGCTACTTCTGAAGTTGCTGAACGGTTAGTCTCACTTGCTACTTCAGAGCTAGCTACTGATGACACTTCAGAACGTGGGCTAGCCACTTCTGATCTAGAAACAGTAGCAACAGCAGATGCAGAATGAACAACCTCTGCCGGTACTTCCAAAGAAGCAGCCTCGCTAGCCACTACACTATTTGCTTCAGAAGAGGCAACCTCACTGCTAGCAAGCTTAGGTCTTGGCGCTTCAGATCTTGAAGCTGGTTGATCGAGGACATCGGTAACAGCTTCTGAAATTGCCTGGTCGATTTGAAGTGGTTCAGAATTATTTACAAAAACTTCATAATCCTTGCTGGTACTTGTGCTGTTGGCTTGTTCCTGAGCCAAAGCATGTCCACCAAGCATCAAGCTCGCACCAATTAAAACTGATGCAGTTCCAAAAGAATATTTACGTATTGAGTAACGTTGACGTTCCTTAAAAACATATGCCTTTCTCATTTTGATCACTCTCACTTTCTAGGCTGTTTGATAAAAATGGAACCGTTTTCATACTCCTATTATACCCCTTTGAAATATTTTTTACAATTATTTCAATAATATTACTAAAATTTTTTAAGAAAAAAAGATAGGATTTTCATCCTACCTTTTCAAGTTACTTTTATTGTATCACATCTTAGAGCTGTTCTGCTACTGCTGAAAGAAGGTCTTGGATACCATTAGCGTCGCTACCACCGGCCATGGCCATGTCTGGTTTACCACCACCACGACCTGATACGATTGGTGCGAGAACCTTGATAACATTACCTGCGTGAACATCTTTAGACTTGCTTGCTACGAGGACATTAACTTTTTCGCCAATGTGAGCTGCAAGGACAAGGACATCAGAGTAGTCTGCTTGTTTCCATTGGTCCGCGAAGGTACGAAGGGCACCTGCATCAGAAACTTCTACTTGGCTAGCAATGTAACGAACACCGTTAGCTTCTTTAACATCTTTGAAGACGTCACCAGCTGCAGCTGCAGCTGCTTTTTCTTTAAGCGCAGCATTTTCTTTTTGAAGGGCATGCAATTGCTCTTGAAGGCTAGCAACCTTGTTAGGCACTTCTTTCAATTGTGGTGCTTTAAGTGTTGCTGCGATTGCTTTGAGGGCATCTTCTTCTTCACGGTAGGCAAGGTAAGCTTCACGTGATGTCACTGCCAAGATACGACGTGTTCCTGAACCGATACCTTCTTCTTTGACAATCTTGAACATACCGATTTCAGCAGTGTTGGCAACGTGCGTACCACCACAAAGCTCAACAGAGTAATCACCGATTGAAACGACACGAACATTCTTACCATATTTTTCACCAAAGAGGGCCATAGCTCCCATTGATTTAGCAGTGTCAATGTCTGTTTCAATAGTTGTTACTGGAGTAGCTTTCCAGATTTCTTCGTTGACTTGTTCTTCGATAGCACGCAATTCTTCTGGAGTTACAGCCTCAAAGTGAGTGAAGTCGAAACGCAAGAATTCTTGTTCGTTAAGAGAACCAGCTTGAACAGCATGATCACCGACAATGTTATGAAGGGCAGCGTGCAAGAGGTGAGTCGCTGTGTGGTTCTTCATGACACGGTGACGACGTGTGTGGTCAATTTCAAGTTTGTAGTTAGCTCCTACAACAAGTTCACCTTCAACTTCAACAGTGTGAAGGGCTTGTCCATTTGGTGCACGTTGAACATCAACAACACGCGCAACAACTGTACCGGCTGCATCTGAGATTGTACCGTGGTCTGCTACTTGTCCACCCATTTCAGCGTAGAATGGTGTTTGTTCAAAGACAAGGAGGGCTTGACCAGAGTTAACACTATCATGACGAGCATCATCAGCAACGATTACGCTCAAACGGCTTTCAGCAGTTTCCGCTTCATACAAGAACTCAGATGGTTCAGTGATGTTAGCGAGGGTTTCATTTTGCATACCCATAGAACCACCTTTGACGACGCTAGCACGCGCACGGTCTTGTTGTTCTTTCATGGCAGCTTTGAAACCTTCATGGTCAATCTTAAAGCCTTCATCTTCAGCCAACTCTTCTGTCAATTCCACTGGGAATCCATAAGTATCGTAAAGTTTAAAGATGTCTTTACCTTCAAGCGTATCTTTACCAGATTTCTTAAGGTTAGCAAGAAGCTCGTCAAGCATGCTTGAACCTGCATCGATGGTACGTGCAAAGGTTTCTTCTTCACGTTTAACAATCTTCTCGATAAAGTCTTTCTTCTCAAGAACTTCTGGGTAATAGCTTTCCATGATTTGACCAACAGTTGGGACAAGTTTGTACAAGAAAGCGTCAGAAATACCGAGACGACGACCGTGCATTACGGCACGACGGAGAAGACGACGAAGGACATAACCACGACCTTCATTACCTGGAAGGGCACCGTCACCGATGGCAAATGCCAATGAACGAATGTGGTCAGCAATAACCTTGAAGCTCATTGTGTCACCATCTGGATCGTAAGTTTTACCAGACATTTTTTCGATTTCACGAATGATAGGCATGAAGAGGTCTGTTTCAAAGTTTGTTTTAGCCCCTTGCATTACGGCTACAAGACGTTCAAGACCTGCGCCCGTATCAATGTTTTTATTAGGAAGTTCCCTGTATTCTGAACGTGGAACTGCTGGGTCTGCGTTGAATTGTGACAAAACGATGTTCCAAATTTCAATGTAACGATCGTTTTCAATATCTTCTTCAAGCAAACGGATACCAATATTATCAGGGTCAAAGTCTTCGCCACGGTCAAAGAAGATTTCAGTATCTGGTCCTGAAGGTCCAGCACCGATTTCCCAGAAGTTATCTTCAATTGGAATCAAATGACTTGGTTCAACACCGCAGGCAATCCAACGGTTGTATGAATCTTTATCATCTGGATAGTAAGTCATGTAAAGCTTGTCTTTTGGAAAATCAAACCACTCTGGGCTTGTCAAAAGCTCATAACCCCATTCGATAGCTTCATCACGGAAGTAATCACCAACTGAGAAGTTACCAAGCATTTCAAACATAGTGTGGTGACGAGCTGTCTTACCAACGTTTTCGATATCGTTGGTACGGATAGCTTTTTGTGAGTTGGTGATACGTGGATTTTCAGGAATTACTGAGCCATCAAAGTATTTTTTCAAAGTGGCAACTCCTGAGTTAATCCAAAGAAGGGTTGGGTCGTTAACTGGAACCAAGTTAGCTGATGGTTCAACAGCGTGACCTTTTGATTTCCAGAAATCAAGCCACATTTGACGAATTTGTGCTGAAGTAAGTTGTTTCATTGTTTCTCCTTATATTAATTCTTTCTTATTTTGAACTATTTTCAAGCATTTCCACATAGTCAATAGCGACACATAGGGAAATGGCTAAATCGGCGTAAGTATTTTCATAAACGGTAACAGTATAGGTCGATGTTAGATGGAAGAGTTCCTTTTGAATCCTAGCAACTACCTGATCTTGACTATTAAGCAGTTGAAAAGCCAGGTCCCAAATATTCCCCTCTATTCGCAAGCCAAGATTATCGACATCATACTTATCACGAAGAAAGGTTAATTTTTTACGAATGTAAAAACTCGAACCATCCTGTAAATCCACCGTAAATTTAGGTAAGAGACTAAGCGGCTCCTTGGTGATATGACTGATCTCACGACCATCCTCGCCAAAAATCGTAAAGGTCTTTGGAATCTTAAAAAAGGATCCTTCAACCTGATAGGCAACTCTACCTTGATCATCCTTGATATCAAAGCGTTCACCACCCAATCGAAACTTCTGTTTGACAAAATAGGTTTTCATAAGCTACCTCCAATAATGTCATACATTCATTCAAAAAATACTAAAAGAATAAAAGACAAGACCACTAAACGAAGGGCGACGTGAACCGCGGTACCACCTTCATTCAATGACCTTGTCATTCTTATTTGTCTTTAATTGTGAACTTTGAGTAGCAAGTAACCAAATTCGTCCATGGCTCGCAGCGACCGCCATTTTTCTGTATCAGAAGCGATGATTACCAATCTCAAAGGGAAGGCTAAAAATGTCATGATATTAGAACTTTTAGCCACTCTTCATTTTAACTTGTTTTAGGTCTTAGGTCAAGCTGATAATAGCATTATCAACTCTATCTTGTGATTTATTTGCTAGAGCTTGATGTTGAACTTGATGAAGCTCCAGAACCAGTCACATACTGGTCAAGAATTGCGCTAAAGGCTTTATCTACAACCTTAACATTGTATTTTTTAAGAACCTTGGCAATTACTGAGTTAGTGAAGTTAGTATCAGCTTTCTTACCATTGATGATAACCTTAGTCAAATCATCCTTATAGTTTTTCCAATCTGCATTTTTCTCAGATTTTGAAACAGTCTTGACGATATAGTAAGTTGCAGCACCAGTTGAACTGTTTGAAACAGTCACTACATCAGAAACGGCATTAGCATCTTGCTTGAAGGCTGCTGTCAAAACATCTGTCGGGAAGTCTTGAGAAGCTGAGTTAACTGTCTTAGAAGTCACTTCCAAGCTGTTATCTTTAGCAACTTGTGAGAAGTCTGCTCCTTCTGCTTTAGCTTCAGAGTCTACTTTATCTGCCACTGCTTTATCAGTAGTTGAAACTACTTGTACCTCTGTATTTGGTGTGTAGTTATCATAGGCAGCCTTGTAATTTGCTTCCGTCAAATCTTTTTGTGCGGCTTGGTTAACAGCATACTCAACCAATTTTTGTGTACGGATTTGCGTACGGTATGATTCTTCTGTTTGACCATAGGCTGCAAGTACTTGTGAGAATTGATCTCCGTATTGTTCTGAAGCTTGCTTATAAGCTTTGTCTACGTCTTCTTTGCTGACTTTGCTACCATATTCTTTTTCAAGAGCCTTTTGCAACGTTGCACTCAAAACACTTTGTTGTGTTTGGCTGCTACCTTTAAGTGAATCAAAGACATCACCGACAGTAACAGTATCACCTTTCATAGATACCAAAGTTGTTTCTTCAGTCGTTTTGTTACCTAGAGAAACATACATAGCACCTGCACCAACGAGAGCTGAAACAGCTACAAGGGCAAGACCTCCGAGGAAGCGGCCACCTGAGCTTGGTTTACCAGCATCACGTGTCTTTTTCGTTTTAGCACGTTTAGCTTTTTCTTTCGCTTTTTCACTAGCGAGGGCGATGCTTTCCTCTTCTTCTTTTTGACGATCAAGTTGCTCTTGTTCTGCGTCTTTGTCTGCTACAACCTCTTCAACAGTTTCTTCTGTTGACTCAAGGTTTTCATTTTCTTTAGCCATTCTATCTACTCCTTAAATTGTCAATATCTTTGTTATTATACCACACTTACTTAAATAATGCTTAATCTGGCAAGATAATATTTTCAGAATTTTTCCTAAGCATAAGAAGGCCGTCACTCATCGGTACCAAACTAGCAGTCAAACCAGGGTTATCTAAGGTCGCATCAAAAAGGCGGTGCAAGCCACGATAGATCGTCCGCTGACCACGACGAACCTCCATGATATCTTTGGCAATATCCCCACCTTGGAAGATATCATCAAAGAGGATGACCCCACCAACCTTAAGACGTTCTAAGATTTCAGGCAGAAAGACGATATATTTAGACTTGGCTGAGTCCATAAAGACAAAATCATAATCAGTATCCAAATCTTGCAATACCTCAGCAGCATCTCCTTCAACCAAGGTAATTTGTTTACGACTGTCATACTTGGCTAGATTTTCCTTGGCAAAGCCAATCATTTCTTCATTACGATCAACCGTCGTAATCTGAGCATCAGGGGCGTACTCAGCCATAAGAAGAGCTGAAAAACCAATAGCCGTTCCTACCTCAAGGATTTTCTTAGGCTGCAAGGTCTGTAACAAAAATCGGAAATAAGCAACAACTTCGTGCTGAATAATTGGAATATTTTCCTTACGAGCAAAGGCCTCCAGCTCAGCCAAATGCCCTTTATTTTCCTGAAGATGCGTTCGCATGTAGTCCACGATATCCTTGTTTACTACTGGGCGACGCATGTTGTGATTTGCGTTTTTACTATATGATTTAACCATGTGTTTTATTATATAAAAAATCCCTAGCGAGTGCTAGAGATTTTTCTTATCTATAACTCAAATCCTCATCATTAGACTACTTGACGAATAACCTTCTTTTTCAAGAGGTAAGCAATAACTAAAGCTACCACGTAAAGAGCAATGAAAACAAGCAAGGTCATCTGGTAAGATTTTGTCAATTCATAGGTTACCGACAGGAGCATTGGTCCCACCAAGGCTGCCATAGCCCAGGCAGTCAGAATATAACCATGAAGGGTAGCCAATTCCTTTGCCCCGAAGATATCGCTAAGGTAGGGAGGAATCAAGGAGAATCCTGCCCCGTAGCAAGTCATCAGAACAGCCATCGCAACCACAAAGACAAGTGGAACTTGCAGGACAATTAGGAGGATAGCCATAACGATATTAATCACAAAGAGGAGGATAAAGGTCTTCGGACGCCCAATATAATCCGACAAGCCTGCCCACAGAAGGCGACCAAAACCATTGAAGATTCCCATAACACCGACAACAACTGCTGCTGATTTCGCTGACATCCCAACCATATCTTGAGCCATTGGAGAAATAGCAGAGACAAGGGCTAAGCCACATGAAATATTGATAAACAAGACAAGCCATAACCAGTAGAAAGTTGACGATTTCAGAGCTTCATTAGCCGTAACCCCTTTGCTCAAATCAGCAGCCTGACGGTTTGGACTCTTGTCAGCCAACAGTTGTGCTTCCTCTACACTTGGTCGTTTAATGAATTGTGAGACAAAAAGCATCACAATAAAATAAACAACTCCCAAGATATAAAAGGTCTGCTCAACACCACGTACCTGAATCAGATATTGGGCAATAGGGCTGGTTAGCAGTGAGGCAAAGCCAAAGCCCATGATGGCAAGACCAGTCGCAAGTCCACGCTTATCAGGAAACCACTTAATAATAGTTGAAACAGGCGTAATATAACCTACACCCAGTCCTAGACCACCAAGAATACCGTAACCAAGATAAAGTATCCACAGCTCTCCCTGAGCAATGGCAATTCCTGTTAGAATGTTACCTCCAGCATAGAGAACAGCCGACATACTTCCAGTCACTCTAGGACCAAATTTTTCAACCAAACGTCCCATGAAGGCTGCAGAAAGACCAAGACAAAAGATGGCCAATGAAAAGGCAAAAGAAACTGAAGATTGATCCCAGCCAGTCTGGGCCATAATAGGATTACGATAGATACTCCAAGCATAGGTAGACCCCAACATGAGATGGAGTAAGACACCACACGTTGCTACAAGATAACGATTGGTTGTTTTCACAAAAACCTACTTTCTATTTCTGAACATTGTTCACTTATCAATTATAAAACGTTAGGTTTTTAGTCTATCATGAATATAAACAAGGGGCTATAAATATGCTCATTAGTAATTTCCGTATCAATCAAGACTTTTATACTGTAAATGTTCGTTTTTAGACATAAAAAGAACCACTCTTATTCAGAATGATTCTTTCATATAGTATAGTAACTTCTTTTTAAGAAAGATGAACACCTTTTTCAACCAAGGCTTCCAATTCAACGAGACGGTCTTCAAAAACTTTGAAGGCAGCATCCAAGTAGTCGGTATTGGTCATATCAACACCAGCTTTCTTGATAACTTCCAAAGGATAATCTGAGCTTCCCGCCTTAAGGTAAGTAAGGTAAGCTTCTTTATCCTCCTCAGTACCGTGAACAATTTTTTCAGCCAAGTAGCTTGCTGCTGCAAACCCTGTAGCGTATTGGTAGACATAGTAATTCATGTAGAAATGCGGAATACGTTCCCACTCAAACTGAATTTCGTAGTTATCTTCAGCTTTAAGGTTATAGTATTTCTCATTGAGGTCTGCGTAAAGTTTATTCATGAAGTCGGCTGTCAAGATTTGACCAGAGGCATCTGCTTCATGGATAGCATGCTCAAACTCAGCAAATTGGGTTTGACGGAAGACAGTTCCCTTGAAACCATCCAAATAGTGGTTAAGAATAGCAAAACGTGTCTTGTCATCTTTAACTTCTTTAAGCAGTGTTTCTGTCAAGATATTTTCATTAGTTGTAGACGCAATTTCCGCCAAGAAGATTGGGTAATCTCCATAAACATATGGTTGTGTCTGACGTGTGAACGTTGAATGCAAGCTGTGGCCAGTCTCGTGAACCAAGGTAAAGAGATTGTCCAGAGTGTCTTGCCAGTTCAAAAGCATGAAAGCATTGGTATCATAGGCACCGCCTGAGTAGGCACCTGAGCGTTTTCCTTTGTTAGGGTGAACGTCAATCCAACGTTCCGTAAAGGCTGCATGAACCCCTTTACTATACTCTTCACCAAAGATTGCCAAGACTTCTTCTGCTTTCTTGAGGGATTCTTCATAAGTAAGAGCAGTTTCAGTCTCAGAAAGTGGTGTGTAGACGTCATACATCTTAAGCTCGTCAAGCCCCAAGACCTTCTTACGCAAATCAAGGTAACGGTGCAAAAGTGGCAAATGCTTATTCACTGATTCCAAGAGTGAGTCATAAACACTCTCTGGAATAAAATTAGCCGCAAGTGCTGCATGACGTGCCGAATTATAGTGACGAACTTTGGCTTGGTAATTGTGAACCTTAACAACGCCTTGAAGTGTTTGTGCATAGGTATGTTGGAACTGCTCGTAAGTACCGTACATCGCTTCATAAGCACCCTTACGAATGTCACGGTTCTTAGATTCCATGAGGGTGATAAAGTTACCATGTGTCAACTCAACCACATCCCCTTGGCCATCTGATACCCATGGGAAGAGGATATCAGCATTATCCAAGACATTAAAGGTATCCGTTGGACCGTTGAAAATATCACCGGCTGCTGCCAAGAGTTCTTCAGCTTCTTGAGAAAGAACGTGATCCTTGTTGGCCAAAAGACGTTCGAAATAGTGGTCATAAAGTCCAAGACCTGGCTCTTGTTCTTTAAATTCAGCTAATTTCTTATCATCCAAGGCCATAAATTCAGGCTCAAAGTAAGCAAAGGCTTCACTCAACTGTGAATAAAGGTTTGAGGCCTTTGCTTGGTACTCTTGATACAGACCTACTGTTGTGTCTTGGTCATTTTTCATTGACGCATAGACATAGATTTTCTCCAAGCGACGCATAAGGCTCATATAAAGTTCTGTTGCCCCAAGCAAGTTCTTAGCAGAATCCAAGAGATGACCTGCATAAGCATTAGCCTTCTTCAAATCCTGAACAGTGCTTTCATATTCGGTCTCCCAATCTGCATCTGTCGCAAAAATGGTCGTCAAATCCCATGTATATTTTTCTTCTAAATGAGTACGATTGTCTGACATAATATTCTCCTTAATTGTGTCTATTCTTTTCTATTTTAGCATAAAAGGTGGGAGGGTAGAGAGTTTGTCGATAAGAAAAATGGCTTTTTCGATAATATTGCTTAAAAAGCTTTTCAAAACCTTCAAGTGACTGTCTAATTTGTACAAAACCCTCCCTAGATTCAGGAAATCTTACTTGTGGGAAAAAATCCTGATCAGACAGACATAACAAATTCATTCCCCTAAGATAGGCTTCTTCCTGCCTTCTCATCCACCTTGGATTTTTCCCCATTAATTCTCGTTGAATCACATGTGAGACTTTCTTTCGCTGAGTCACTTGATAAGTCTCCACCCTCTCTGCTTGATAGGGAAAACGTAAAACCGTCATGAGATTCTCTGTTAAAGACCAAGTCTTAGTTAAGTAATAAACTCTCCCAAAAATATCCTCATAGATAAGATACTTAAGTCTAATTTCCTCTTTCTTCCAATCAAGCTCCCATAGATGAAATCCTATCTTAGCTGTAAAATAGAGAAAGTCCCGCTGTAAGTTTGTTAAACGTCCATTCAACCAGAGTTCCTCACCTAAAAGCCAACGCACTTCATAACCTGCTTGGTGATAGGCGCGTGTGCGTTCTCTTAAACGTTTCTGTGATAGACGAGAACACTGGACTTCCAGGGCTAAAGAATCGCCAACAAATAAATCTGCAATTTGCCCCATCTCGGACAAAACCTTTTCAATACAAACTCTTTCACCATGATTAACCAAGGACTTATATAATACCGCCTTAAGGGATAGATGCTGGGCTGATTCACTTTCCGAGAAGAACTGACAATCTCGCAAAGACTTATGAGCAAAATGTGGACACATGACTTGCCCCTGCCTCAATAGGACAACTCCCTGACAGCCCGGACAGCAATAGGATTCCTCACGATTCAAACTAGTTTCTAGAGCTGAAACGAATTTCCCTTCCGGATTTTTTGCAATTAACATGACTCTCTCCTTCGTGCACTCTCTTACTTATTCGTAAAAGAATTTACAAAATAAAAAAACATCTAGATGACTCTAGATGCGTCCCCCATTCAAACTGAAACTTGCTCCCTGCTGTATGGAAACTTAGGTTTATAGGTGTATTGCTTACCTTGGGATACAAGTGCCGCTCAGTCCATTTGATCTCTTTTCAACAATCCCAATACCTAAAGGAAAATCCCCCAACTTTCCTAGGAATCAGGATTTTGAAAACAGTTTCTATCCCACATAACCATTAAAAATAGTCAATGTAGCATAGACAGATGCTCTCACAAACATCTGGTCAAATTCCGTCACTGAAGCATCATCCCAATATGCTTATCACCCTTTTGTTCCGCAATCCCACTAAAAACTTAATCCTTGAGTTGATAATGAGATAAAACAATTTTTAGACTTTTACAAGTTAAAGTCTTTATTTACTAACATTGAACCACCATTTCCCTAGGTGCAGTTCAATACCAACAAACGCAAAACCGTGTTGGTCCAAAATGGTTTCTAGTCAAGAGTATCTTGTGATTGATAGTCAGTCAATCTGAAGAACTTTCCCTCTAGCTTCTTTACGCAGAACGTCATACTGCTTACAAGATACTATTTCCTAGAAGAGTATTGGCTAAAAACCCCACTCTCAAAACATACCACCTATCAGCATTAGGTTTAGTCCACCTTCTGATAGGTATATTAGCAGTTACTGCTTTATTTTCTTTCCCTCTTCGCTTTTGAAGATTAGTCTCTACCGATTCTGCTGTTTTTGAATCTGTCGTTTGCTCTACACGGATTAAAAATACCGCTAGCTCCCGCTACGATGATGCTGATGTTTAAAATCGATTAATCTAATTTTTTTGCTGTTTAAATCTTCTCTTTTTTAAATCATCACAATGAAACATTGGAATTTGATAACTTAGAATTCCAGATTCTAAGCTAGTCTTTTTTGGACTAGGGAGTCACCCTGCCAAAAAACAAACTCTTCCTAACACAATCTATTATACTGTATTATAATTTTTTGTCAATTAATTTATTTCATATTTTTTGAAAATAATATTTAGACCCTTGTTTTTTACATGGTTAGCTATAGAGAAAAGCCTATAATATAGGCCTTTCTACAGTTTTGAAAAAATTAGAAAATGTATATCATTTTTTCTTTTTTGAGTCTAAATCAAGTAGTTTTACTAAATGTCAGAAAATTTCATCTTTCTTATTCCTAGCTAACTTGATTCTTCCAAACCAAAAAAGCTAGGAATATTTCCTAGCTTTTTTTGTATTATCTTAGTGTTTACGTTTGTAAGTTGAGATACCGAACAAGGCCAAAGCTGATGTCACCATAGCTGCACCTGCTGCTGCAGAAGCTGCTGTTGATTTTTCACCAGTAGCTGGAAGAGCTGGAGCTTCTTCTTTTACAGGTACTGATGTTGGTGTTACAGGTTTACCTGGTGTAGGTTCTGTTGGAGTTGTTGGTACTTGAGGTTTTGGTTTCTCAGTTGTTTCTTCAACAGATACAAAGTTTTTGTGGTAAGTAACTGACGCTGAAACAGTATTTGGAAGAACTGGTTTATTTGGTTCTTCTGGCAATTCAGGAACAACTACTGTTGAGTTAGTTGCGAACCAGTAAGCAGTTGGAACGTTAAGGTTATTTCCGCTTACGATGAAGTCCATTGGTTCACCCTTGAAGATTGTTGCAGCAGCACCATAGTAGGCATTCTTCGTACGAGGTGTTCCATCTGGGTTAATCGCATCCCAACCTTCATCTGTGACTTCACCAGTTGTTGGGTCTACTGTTGGGTCACTGTTAAAGCGTGAACCATTAGCCACAAATTCGTTATCGTTTGTTGCATAAGCATAACCATCTTCATGCAAAGTGATAGATGAACCAGGAATTTGAACGTATTCATTACCATTCAAACCAACTTTTTCAATGTGATTTCCAAGTTCAGTGTTCCAGTGGTTAAGTGATGAGATACTCAAAACTGATCCATTTTTAGACAAATCAAGTGGTGTCACTGATGACTCAGATTCAAAGAAGTTCAAGTTCAGCTTAACATGAAGTTTTTTGTTAGTGTCGTCAGTTTGTGAACCAATGAAAAGTGTCTTGGTTGGATCGTGGTACAACTTAACAATAGCAGAACCATCTGTACTTGGTGCTTCTACCAAAGTGTAAGTTGCAACGATTTTCTTAACTGGAGTACCATTGTATGATGTTCCGTTAAGATTGTTGTATGTTACAGTCAATGTTTGACCTGTAGCCATTTTCAACCATACATCTTCAGTGTATTCACCGTCAGCATTGATAGTGTATTGTGTACCGTTAGCTGCACTAAAGTCACTTGGAATATAACGAGATGTGTTGAATTGTTCAAGAATTTCATCTACTGAGTGACCTGATTGGATTGTTTTATCCAAGTAGTCAACAGAACCTGCTGAATTTTCAACAGTCATAGTAGCATTAGATTCTGTTTTATAAATCAAACCAGTAGCATTTTCAGCCAATCCTTTTGTCAAAAGACGTGCTGTTGTTCCACCAGTATATTCTTTATAAGCTTTTTCCCAAGCAGCATAAGCAAGAACATCTTGGTAATATTTATCCAATTGTGTCTTGTAATCTGCAAGTTTTTGTTTATATTCTGAAACTGCAGTTGTCAAAGCTGTTGTTTGAACTTTATTGTCATTATTAGCAGCTTCTACGCTAGTGTGTTTAACACCTGCTTCTTCTGTAGCAGTGAATCCCCCTGTAGCAACAACATTTGTTTTAGCAGATGTAAGAGCTGCGTCAGCTTCTTCACGTGTCAATTTATTTTCAGAAACAACTGTATTTGAAGCTTCTTGAGCATCTTTAGCTGCTTGATCTTGAACAGCTTTAACATCAGCAGAATCTTTTGATGCTGCTGCAGTCGTTGTTGCAGCTTCAACAGCGTTATTGAAGTCAGGATTTGAAACTTCAGCAATAGCTTTAGTTGTTGTTTTTACAGTAGTATCTGTTTCAGTAGTAGTTTTTTCTTCTGTTCCAGGTACTGTAGTGACAACCGCTGCATCACCTGTTGTTTTAACAAGATTAGCACTTGATTCTGCAGTCGTATTTGATACGGTTGCATCAGTATCAGTAGTTGCTGTTACATCTTTAGCTTCATCCGCAGCTGCTACGCTTGTAGCCGCGAGTCCTGCAAGCAATACGCTTGAATACAATGTTGTTTTAAATGGATTGACTTTCATTTACACTTTCTCCTTCTTGGTTAACATTTTATTAACCTATTTTCTTCACCGTTTAATATACTACCGTGATTTTCAAAATTTGGCAATAGTTTTCTGAAAAAAATATTATATATTTGCTACATATTTTTAAAATTTGACACACTTTTGTTATAATTTAACCATTTCTTTACAATTAATTGTGATTCGTAAGAGGTTCATAGAGTTTTCACTTATTACTTTCTTACAGCCGTTCATTTTTTTCTCATAAAGGACTGTTTCTAAGATAACATATGTTTTCTACTATATTCGGGTTATCATGAAGTGACCTCTTCATTACTAAAAACACATAAAAAACACCTTCAAGACCTTGACTTTAAGCGTTTTTCGTCGTATGCTTAAAAAAATGTTAAGAAAGTTGGGGGACTTTTCAATGACAAAAAAAGAAATTAAAGCACTGATTCTTTTGGGAATTACTATTGTTTTTGCGAACCTTGCACTTCGTTTAATGCTTAGGCCCTTGCCTGAGAATCTAGCCTATTTCATTAAAACGATTGTTCTTGGATTCGGATATTATTTCCTAGTCCATAGGCGCCTAAGATTAAAACTCAAATCAGCTAAAAAGATAAGTTGGTCTGAAACCTTAAGTGTCTGCTGGTTAATTCTTTTGGCAGATTTTTTCTATGTTTCTGCTAGTGCTTTTGGTATCACTAAGGCACCCCATATGATTGGCACTGCCTTGATCATTGCCTTAGGGGCTGGCTTTTCTGAGGAATATGTTTTTCGTGGACTCTTCCTTAAACTCGCCTTCCAAGATGGTATTAGGTCTTCAAAACAGGTATTAGAAGGAGTCTTCTTATCAGCCTTATTTTTTGGATTGGCTCATCTCGGAAATCTCACCCACCAACCTTTGGACGCTACCCTGTTTCAAGTTTACTATGCCTCGGCTATCGGCATATTCTTTGCCGCTATTTACCTACGTACCGGTAGCCTCTGGTGGACTATTGTTTTGCACTTTTTGGTCGATTTTACCAGCGTCCTTATGTCACAATCGACACAGGCTGCTCCAGCTACAAGCATCTGGCATTTCATTCTATGGCTACCACTGATTGCCATAGGACTCTTCCTCATTCGACCTAAAAAATTGAAAGCCATTAGATATCTTAATGACTAATATTTCAAACTGCATCCCACAAGTTAGATTTTTGGTGTCTAACCTGGGGATGTAGTTTTTCATTTATCAGCACCACATTCTTACAACTTATCTCAATTTCCATTATTACTCCAAAAACGATTTAATCATAGAAATTTCATATCAGGTCTTCATCTATTCCTATCAGAATTTTGCTGATTTTAGACTTCTCATTTTGTTATAATATGACCTACAATCATATTTTTTTAAAGGGGATGCTTATGAATTTTCAACAATGTCGCTATGTTCAGACTATCGCTGAAACAGGGTCTTTTAGTAAGGCTGCTAAAAAACTCTTTTTGACTCAACCTAATCTCTCAGCATCCATCCGTGATTTAGAGGAAGAACTTGGAGTCCAACTCTTTGAACGTTCCAATACAGGAGCTAAACTAACTGATGACGGTCATGATTTTCTCAAATACGCCAAACGTATTCTTGGAGAGCTAGATCTACTAGAAGGACGCTATCGCAAATCCTTTAAGAAATCATTCACTGTTGCCAGTCACCACTACGATTTCTTGTCACTTCCCATGGCTCACATTGCCCAACGTTTTCGTAGTGATTATCAAGAATTTCAACTGATTGAAACAACGACTAGGAAGATTCTCAAAAGCGTTGAAAGCTTCGAAAGTGACCTGGGGATTATTTATCTAGATGAAGATAACGACCATATCCTAGAACGCAGTTTCCAACACATGGATTTAACTTTTACCCCACTTGGAGAGTTTGAAACCAAGATTTTCTTAGGTCGCCAACATCCCCTAGCTCACAAAAAATCCCTCAATCTCAAAGATTTAGAGGGATACCCACAGGTCCGCTTTCGTCAAGAAAGCTCTGGAATTCATTTTGACGAAGATCCTCTCGAGGTTCTGCCTGACCAACAAGTGATTTACAGTAATGACCGAGGTAGTGTCATGAATCTGCTCTGTGCTTCTGATAGTTACGCTTCTGGTCTCGGTATTGTTAATAGTTTCATTAAGGACCAAATTGTTTTACTTCCACTGAAGAACAGTCCAAAGCACACCTTGGGGTTTGTGACAAATAATAAACAGAAACAATCCGCAATTATTCAAGCATTTATCGAGGAAATTCAGGATAGCTTACTACCCCACCACTAAGGAGAAGAAAATGGAATTTCAAACACTTAACAATGGCATCAAAATACCCGTGCTTGGTTTTGGTGTCTGGCAAATTTTCGATCAAAAGGAATGTCAAAAAGCCGTTGAAGACGCTCTTTCTGTAGGCTATCGATTAATTGATACTGCTAGTCTTTATCGAAATGAGGAAGCCGTGGGACGTGCTATTAAGGCATCTGGTATCCCTCGAGAGGATATTTTCTTGACTAGTAAAGCTTGGATTAGCCAGCTTGGCTACGAAGATACCAAATTAGCCCTAAAAGAGACACTTCGCAAACTAGATACTGACTATCTTGATTTATATTTAATTCATCAACCTTTTGGCGACTTACATGGTGCTTGGCGTGCTATGATTGAGCTTCAGCATGAAGGACTTATTAGAGCCATTGGGGTTTCTAACTTCTCAACAGGACGTTTGGCAGATTTTGCCTTGCAAACACCTGTTATTCCAGCAGTCAATCAAATCGAGTTGCATCCCTATAAACAACACAAACTTATCCAGAAAGCTGATAAGGAATTTGGCACTCTAACACAAGCCTGGGCCCCTTTCCACAGAGGAGAGGATGGTATTTTTGAGGACCCAACCCTAACTGCTATCGCTGAAAAACATGGCAAGACAGTCGCTCAGGTCATCCTCAGATGGCAAACCCAGCAAGGTATTCTGACCATCCCTAAAAGTACCCATATCGAACGAATGAAGGAAAACTTTGATAGCTTTGACTTCCACCTAGACCAAGCAGACCTTGATGCTATTAGTAAGCTAGACCGATACCCAAATGCTTATGGTCCTGATGAAAGTGTGGAACGCATTAAGCATTTATTGAAATATAGTGTATAAGAAAACGAGTTCGACTGAACTCGTTTTTCTTATACACCAGCTCCTCTTGGGACTTTCTTTAAGTAGTTACAGACCTTAGAGGATATTCTTCAATAGATAATTTTCAGTTTTAAGGAATCAGAACTCCTAAGTGCTAGACTTAGATGTGTTTCAAGCGCTTTACTCACAACCGAAGTTTAGTAAAAAACAGTTTAGCAATTCTACGAATTGAAAAACTGTTTTTATATAATATTTTACCCAATCACACTTCCGTTTGGCACAGATGGATCTACTGTCAAGACAGTGAGTTTACCGTCATGCTCAGCAGAAAGAATCATACCTTGGCTGACATATTTCTTCATCATCTTGCGTGGCTTGAGGTTTGCCACGACTTGAAGTTTTTTGCCGACCAATTCTTGTTCGTTTGGATAGAATTTAGCGATACCTGAGAGGATTTGGCGGTCTTCTCCGTCGCCAGCGTCAAGACGGAAGCGAAGCAATTTGTCTGAACCTTCGACTTTTTCCACTTCTTTAACTTCAGCGACACGGATTTCAACCTTGTCAAAGTCGTCAAATTTGATTTGGTCTTTTTCAGATTTAAGGTCAACCTCTTCTGGGTTCCATTCTTTCTCTTGAGGTTTGCCTGCGCTCATTTGAGATTGGATGTAGGCAATTTCTTCGTCCATGTCAAGACGTGGGAAGATTGGAGTTCCTTTTGAAACAACTGTCACATTTTCTGGGAAGTCAGAAAGTTCAAGATTTTCAAGGTCAAATGCTACTGGCAATCCAAGTTGTTCCATAATGGCATTTGAAGTTGTCATCATGAATGGTTGGATGAGGTGGGCTACCACACGAAGGCTAGCCGCCAAGTGAGCCATAACCGCTGCCAATTGTTCCTTGTCACCATCCTCTTTGGCAAGTACCCAAGGAGCTGTTTCATCAATATACTTATTGGTACGTGAAATGATGTTCCAAACGGCGTCCAAGGCACGTGGGAAATCTACAGCATTCATTTGTTTGTGGAATTCTTCAATATTTTCAGCCACAACCTTAGCCAAATCAGCATCAAAGTCTGTAACGTTCTCAACATAGGCAGGCACTTGACCACCGAAATACTTGTTAATCATGGCAACTGTACGGTTGAGGAGGTTCCCAAGGTCATTAGCCAACTCGTAGTTGATACGGGCCACATAGTCTTCTGGTGTGAAGGTACCATCTGAACCGACAGGAAGACTACGCATGAGGTAGTAACGGAGTGGATCAAGACCAAAACGCTCTACCAACATTTCTGGATAGATCACGTTTCCTTTAGACTTAGACATCTTACCGTCTTTCATGACGAACCAACCGTGGGCAACAAGACGTGTAGGCAATGGCAAATCAAGAGCCATAAGGATGATTGGCCAGTAGATTGAGTGGAAACGAAGAATATCCTTACCAATCATGTGGATAATTTCGTGGTTTTCATCATTTTGCCAGAACAAATCAAAGTTACCATGCTCATCCTGACCATAACCAAGGGCAGTAATATAGTTGATAAGAGCATCAATCCACACATATACCACGTGTTTTGGATCTGAAGGGACTTTAACCCCCCAAGTGAAGGTTGTACGTGATACTGCCAAGTCTTCCAAGCCTGGCTCGATGAAGTTTTTAAGCATTTCATTCATACGACCATCAGGTTGGATAAATTCTGGGTGTTCTTTAAAGAAGGCCGTCAAACGGTCTGCGTAGTTGCTGAGTTTAAAGAAATATGATTCTTCAGACACTAGCTCTACTTCATGTCCTGATGGAGCCACACCACCAATAACATTGCCTTCTTCATCACGGTAAACTTCTGCCAACTGACTTTCAGTGAAGAATTCTTCGTCTGAAACTGAGTACCAACCAGAGTATTCACCAAGGTAGATATCTCCTTGTTCCAAGAGGCGCTCGAAAACTTGAGCAACAACTTTTTCATGGTAATCATCAGTCGTACGGATGAATTTATCGTATGAGATATCCAAAAGTTGCCAGAGATCCTTAACACCAACAGCCATACCATCCACATACTCTTGTGGTGTGATTCCTGCTTCTTCAGCCTTTTGTTGAATCTTTTGGCCGTGCTCATCAAGCCCAGTAAGGTAGAAGACATCATAGTTCATCATACGTTTGTAACGTGCCAAGACGTCACAAGCAATGGTTGTATAGGCTGAACCAATATGCAATTTACCAGATGGGTAGTAGATAGGTGTTGTGATGTAGAATGTTTTTGTCATTTTAATTTCCTTTCATGTGTTAACAAATGGGCTAACACTGATGATATAACACCTTATTATAGCACGTTTTGGACACTAAAAAAACCAGACTAGCTGGTTTTAAATAATATTAATTTGCGAGCAACATAAAATTCACTTTGAATGACATTCGCAACTTAAAAGCTTAATATTAACCTTTTCAACTCCCTATCCTTCTTAGAGAATTTATCATAGTCAGATTGTAATTTTTCCTCTTTTGCTTTGGACAAGCGTTTGAAGGTCCGCACAGAATGAATTTCCCCATCTCCATCATAGCTAATAATTGTTAGTCTGTCTCCTATTAACTTATAACGATAAGTCCTTTTCAACTCTGATTTATACCTTTTTCTATACTCTTTTATGTCTCTCTCAATTCCAGACTCAGTTTTAAGAGGAGCACCCTTATAGTATTTTCTTAGAAGCTTACCAACCATATCTTCATATTCTGAAAGTGTCCAAGTATGCTTAAGACTCCTTGACCAAGCGTCACAGTCGAAATTATAACCAGTCATATAATCTATCTTATAAACATAGCCTTCGCCATTACTTAAAAAATAATCACATGTTTTTAAATGATTGCCTCTTACTTTAACAAAGTCTCGAACATATATATCGATGGATTCATTATACTCTAAAACATCAACCATCTCTTTCTCATCTTTGTCATAATAATAGTGAGATTCAATTAGATAGGTTCCTTCAGGAATTTTCCCACCTTGCAGATGTATAAAGGCGTAAGAACCTAAGGAAAGTGCCACTAGAAGGATTGTCCCAAATAGAGAAACTATTATGATTTTTGCCTTCTTAGACAATCCTGTTTTAGGAGTCCTAACTTGTGAAACTGGTTGTGTCACCTGTTCTCTGAGTTGAACTTGTGGCTTGACTTTCTCTACCTTAGGCCCTTGAAAAATAAAATCGCCACTAGCTTTAGCCTGTTGGATTTCTTCCGCTGTCGGTTGTCGATTATTGATTATTTCGAAATAGTCTAACCACTCTTTTTCATTCATGATAGTACCCCCTTCCCATTTCTACTTTCATTTTACCAGAAAAATACCTTCTTAAACGCTTTTCATAAAAGAAAAAACCAGCTAGGCTGGTTTTAAACATTACTAGTTTTGGAAGCGCTTTTTATCAGCTCTAACATCACGTTCATAGTCATAATCTAATTTCTTCACGTCATCCTCTGATAGGCGTTTGAAGCTTCTTTCTTCTGTAAGTTTGCCTTTCTTATTATAAGTAGTGACGATTAATTTATCACCCTTAACCTTGTATCGAACGGTTTCTTCGAGAGATTCTTTGTAGGATTTAACGTAAATCTTTTTACTTTCATCGTTATCAGCCTTAGTTCGATATTCACTTATTTTGTATTGACTATCTACTGCTTGGTCAATGACTTTCGTATATTCAGATAGTGACATGTTTGGTTTAAGCGTTCTAGACCAAGCATCTGGACGGTATGCTTTGTCAGTATCATAGTCTGTAAAGTCAACCAGATTGTTCCCGCCAGCTAAGGTATAAAAATAAAATTTAACATTGTTACCTTTGACTTTAACAAAATCATGGGCCTCTAGACCACTTTTCTTGAAAGATTCCATACCATCAACCATTTTCTTCTTATCTTTATGGTAAAAGCGATAAGTTTCAAGCAGATAGGTTCCTTCAGGAATTTTACCACCTTGTAGGTGCATATAGGCATAACCACCAAATGAAAGTGCCACTAGAACAATCGCCCCCACTACAGAAGCAATAATAATTTTAGCTTTCTTAGACAAGCCTGTCTTAACAGGAGTAACTTGTGAAACGGCTTGTGTCACTTGATTACTCAACTGAGCTTGTTGTGGATTAACACCCTCGTCCTTAGACTCTTGAGAAATAAATTCCCCATTAGCTTTTGCTTGTTGGATTTCTTCCTCTGTCGGCTTACGATTATTGATTGTTTCGAAATAATCCAACCACTCTTTTTCGTTCATAAAAGTCCCCTTTTTCATTGATACTTCCATTCTACCAGAAAAAAGACTCCAAAGCTATTTGACTATTTTCATAAAAAGAAAAGCGGTACCAAGATGGAATTTTAGCTCTCCTTCTTGTACCACTTTGCTCATTTACATCATTGGCTGATTAAATTTTATCAATGCCTTTTTTGCTGCTTTTACTATCGTCAGAGCCTGATTTAGAACCACTACCATAGTCATCGCTGTAACCATAACCGTAGTCACCTCCATAACCATAATTAAAGTAATCCTTATACTCGTCGTACTGATCACTATAAGTCTTCAATTCTTTCTTATAATCTTTAATTGCATCCTTATAATCATCCCAACGCTCTTCAGCATCCTCCTTACTCATACGCTTAAAAGTAACACGGGATTGAAGCTCTCCATCCTTGTCATAAGTAGATAGCGTATACTCGTTACCTTTTTTGACGTAAGTTCGTTTTTCTTTGAGAGATTTCTTGTAAGATTTTACAGATTCTTTAACGGCTTCTTTTGTAGCGTCTTTAGTGTAAAAAGAATAATCCTTAGACATATCTTTCATGAAGTCTTTGACTGTAGATTCAAGCTCTTCAACTGTTAAAACTTCTGTCTGAGTTTTATTCCATGGATCGAACTGCTGAGGGATTTCATGTTCATACTCTAACAAGCTAACATAAGGTGATTTATTGTCCTCGAGATAAGAATAGTATCTAGATCTATTATTTTTTACTTCTACAAAGGAGTAGACATCATCAAATTCATCGAAAGCATTTACCATCTTATCTTTATCTTCATCACGATAAGAATAGGCCACTACCTCATATGTTCCATCCGCAATCTTACCTGACTGATAACGCCATAATGAATAACCACCAACAGAAAGTAAAA
>ERZ772928.265-NODE-265-length-24329-cov-4.721472_pt1 | contig 24329 bp, 16 predicted proteins | sample MGYA00511686_ERZ772928 | MGnify/ENA primary metagenome ERZ772928 (study PRJEB29015, sample SAMEA2738063) | human oral metagenome | biome: human oral; feature: human-associated habitat; material: saliva | place: China | collected 2219 ... | reverse complement strand
GATGGGCCCCGCAGATTCACACAGGATTTCACGTGTCCCGCGCTACTCAGGATACTCCTAACTCCAACTAAGACTTTCGGATACACAGCTGTCATGTTCTATGGCAGGCCTTTCCAGACCTTTCTCCTAGTCTTGTCTTCATATAACGGAGTCCTACAACCCCGCGCTTGCCGAAACAAGCACGGTTTGGGCTGTTCCCCGTTCGCTCGCCACTACTAAGGGAATCACTTTTGTTTTCTTCTCCTATGGGTACTTAGATGTTTCAGTTCCCCACGTTCGCTCACTGCTCTGCAGTGTGACATGTCTTCTACATGCCGGGTTGCCCCATTCGGAAATCTACGGATCAATTCGTATGTGCCGATCCCCGTAGCTTATCGCAGCTTATCACGTCCTTCTTCGCCTCCGAGAGCCTAGGCATCCACCGTCTGCCCTTATCTGTTTTTGCGCCTAAGATGCTTCAAGTTGCCCATCCGCATCCAGGTTGTATACTAACTTATTTAATATGCTCTACGTTGTTTTCTCGTTTGTTTTTATCAAGTATGTCAATGATCGCTTTTGGCTATCTAAGGAGAATCACTTCTCGTCTTAGACTCATCTCGCTCCCGAGGCTTGTCTCTTTCGTCCCTGCTCGGCGCGCTTGCCGTAGCTCCATGGGGCGTTTCCTCGTTTGCGGTTGCAAAGGTAAGGCGAAAAAGTAATACCAACCAAATCTGACAAAGAAAAAGGCGCTCGAAGTAGGCTCTGAGTGCTATTCATTAGGCCGTAAGACAGCTAATTACAAAAGCTAAAAGTTTTTTCTCATTCGGGTGGAATTAGGGGCATAAAGGGGCGCTCCGCGAGCTCGAAGCAAGGTGAGGGGGTGCGGAAAAGGGAATCTCGGGGCGGTCTTGAGGGCTTGTCGGGGTGGCGGGGCAAGGATTGGGAGGAGGCGGACGGCTTACGCGAGGGAGGCAAGAGGACTTAGACGAGAGAGGCAGGAGGCAAGGCCCAGCACCTCGCAGCACCGCCTGCCCCGCGCTGACCCATATCAGCCACCGCCCCCAACGACGCCAGTCAGCCCCACGACCCACGCCAGTCAGCGCGGCGAGGGATATCAGTAAAGGCCGCTCCCCCACAAGGCTCGATGAGCTTTGCGGGGGAGCGGCCTTCCTTTATATATACGCGACGAGAGGAATAGCTATACGCGAGAGCGGGGATAGAGATGCGTCAGAGGGGCGCCATACTTAGGTACGGGCGGGGGCGCGGAGGGAGCTAGGGGCGGCTGGGGAGCTCCTCGAGACGCGGGGCGAAGCCCAGTTGGCGCGCCAGCTCGGCATCCTGCTCCAGAGCTGCCCGATAGCGGAGCGCCGCGGCACGATCCGTGAAGCCCCAGACGCGGAGCCCCTGCCGCCCCGCCTGCTGGTGGGGGCTGAGCTCGAGCAGCTGCTGGGTGAACTGGCTGTAGTGATAGGCGGTGAGGAGGAAATAGACTTCGTATGGCGCCAGCCGCAGCTCGGCGGGAAGGGGGAGGAAGTAGCTCGGGATGACTTCGGCGGTCGCCTTGGACTGCACCTCACGCGGGGAGGGGGGCAGGCTGTCAGACTTCGACCAATCGAGCTCGGGCGGTGCGATGGGGAAGGTGCCAGGCTGACGCCCTGCCGCGAGGTTCCTTAGAAGACCCGCCACCAAGGGCTGCAGCGCGGAGGCCGGGTAGCGCTGATGCAGCTGGGTGAGCCGCTCGCGGAAGGCCGCGACCCGCCTCTCTTGAGCGAGGAGCAGCGCCGCAAGGAGCTCGGCCTGCACGCGCGCCGTCGTGTCCAGTCTCTGCCCGAGGAGGCTATCCAGCAGGGGACGCGCCTCGTGGCTACGTCCGCCCCGATAGGCCTCCAGCGCCCGATCGTAGAGCGTGGGACGCGGTGAGGATGTGGCTGCGGAAGGCGTGGGGCTGAAGTTCGTAAGGGGCGAAGCCGCGGGGAGACTTTGGACGAGGTGGCTGTAGTAGCGGCGCAGCTGGTAGCGGCGCTCGCGACGCAGGAGCTCAGGGAGCAGGCGGCGAGCGGCGGGATAGTCGCCCGAGGCCAGGGCTAAGGCCAGCCGTGCCGTATAGCCCTCCACCTGCTGGAGGGCAGGGCTCGCAGCGCGCTCCAGCTCCTCGATCAGCAGCGCAGCCTCCGCCGTGCGCCCAGTCTCAGCATAGAGCCGAGCCAGCCACAGCGAGGCGGCGGCATAGGGGACGGGCTCGGTGAGGTAGCGCTGACGCATCTGCTCCAGCAGCTGCTCGGCCTCGGGGAGCTGCCCGAGGAAGTAATGGCTCTGCCCGAGGAGCAGCCAGGCGCGCCACAGGACGGGATTGTGCTCCTGCCGTACCTGCGCCGCCAGCGCCTTCGGGTCACGCCGCCAGCCAGGCGCCTTCGACGGGCGCTGCGTGAGGCTGTGCTCGGCGATTGCCAGCTGCGCCTTGTCTCGCGCACGAACGAAGAGCGCCCGCGCGGAGTCCCGAGCGAGCGGCAGGTAGTAGGTCGTAGGATGGGGGGGAAGGGTGTCGGCGAGCGCGGAGAGGAGCTTGGCCTGCCCCTCTGCGAGTGCCTGGTCGCCATGGTAGAGGACGTTGTATCGGGTGGTGAAGCCCTGCCAGAAGCGCGTCCAGGGGGTCGTCCGCCTTCGCGAGCAGGAGGCCGCCACGAGGAGCAGCAGCAGGAGGACGAGCGGGAGGGAGCGCCTTAGCCGCGTGCACCTCGTCGCTGGAGCATGCGTACACATTTGCCTAGAGCGAGGAAGAGGAAGAGCAGCAGGATGATCAGCACGCCCGAGGGGACGGCGATGAGGTAATAGCTCAGGAGCAGCCCCCCGACATTGGCCACGAGGCAGAGCAGTACCGAGCCGATGATGATGCGGCGGAAGGAGGCGGTGAAGAGCCCCACCGTAGTCTGCGGCAGCGTAAGCAGCGAGAGCAGCAGCATGATGCCCACCGAGCGTATCGTCAGTACGAGGCTGACCGCGACGAGGATGAGCAAGAGGCGTTCCCAAGCCTCGACGCGCAGGCCGCGTGTACGGGCAAAGTCACGGTCGAAGGCTAGGTAGAGGATCGTATGATAGCGCCAGGAGAAGAGCAGGATGAGCAGCGTCGCCAGCGCCGCCAGTGCCCAGAGGTCACTCGTCGTGACCAGGAGGATATTACCGAAGAGGTAGGAGGGCAGGCTGCTCGCGTAGCCTGGGGTCAGCGTCATGAAGAGCACGCCGAGGGCCATACCGAGGGCCCAGATGCTGGCGATGGCGGAGTCCTCACGGATGCCTTCGCTGCGACTCATGCGCCCGATGGAGAAGGCGGCCAGCACCGCTGCCCCTGCCGCCGAGAGCAGCGGAGGGATGCCGAGGTAGAGCCCCAGCCCGATGCCCCCGAAGGAGGCATGCGTGATGCCGCCGCTGACGAAGACGATGCGGCGCACGACGATATAGGCCCCGACGATGCCGCAGACGAGGGCCGTCAGCAGCGACGCCAGGAGCGCGTTCTGGAAGAACTGGTAGCCGAAGATCTCCATCCTCTACCTCTATCCCTATACTATGCGGCCTACGGACTTAGCCTAGTCCCTTAGGCAGCTGCTTCCTCAGGGCGTCCGTGCAGGGCGTGGGCGGCACGCTGCTCCCCTACCAGCAGATAGAGCTCGGGGCGCAGCGCCTCGGGGAACTCGAGCCCACGTAGCTGCAGGCTGCGCACCCAGGGTGATACCTCGTCCTCCTGCAGCGAGAGCAGCACGTCGCGGAATTCCTCCACGGCGGCCTCGCTATAGGCCTCGGGGCTCGTGCCGCGGTAGCGGTCCAGCTCCTCATCCTCGTAGTAGACGATCTCGGGGCTCACGGCCGCCAGCAGGCTGTCGGCCTCGCAGGTGGCGTGCTGCCCGCAGCAACCCTCAGCCGGAGCGATATACTCGGGCTCGGGGGCGACGTATTCGCCGCGGTCGATACGGCGCTGGCGGCTACGTGCCTGCAGGCTACTGACGATGGCGGCGGCAGCCCCCAGCAGGACGAGGGCCGCGATGATGACGATGATTCCCATATATATAATGTAGGCTTGAGATGATACCTGGCTATCCCTTGCCCCCTCCTCTGGAGGGAGCTCAGCGCCTTGTGGCGCCTTGTCTCTATAGGAATAGTACGGGCGCAAAGATAGTTCATTATATCTTTGCAGGTATGACGCAGGACATCAGACCCCAAGACATCGCAATAGCCTCATACGACTACGAGCTCCCCGAGGAGCGCATCGCCAAGTATCCCCTCGAAGAGCGCAGCCAGTCGCGCCTCCTCATCTGGCGCGGCGGCGACATCGCCGAGCGCCACTTCTACGACCTCCCGGGCGAGCTGCCCGAGGGCACGGTGCTGGTGCGCAATGACTCGAAGGTCATCCGTGCACGCCTGGTCTTCGCCAAGGACTCCGGGGCGCACATCGAGATCTTCTGCCTTGACCCCTCGGCGCCGACGAGCTACGAGCGCGCGCTGGGCTCGACGACGGGCTGCAGCTGGCACTGCATGATAGGCAATGCCAAGCGCTTCAAGCTCGGCAGCTCCGTCACCGCGAGCCTCGAGGGAGCCAAGGGCTCCGTGACGCTACGCGCCACGCGCATCGCCGAGACGGAGGTACACTTCGACTGGGACGAAGAGGCCTACAGCTTCGGCGAACTGCTGGAGCTCCTCGGCATCCTCCCTATTCCCCCCTACCTCAACCGCGCCACCGAGGAGCGCGACCTCAAGACCTACCAGACGGTCTACGCCGCGCATGAGGGCTCGGTAGCCGCACCGACGGCGGGGCTGCACTTCACCCCCGAGGTCTTCGCCGCCCTAGAGGCACGCGGGACGCAGGTCGTGGATGTGACGCTGCACGTGGGGGCAGGCACCTTCCGCCCCGTCAAGGCCGAGCAGATCGGCGACCACGAGATGCACGCCGAGCTGATCAGCGTCAGCCGCGCCACCCTCGAGACGCTGCGTGCCGCCCTCGGGCGCATCATCGCCGTCGGGACAACCTCGGTGCGCACGCTGGAGAGTCTCTACCACCTCGGCGTACAGCTGCACGCAGCCCCCGAGACTCCTGCCGAGGCGCTGCACGTCGGCCAGTGGCAGCCCTACGAGGTGGGCTATCCGCTGAGCCCCGAGGAGGCCCTCTCCAGCCTCATCGCTTGGCTGGAGGCCCACGGCGAGGAGCAGCTGGTCTTCCCCACCAGCATCATCATCGCCCCAAGCTACCGCTACCAGCTGATCCGCGGGATGGTGACGAACTTCCACCAGCCGCACAGCACGCTGCTGCTGCTGATCGCGGCGCTCGTCGGCGAGGACTGGCGGCGCATCTACGACTACGCCCTCAGCCACGACTTCCGCTTCCTCAGCTACGGCGACAGCTCGCTGCTACTGCCTTAGCACGGGCACACTATATACCTATAAGCAAATGCCAGGGGGCGCTGCGATCAGTCGATCGTAGCGCCCCCTGGCATTCTCAGGATAGGGCCGCTAGCGGCGGTGGGTATGGCGGTAGAGGTCGGGGAGGATGGCCTCGAGGAGGTCCAGGACGTGCTCGAAGCCCTCGGCGCCGCCGTAGTAGGGGTCGGGCACGTGGTCGCGGGCGGGGCGCTCCGACCACTCGGGCAGCAGGGAGACCTTCTCCTGCAGCTCGGCCGTCGGCGCCAGGGCTAGGAGGCGCTCCCTATTCTGCTCGTCCATCCCGATGATGTAGTCGTAGTGGAAGAAGTCCTCGTAGCTGATGGGACGCGAGCGCGAGTCCAGCGTGTAGCCACGGCGAGCAGCGTGGGCACGCATACGCCCATCGGGCAGCTCGCCCTCGTGGACGGCGATGAGCCCTGCGGAGCCAATCTCGTAGTCCTCTGCAGCACCCTGCTCGGTGACGTAGTGGCGGAAGACGCCCTCGGCCGAGGGGCTGCGGCAGATATTGCCGAGGCAGACGAAAAGGACACGCACGGGACGCTGCTCCTCGCGGGGGGCAGTGCTGAGCTTAGGGAAAGGCATAGCTATTGGATCTATCGTATATAAAGGTGCGTGCAGCACAGCGCCGAGGCTCGAGGCCCCGAGGGCTGTGCTGCACGCGCATTAGGAGGAGTCTTAGGCTAAGGCCTACTCGACGGCGAGGTCACCGATATTGACCTGCTCGACGTCGCCTACCAGCTTGGTGACGACCAGGCGCAGCGTCTGTCCCTTCGTCCCTGCGGGGAAGTCCACAGCGACGGGGATGGGGTTGTTGCGGATGTTGGCGAACTCTCCCGCCGCCACGCGCTTGCCATCGACGTAGAGCTCATAGCCCTGGATGTGCCCCTGCGCATCGCGCTGCTGGGAGGGCGTGTAGACGAAGCGCGTGAGCGGACGCGCCTCGGGGAACTCGATCGCCAGCGAGCGGACGCCCTTGCCGAGACGCGTCTCCGTGCGTCCCGAGCCATCGAAGAGGGCGAAGTGCTGCGCGGGGCTGAGCCCGGGCGTGACGAACTGGCTCGCCGAGTAGCCCGAGCGGTAGCGCAGCTCTGGCTTGTCCTTATTCACCTCCGTAGAGACGCGCGCCACGAGCTCGACATGGTCGCCGGGCAGGTAGACGGGACGCGTATAGGTCTGCCAGGGGCCCTGCTTGCCGCCCGTCAGGAGGGCGTACTCGAGCTTGGCATCACGGCTGAGGCTCGTCAGGTAGAGGCTGTCGCGGCTGTCGCGGCGTACGCTCGGCGCCTCCAGCACCTCGGGCACGAGGTAGGCAGCGACCTCGGAGAGCAGCACGGGACCACGCGACTCCAGTACCGTCACACGCAGCTGCTTGGTCTCTACGGGACGGAAGCGCAGCAGGCGCTTGTAGCCTATGGTCGTCAGCGAGTCCTGCGTGTCGATGGGGCGGAAGCTGCCATCGGCGCCTGCCGTCTCGACGCGGAAGCGCGCCACACGCTGGCCCAGAGCGATGGGCTCCTGCAGCATGAGGTTATTGATCTGCGTGGCGCGGGGCAGGGTGAAGGTAAGGCTCACCTCGCCCGAGCCTTCGGCAGCCGCCCAGTAGGTCTTGGGCTGGCCGTCCAGGAGCTGCTGTGGAGCGAAGGCCTTACCCGTGCGCTGGCTCGAGGCCTGGACGGAGGCGCCGCCGAGGAGGTTGTGACGGAAGCCCGCCTTGAGGTGGTCGTACCAGGCCACGATATTGGTCGAGTCCTGCGCAGGGACCTTGCCGCGGAGGTCGATGGGGAAGTTGAGCAGCAGGTTGGCATTGCGCCCGACGCTCTGGTAGTAGAGGTTGACGAGGTTGGCTACGGAGCGTACCTGCTGGTCCTCGCGGGCGTGGTAGAACCACCCTGGGCGCACGCTCACGTCCACCTCCCCAGGGAGCCACTGCTTGGCATCGCGCATACCCCACTGAGCCTCGGTGTGGTGCTTCTCCTTGCTATAGTCGTACATCGCCCAGTTGGTCTGCCCAGCCCAGCCGCGCTCGTTGCCGATCCAGCGGATCGTGGGCACGGTACCGCCGAAGATCATCATCTCGGGGTTGTTGCGGTAGAGGATCTCGGCCGCCACGTGGTAGCCGTAGTAGCTCTTGGGGTCGATCTGGCGTGCCTCGCGCGCACCGCCGTAGTAGCCCGTACCGCCGTTGGCGCCGTCGAACCAGAACTCAAAGAGCTGTCCGTACTGCGTGGAGAGCTCGCGGATCTGCTCGTGGTAGATCTTCTGATAGGCCTCCTTGCCGTAGCCCGCATTATTACGATCCCAGGGCGAGAGGTAGAGCCCGAACTTCAGCCCATACTTCTTACACGCGCGGCTCAGGTCGCCGACGAGGTCGCCCTTGCCCCCCTTCCAAGGGCTGTTCTTGACGGAGTAGTCCGTCGTCTTGGTGGGCCAGAGGCAGAAGCCATCGTGGTGCTTGGCCGTGAGGATGACGCCCTTCATGCCGGCGCGCTTGAAGGTGCGCACCCACTGCTCGACGTCGAGAAGCTCGGGGGCGAAGGTGCTGCTGGGCGTGTCGCCGTAGCCCCACTCGAGGTCGTTGAAGGTGTTGAGCCCGAAGTGGACGAAGGCATAGGTCTCCAGCTCTTGCCAGGCGAGCTGCGCCTTGGTGGGCACGGGCCCCACAGGGGCGGGGGTCTGGGCGCTGAGGCTCGCCGCGGAGAGCGCGGCACTGAGCGCCAGGAGGCTTAGTTTCTTCATAGGTGTATCGCTATACATTAGTGTTTGTACTTACGTTTGTTCTCCTCGCTCAGCAGGGCAGCGGGATCGGCCAGCGTCGACTCCACGAGCTCGCTGAGGCTCTGGATGAAGGCGGGACTGCTATTGAGGCAGGGTACGTAGCTGAAGCGCTCACCGCCCTCTCGCTCGAAGATGCCGTGGTAGTAATCATCGATCTCCTGCACCGTCTCGAGGCAGTCACAGACGAAGCCTGGGCAGACCACCACCACACGCTTCAGCCCCTCGGGCACGAGCTGATGGATGCGCTCACTCATATAGGGGCGCATCCACTCATGGATGCCGAGGCGCGACTGATAGACCAGCTCCACCTGCTCGGGGGCTAGCCCCAGGTCGCGGCAGAGGTAGTCCTTGGTCTCCTCGCACTGCAGGCGATAGCAGTCCTCCTCGCCCCAGCGCTCGTGCCAGGAGCGGCGGGAGGCACAGCCCCCGACGACACCGTTGTCGTGGCGGCAGGCCTTGGGGATGTGCGAGGTGGGTATGCCGTGCATGGAGACGATGAGCCGATCGAAGGGCTCCTCTAGATACGGCCGTACGCTCGCAGCAAGGGCCTCGCGATAGCACTCGTCGGCGTAGAAGGGCGCCAGCAGCCTCACCCTCAGATGTCCGAGGTCGAGGCGGCGCAGCTCGGAGAGGGCATAGGCCACCGCCGTCTCGTAGCTACTGCGGGCGTAGTGGGGATAGAGCGGCGCGATGACCAGCTCCTCGAGGGCGGGCATGGAGGCCAGGGCCTCGAGCGCCTCTCCCGTCGTCGGGCTGCCGTAGCGCATACCGAGGGCCACGGGCTCGTGCCTGAGGGTGCTGAGCTGCTCGGCGATGGCGGCGCTGTGCGTGATGAGGGGGAAGTTCTGGGCACGCTCATCCCAGATGGTGGCGTAGCTCTCGGCCGAGCGTGGCGCGCGGCGCGGGACGATCATCTTCTTGACCAGCAGGTAGCGCACCCACTGCGTGAGCCCGATGACGCGCCTATCCATGAGGAACTCATCGAGATAGCGGTGGACGTCCTCTACGGCGGGGCTGTCGGGGCTGCCGAGATTGAGCAGCAGCACCCCACGGCGTGCGCCCTGGTACTCCCCGCCATAGAGGCAGGGACGGGGACTGGGGGAGTAGCGGCTAGGCATGATCCTCTGCGGCTAGTTCCTCGGCCTCGGCATTGTAGTCCTGGAAGAGGAAGTCGTTGTAGGGGAAGCGCTGCACGTGGATCTCCTTGACGCTCTCGTAGAGGCGCTGCTTGAGCTGCTCGATGCCCTCCCCCGTACGGGCGGAGATGAAGACGCAGCCCGACTCGCCGAGCTGGGCCATCCAGCTTGCCTCGAGCTCGGCGCGGCTGACATTGCGCTGCGTACGCTCGCTGAGGTCGTCGGCCTGCTTCTCCTCGTAGGTGAAGGCATCGATCTTATTGAAGACCAGGATCACGGGCTTCTGCTCCCCAGCCATGATCTCGCTGAGCGTCGTAGAGACGACCTGGATGTGCTCCTCGAAGTTGGGGTGCGCTATGTCCACGACGTGCAGCAGCAGATCGGCCTCACGCACCTCGTCAAGCGTACTCTTGAAGGACTCGATGAGCTCCGTGGGGAGCTTGCGGATGAAGCCCACCGTATCGCTCAAGAGGAAGGGCAGGTTGTGGACGATGACCTTGCGCACCGTCGTATCGAGCGTGGCGAAGAGCTTGTTCTCGGCGAAGACTTCGCTCTTGCTCAGGACGTTCATCAGCGTGGACTTACCTACGTTGGTATAGCCCACGAGGGCGACGCGCACCAGCTTGCCGCGGTTCTTGCGCTGCATGGACATCTGGCGGTCGATGACCTTGAGCTCCTCCTTGAGGTGCGCGATGCGGTCCTGGATGAGGCGCTTATCCGTCTCGAGCTGGGTCTCCCCAGGGCCGCGCATCCCTACCCCACCGCGCTGGCGCTCGAGGTGCGTCCATAGGCGCGTCAGTCGGGGCAGCATATAGCGGTACTGGGCGAGCTCGACCTGCGTCTTGGCGTAGGCCGTGGTAGCGCGGGCGGCGAAGATATCGAGGATGAGGCTCGTGCGGTCGAGGATCTTGACCTTGAGGGCGGCCTCTATATTGCGGAGCTGCTTGGGCGTGAGCTCGTCGTCGAAGATCACCAGCCCGATCTCCTGCTCCTCGACATAGAGGCGGATCTCCTCGAGCTTGCCCTTGCCGACGAAGGTGACGGGGTGCGCCTGGTCGATGCGCTGGGTGAAGCGCTGGACAGGGTGCACGCCGGCGGTGCGGGAGAGGAAGTCCAGCTCATCGAGATACTCCCTCGACTGGGCCTCGCTCTGCTGGCGGGTGATTAGGCCGACGAGGACGGCCTCCTCGCTCTTGGCTTCGGTTATAATGAAATCTCTCATATACTTAACAAAAATACGACTTATCCGCCACTTGGCACCGAGGGCGCCTAGTGGCGCTCGAGGGCACAGCCTCCGAGGGGGTGTGGCAGCCGTAGCCTGCGCTGCTCGGGGGAGATCGAAGCAGCTAGCGAAGAGCACACTAGGAGGGATAAGCGCAGCCCTCCACAAGGGAGGCGAACGCTGTAGGCTAAGGCGGGCGCGGCTGAGGGATATCCGTCAGAGTGCCGAAGGGTATCAGTCAAGAGGGGTGAGGGATATCCCTCAGCGCCTTGATGGATACCCCTCCGGAAGGCGGGGGATAGCGGTCAGAGAGGCAGGGGCAAGGCTTGGGCTACGGGCACAGGCCTAGGGGAGCGCTGCGCGGGATGAGGGAGCACGCGCTGAGGCTGCAGCGGGAGGGAGTTACAGGGGCAGCGAGAAGGATGCGGCGGGGCGAGGAGGAAGGGTGCGGAGGGATCAGAGGGACGGATGCTGAGGGGCGAGGGAGAAGGGCGCTCCGAGCCGCGGGGGAGCAGTCTCGGAATGCACACTCAGAACGCTTGTGTGCAAGAAAAAAGCAGATAAATTTCCTTATTCGTAAAGTTTGGCTTACATTTGCAGGGGTAAGGACACCTTTGTCGTCACCTATTAAACCAACCGTTAGCAATGTTACAGGAATTCACCCTTAGCCGAGGTCGCGCCATCATCAACTTCACCTCGAAGTACTGCGACAACCGCCGCAAGATCCTGACCAGCTACGCCTATGGCCGCGTAGTCGAGTCCTTTATCTACTATCTCAAGAAGGACAACCCCGTTATCTTCGAAGCCTTCAGCAAGGGCTTCGAGAGCGATGACCAGCTCATCCGCTCCTTCATGGAGGTCATCCGCCTGCTCAGCGTGTGCAGCGTCGAGGAGCTCCTAGAGGTCAACAACAAGTACGCTCCCTTCTTCCAGGACCGCGACCTCTTCCTCGAGGTCATCGAGCTCCTCTACCACTACTGGCGCCGCATGGAGCGCATCGTCGTCGTCCACAACCAGCGTCAGGGCGATGGCGTGCAGAATGTACGCTTCGTCCAGGCCTACGAGCTCTTCAACGAACTGATCCTGGCCATCTACCGCCGCACCAAGGAGGTAGTCAACGGCTTCGCTAGCCAGGTCTACCGCCAGACGACGGCGGGCGCCAACGCGGGGCTCATCCTCAACGACGTCACCTGGAACAGCCCCCTCGAGTACAAGGGCCTCACCGGGATCCCCTTCATCAACTCCGTCCTCATCAACCCGCCCTACGTATCCTACACCAAGAAGAATACGCGTGACGGGATCTTCAGAGAGCAGACGCTCAACCCCGTAGCCAGCATGATCCTCAACGAGGACGACTGGTTCCTCTTCCCCGCTAAGGTCGGCGACCTGCTGGCCTTCGTCTACTTCCACAAGGACTTCATGTGCCACGGGCTCGGACTGGCCAACCTCTTCGAGCTAGCCAAGCAGGACGAGTACGTAGGGAAGAAGCCCGACATGATCTACGTCTTCGGTTACCCCGACGGGCACGATGAGAAGCGCACCTTCTACTACAAGGACAAGAAGAACGACATCCTCGTGGGCTATGCCAACTACTGCGACGAGATCGACTACTTCGGCTATATGAAGAAGATGCTGCTGACCCTGCACAACATCAAGCAGATGGAGCGCGGCAAGCTGCCTATCCACGGCGCTATGGTCAACATCATCCTGAAGAATGGGCGTGAGGCCAATATCATCATCATGGGTGACAGCGGTGCCGGGAAGAGCGAGAGCCTCGAGGCCTTCCGCACGCTCAACGAGAAGTACATCCGCCACATGCGTGTCATCTTCGACGACATGGGCTACCTCTCGCTCGATGCTGATGGTCAGCTCAAGGCCTACGGAACCGAGATCGGGGCCTTCGTCCGTACCGACGACCTCGACCCCACCTACGCCTTCAGCCAGCTCGACCGCGGGATCTACACCAACCCCGACAAGGTCAACGCCCGCGTCACGATCCCCATCTCGACCTACGAGCTGATCTCTAAGGGCTTCCCCGTGGACTACTTCCTCTACGCCAACAACTACGCTGAGGCTGATCAGAAGATAGCCCTCTTCGACGACATCGACGAGGCGATCAAGACCTTCGAGGCAGGGGCGCGCAAGGCTAAGGGTACGACGACCGAGCAGGGTCTGGTGACCTCCTACTTCGCCAACCCCTTCGGCCCCGTGCAGGAGCGTCCTCTGGCCGAGCAGCTGGTGCGCCAGTACTTCGGCGTCCTCTTCGAGCGCGGCGTCAAGGTCGGTGAGATGCACACCTCGCTGGCGATCGAGGGTCAGACCAAGGACGGGCCTCGCCTGGCGGCCGAAGAGCTCTTCAGCATGATCAACGAGGACTAAGCCTCCCCTCCCCCACAGCAAAAGAGCAGCGCCCCCGAGTAGCACGTGCTACTTGGGGGCGCTGTCGTATAGAGGGCCTCACCAGCGTGAGGCGAGAGAAAGCAGCGCCCCGAGGTCCAGCGGACACTCGGGGCGCTCCATGCTTAGTTGTCGTTATCTACGATCGCGTAGACCTCCGAGATCGAGCCACGACCGGACTCGTCGTAGGAGGCTGCAGTACTCGTATAGCGGAGGTAGCGTGCAGCGTAGGCCTTGCGGAAGTAGATCGTGCCGAGGTCGAAGAGGAAGCCTGCGCTCGTGGTCTTCTCATCCCCGAGGGTGAGCTCACCTAGCGTCGTCCAGGCCTTGCCGTCCGCCGAGCACTCAAGGCGGAAGCCTACGGGCATATAGGTGGCACTCCAGTACTGGAGGTAGACCCCACGGAGCTTGGGCACGACACGACCGAAGTCTATCGTGAAGCTGATGGGAGGCTGGTCAGCTGCCAGGTCGCTGCTCTCGCCGTCGAAGAGGACGGTGGGATTATTGGCACCCTGGATACCAGGCGTGACGTCGATGAGCTTCCACTTCGTGGCACGCGTATCATCGCCATCGTCGCCGTAGTCGAGGTAGGAGACATTGCCCGTATAGCTGGCGATGAGGGCATCCTCACTCTGCTTGCGCTTGTGGAAGGTCACCGCATAGAGGTTCTGATTGCTGGAGAGCTGCACACCTGCGGGCGCGCTCTTGACCGCATCAATAGAAAAGCTGACCTTGAAGGTCTGGCTCTCGGCCTTCGTCTCGAGCTTGGACTTGTCGATGGTGAAGGTGACGGGCTCGCTAGCGATCTTCCCCGCCTTGATCGTAGCCTCGGTGGCGCTTACCTTGAGCGCGTCCTTGAGCTCAGCCTTATCGAGGGTAGACTTGATCGAGACGACGACGTCCTGCGCCTGGGGGCGCGTCAGGCGTACCGTGACCGATCCACCCAGCTCGCCCTCGATCCCATCGGAGCTATGCTTGAGGGTATGGGTCAGGGCAGGGGCGGAGTAGCGGTCGCCCTGCAGATAGACGCGGGCGGGGTAGTTGCGCTCCATGAGCTCCTCGACCGACTCGCTGTCCTTGGAGCAGGAGGAGAAGGCTGCCGTGAGGGTCAGGGCTGCACACGCAGCCACAGACCAGTGCTTGATATACTTGTTCATTCTTGTCAGCTAGCTTAGTCCTGATCGGAGCGGATATCCACCCAGTGCGAGGTCAGGTTCTGGTTAGACGAATAGAGCTCGAGGGCGGGCGTCTTACCCGTGTACTCCTTGAAGCTCGTACCTGCGCCGTCGTCCAGCTTCCAGTAGGCCATGAGGCCAGGCGTCTTGGGGTCTACGGCGTAGCGATTCTGACGGATCTGGCTGGCCGTACGCACGACGTTCCAGAAGCGTACCTCGCTCATGTAGTAGCTGGAGCGGCGGTAGGGGTGCGTGGCAGAGCGGGGGTAGGCCAGAGCGAACTCCTTGTACTGCGCCTTGATGGCGAACTTGGCGTTCTGGAACTCCCCACTGGGCTGCCCATTGACGTAGAGGCGCACCGTACCAGCGTCGCAGACGATGGCCACGTGGTACCACTTGTTGCTCTCGGGCTTGACGGTAGCGTTGATCCCGTCGTGGCCGTTGATCTTGAACTGCAGGGCCTCACCCTCCCAGCGACCGAAGATGAAGCCTGAGCCCTCACCTCCACCAGGGATCCCCGAGCCGAAGCCCATGAAGGACTGGTTGTTGTAGCGCTGGCGGATGTCGTCGCTCTTGATGCGCATCTCCACCGTCCAGGTGTTGGTCTGGATACCCTCGGGGCGCATGACACGCATGCCCTGGGTCGGCTCCAGCTTGATCGCCTTGGTCTTGATGACCTGGTCGCAGGCCACGACGAAGGTACGCTCAGCAGCCTGAGGAGCGAAGTCGGCACCCGTCACACTCGAGATATAGACGGGGACGGCGTACTTCTTACCGCTCTTCTGCAGCTCGGCGCTGAAGGGCTTGATCTTGACCGTGAGCGCGGGGGCGGACACACGTCCTGGCTCGATGGTCAGCTCCGTAGCCGAGAGCGTATAGAACTCTGCGGGCAGCAGCTCATAGCTGGCATCGTAGCGCTTATTGTAGGCCTCGAGGGCCGCCTTGTCCACCGACAGCTGCACCTTGACGGGCTGAGCCACGGGAGCAGCGGTACGGATGAGGAGCTCGGTCGAGACCTCATTGTCGCCGATGGTAAGGGTGCGCAGCGGATCAGCCGCCGCGCCGTGGATATAGACGGAGTTGTCCAGAGGCTTGTAGTCGGCATTGGAGCAGCTCGAGAAGGCTGCCAGCGCCAGCGCTAGGCCGCAGACGGATAGGATCGTCTTATTCATCTTGTTCATTGCTTAGCCTGTGATTACTTGACGGGAGGGTTCATGATGCGGATGGCGCGGCGCAGGGCGGGATAGGTCCCTGGCTGACCCGAGACGGTGTACTCGTACTCCATGTGATAGGTACCGACACCGGCCTTCTGCAGCACCTTACCGTCGACGATGGGCATCCAGCGCGCCATACCCTCGACGCTGGCCATAGTGTTGCCATAGCGGTCGCGGTAGTTGGGAGCGCCACCCGTAGAGGCGTACTTCTCGTAGTTCTCGGTGACGAGGTACTTACGTGCCACTTCGGTCGCGGGGAGGTGCCCAGCGTAGTTGCGCACCGTCGACTGGAAGCGGCGATCCAGGTCAGCGTCGCCGCTGCTGTCGTAGGCCTGGACGATGAAGTAGTCGAAGTACTTGCCCAGCTCAGGCACCATGCTCTGAGGCTCGCCGTTGACCGTCAGGATACGACCCGTGCCCGACTGGGGGCCGAGGCGCTTGCCGAGGGTCTCGATGAAGGCCTTCATGTTGTCGGCCTTGATCTTCTTACCTGCCGTGCTGTAGTTGGCATTGTAGTTGAAGGAGATGTTCCCACTGTGCCCGTAGCTCGGCTCGAAGTCGAAGTCGAAGCCGTCGAGGCCTAGCGAGTCGATGAGGTCACAGATGGCATTGGCGTACTTCTGGATGGCGGCCTTCTGCTTGGCTAGCGCCTCCGCGCTCGTGCCGTCCTCCCAGCCCCAGTACTTGGCAGCGTCCTGGCCGGCGGGGGTCATCTGCACGCCGACGTTGTCGATGATGAAGCCAGCGATGACCTTGGTCCCCTTGAGCGTCTGCACGGCCTTGAGGTCGGCGCGCTTGAGGTCGTTCATGTTCTTCCAGTCACCCCAGAGCGAGACGAGGCCGAGGCTATCGGGGAGCCCCATCAGCTGCGTCTTCATCGAGGCACCCTCACCCGTCCAGCCAGCGAACCAGCCGAAGCCCGTGGGTGCGCCCGTCGCCTTCCAGGCGCGGAGGTTGGCGTAGTAGTCCTCCGTCGTCGTATTGCCACTTAGATCTGTGGGCTTGTACTGCGTGGGCTCCGTCCACTTGGAGCAAGAGCTCGCTCCAAGGGCGACGACAGCACCAGCAGCCAGTGCCCAGCGCTTGATATTCTTCATATGCTTATTCTTTACCATGGATAGTATAGGGCGGCCTTAGTTCTTCTTCTGCCACCACATCTTCGTGGCGAAGTTATCGGGGCCACCGAGCAGGCCGACAGCCGCCTGGATGTTGGCGCCATTGACGTCGTACTCCTTGCGCGAGAAGGGCATGCGGTTGGCCACGTCCATATTGGCGTAGGCCGACTCGACGGTGCCCACCAGCGGGAAGAACTTAGGATAGCCCGTACGACGATGCTCGCACCAGGCCTCGAAGCCCAGGGGCCAGAGGGCGATCCACTTCTGCGTGATGATACGCTCGAGGTTCTCCTCCGTGCTGGCACCCGAGTCCCAGCTGGGCGTGATGGAGCTGACGGCAGGCGTGCTGTACCGGCCCGAGGGATCGGTGTAGGCAGCAGGAGTAGCCGTGCTCGAGAGATAGCTCGTCGCCGAGCTCACACCCCACTGAGCGAAGGACAGCTTGATCCCATCCTCGTAGAGGCTCTGAGCCGTAGCCGCACCCATGTTCCAGCCGATCAGCGCAGCCTCTGCCTTGAGGAAGGCCACTTCGCTGGCCGTCATCAGGATCGTGGGGTCGTTGTTGCCCACCTGGACATTGGAGTACTTGGTGTACTCAGCACCGTCCTGCGTGGAGCCCGAGCGGATCCCCTGGAAGCCGCCGCCTGGGAAGGTCGAGGCCGTGAAGTAGAAGGCACGACGGGGGTCATTGTAGCCATTCATGTAGCTGGTGAGGTCGGCTGCCACGCGGGCATCGTTCCAGCCCTGCGTGATGAGCCAGAGCATGCTCTGCCCCTTCTGACGGAGGATGGCGTTGTCGCCGTTCTCCGTGATGACGCCGTAGGTCTGGCTGACGGCCTCCTCGGCGGCCTTGCGTGCCGTAGCGGGGTCGGCGTAGCGCATACGCATGGCGATACGCAGCTTGAGCGAGTTGGCAAAGCGCACCCACTTGCGGAAGTCGCCCTGGTAGACCAGGTCCTGATCCTTCATGAGGATGGCCGTAGGATTGACCGTCAGGTAGCTCGTGATCTCAGCGATAGCGGTGTTGAGGTCGGCGAGCATCGCCTTGTAGACAGCCTCCTGCGAGTCGTAGGGCACGTGCAGGTTACCACCCTCGATCTGCGTGTAGGGGATGGGGCCGTAGAGGTCGGTGAGGCGGTGCATCAGCCCGACGCGGTTGATCAGCGCCCAGGCGTAGCTGATGCCACGGCCCTGAGTACCCTCCTTGATCTTACGGAACTCGGGGTAGAAGTTCGTCAGGATATCAAAGGGCGTATTGATCCAGCCCTCGTGCATGTAGCGGAAGACCGAGAGGTTGTTGTTCCACTTCGTATTGCTCATCAGGAAGCGGCCCCAGGTATCCCCAGCGAGGCTGAAGTGCTGGAAGTAGCCCGAGCTAGCCGCGGGCACGATGAGCTGCTGCAGCTGGGGGAAGGAGGCTGCGATCTCGTAGTTGTCCCCACGGAGCTGCTCCTTGGTGAAGCTATTCTGCGGCTCGTTGATCTCATCGAAGCCACTGGTACAGCTGGCGACCGAGCCAGCCACGACGAGCGTGGAGAGCAGGATCTTCTTGGATATATTCATTGCTTGTAGTAGTCTTAGGTAAGGATACTAGAACTCCAGTCGGAGGCTGAAGCCGAAGCTACGCAGCGAGGGCATCATGAAGATGTCCGAGCCCTGGTTGTAGGTACCCGTGGAGGCCGTTGCCTCGGGGTCGAAGGGAGCCTTATTGTAGATCATCCAGAGGTTGCGCCCGACGAGGGAGGCCGTGAGGCGAGCCTTGTTGGCGAGCCACTTCTTGGGCAGCGTGTAGCCCAGCGAGAGCTCCTGCAGGCGTACGTTGGTCGCATCGTAGATGTACTCCTGGAGGATACCGTTGCGGCCAGCCACTTCGTTGTAGTAGCCCTCTGCATCGACCATACCCTTATTCACACGGATACCGCCTGCGTTGCGTGCATCAGCCGAAGCCTGCGATACGCCGTAGGCATCCATCATCATCTGCGTCATCGAGGTCACCTGACCACCGAAGCGAGCTGCGACGAGTGCCGTGAGGTTGATCCCCTGCCAGGAGAAGGCATTGCGCCAGCCGAGGTTGCCATCGGGCAGTACGCTACCGATCTTGCGGGGCGTCTCGAGGTTGGTCGCCTTGACATTATTGGAGGAGGGGTCTACCCAGATATTGCCGTTCTCATCGCGCTGGAAGTCACGCGAGGTGTAGAGGTCACCCATAGAGCCATCCTTCACCAGGCGCACGTTGCCCATGTTGAGGAAGGGCAGGCTGTAGGTCTCCTTGGTGACGGGGTCGTAGTAGTTGTCCAGCAGCTCGACGATGCGGTTGCGGTTGAAGCTGTAGGTGACGTTGGTCTCCCAGTTCAGCTTGCCGAACTCCTGACGATAGCCGAGGGCGAACTCCATACCATAGTTGCGCACATTACCCGACTGCACGTACATCGAGGAGTAGCCACTGGCGGGCGAGGTCGTGATATTGAAGGTCTGATTCTTCGTATCCGACAGGTACCAGGTGACGTCCAGCGAGAGGGCGTTGCGCAGGAAGCGCATGTTCAGACCCGCTTCCCACGAGGAGGTCTTCTCAGGATAGAGCTTCCCGAGGGGACGGTAGGTGGGGGCTACCCAGGTACGCGACTTGGAGTCCCAGGTGTAGCGAGGCTGCGTGAGGTTGCGTGGCAGCGGCGAGCCTACGTCCGCGTAGGACACACGGGCCTTGAGGTAGCTGACGAACTCAGGTAGCTTCACCATATCGGAGATCACACCCGAGAGCCCGATCGAGGGGAAGAAGTAGGAGAGCTGCTCCGTACCGGCCAGCGTCGAGGACCACTCATTACGCGCCGTGACGGTGAGGAAGAGGTAGCGCTTGTAGCCCAGCTCGGCGCTCCCGAAGGTCGCCAGTGAGCGCTCGCGCCAGCCGCCTGCGCTCGGAGAGCCGAGGTTGCGGTCGATGTTGTAGACGTTGAAGCCATTGGGCACATCAGCCAGAGGACCGCCGTAGCCCAGGGACTTGTAGGAGGTGTTGGAGAGGCTACCCCCGATATTGGCCGTGAGGCTGTAGTCGTCACCGAAGTTCTTGTTGATGTTGGCCATAGCATCGGCGTACATCTGCTTCTCCTCGGAGCGGCTCTCGCCATAGCTCCCCTTGAGGCTACCGCCCGTCCAATAGGTATCGGTACCAGCGCGGAACTTGTCCGAGCTATTGACCACGGAGTTGTCGATGCGGATACGTCCCGTCAGGTCGAGCCAGTCAGTGACCTTCCACTTGAGGCTACCGTTGAGCATATAGCGCTCGCGGCCCTGGTGGCGGTTCTTGCCATACATCTGCCAGTAGGGGTTCTCCATGTCGATACCGCCGTTGCCCCAGCGCCAGTTCTGTACGCTGACGTTGCGCGCCTCGTCGTAGATCTCATACTGACGCACCTCGTCGAAGCTCTCCCCACGAGGGTAGAGGTAGAGTGCGGGCAGCGGGTTGTAGTAGTAGCCCTGCGCCACCATGTTCTTCTGATTCTGGATGATGTACTGCGCCCCGAGGTCGAGGTGGAGCTTATCGCCAAGGAACTTGGTGGAGTTACGGAAGGTGAAGTTGTAGCGGTTGTAGTGGTTGTTGGGCAGGATCCCTGCGGAGTTGGTCGTCGCTGCCGAGAGGTAGGTCTGATTCTTGTCCGTACCCGTGGTGAGGGCTACCGAGTTGATGACGTTGGTCCCGGTGTTGAAGAAGTGCTTCGGGTCGTAGTTCAGCGCTGCGCCCTTAGCACCCCAGCTGCGGAAGGAGCCAGGGACATTGCCGTACTCGCTCTGGAAGCGGGGCATGATGAAGGGATCGGAGAAGGTCGTGCTGTTGGAGAACTCGAGCTTGACCTTACCTTCCTTACCCTTCTTGGTGGTGATGAGGATGACCCCCTGTGCAGCGCTGGAGCCGTAGAGGGCAGCAGCGGCAGGCCCCGAGAGGACGCTCATGCTCTCGATATCATCGGGGTTGATGTCCGAGATACCTTCGCCGCTTGGCTGCGAAGAGTACTCCCCAGAGGTGCTACCATTGTTCACGTTGAAGATGGGTACCCCGTCGATGACGTAGAGGGCATTGTTATTGGCGCTGATGGACTTGATCCCACGCATGACGACACGCGTAGCACCACCGACCCCGGCTGCCGAGCTATTGATGTTGACCCCAGCGACCTTACCGGCGAGGCTGTTCATGAAGTTGGCGTCCTTGACGGCCGTCAGGCTCTCGCCCTTGACCTCCTGGACATTATAGCTCAGCGCCTTCTGCGAGCGCTTGATCCCGAGGGCGGTGACGACCACGGCATCGATCTGCTTGTCTGCCGAGGCGAGCTCGATCTGGAGCTCCGTCTGCTTGCCTACGGGCACCTCCTTGGTCGTGTAGCCGATGTAGCTGACCACGAGGGTAGCCCCAGCCTTCACGCCCTTGAGGGTGAACTTACCGTTGATGTCGGTCACAGCACCCTGTCCCGACGCTCCCTTTACGGTCACTGTCGCTCCGATCAGGGGCTCATGATCAGCGGCATCCGTGACGGTACCGCTCACACCTCGACCCTGAGCAGCTGCTGTAGCCACACAGAGCACGAGGCTCATGAGGAATAATAGTACTTTCTTCATATAGTTAAATTAAACACACTTGTGTACAATCCTTGGGCTGGGTGAGGCGCAGTGCGTGGCGCTGCTCACCCGACGAGCAGCTCCCCGTGTAGGGCGGCTGACTCGCAATGGCCTTTCTGCCGCTAAGCCCCCCGAAGCAAAGGGCAGGTCGCGGCAAAAAACCGGGCTAAGATAGGCAAAATAAGCCTGCCAGCAAAGGCGTATTAGGCCCTGAGACTTAATAAATTATTTAAGGAAATATATTCCCCTCATTCTCTGCCCGCTACGCCCCTCGGGAAGGGTGCTTGCCCAAGGCGTGCGAAGGCCCCGCTGCGCCCTTATTTAGGCTGCCGTCCCCACCCGAGGGAGGCTGCGCGGCAGGCTTAGCCCAGAGCGCTGCTGAGGGATACCAGTCAGGAGGCTGAGGGACGTCCATCAGCGCCGTGAGGGATAGCAGTCAGCGAGCCGAGGGATAGCCCTCAGGAGCACCTCGGGATAAGGGCGAGGAAAGCCCCCTACTAAGGATCTCCGCTGCCCCAAGCAAGGCCTCCACCCAAGCGCCCGCAGCGGCCGAGCCCGAGCACAGAAAAAGCCGAGCGGACAGAGACGCTGCTGCATCGCTGTCCGCTCGGCTGGGGGCTTCGCCCACCTGGGGCTGCCGAAAGGGCTTAGAGGGGAAGGTAGACGACCTTCTTGGTCTTAAAGAAGTCCTCCTTGAAGGTCGGATAGAGCTCCTGCACCTCGACGATACGCTTGTAGGGGCGTAGCTCGGCCTGCAGCTCTCCGCCCTTGAGACAGATGAGCCCATTAGGCATCCCGTTGCGCTGCTCGTGGTGCACGAGGCGACGCACGAAGCCTACCAGCTCGCTGAGCTGCATCACGGCGCGGCTCACGACAAAGTCGAACTGCTCCTGGACGTCCTCGCCACGGCCGTGCAGCGTACGCACGTTCGTCAGCCCAAGGGCCTCGGCGACCGCTGCGGCGACCTTGACCTTCTTGCCTATGCTATCGACGAGGAGGAACTCACACTCGGGGAAGAGGATCGCCAGCGGGATCCCAGGGAAGCCGCCACCTGTGCCGAAGTCGAGGATACGCGTGCCGGGCTTGAAGCGGATCATCTGTGCGATGCCCAGCGAGTGCAGGATGTGATGCTCGTAGAGGGCGTCGATGTCCTTGCGGGAGATGACGTTGATCTTGGCGTTCCAGTCGCGGTAGAGGGCGTCCAGAGCGGCGAACTGGCGCTGCTGCTCCTCAGTGAGCTGGGGGAAGTACTTCAGGATAAGCTCCATCGAATGGTAGGGGGACTTAGTTCGTAGGGAGATAGGCCGCGAGCGGCGAACCAGGGCGCAGGAGCTTCGTCAGCTCGACATAGGGCACGCGCACACGGATCGTACCCGCGGCAAAGGGGGCTATCTCGTAGGGGTTGTAGCAATAGATGAGTCCCTCGGGCGAGAGGGTGAAGTTATCGTTCGGAGCAAAGTCCGTGAGGTAGGCCCCGATCTTCTCCTCCAGCTCCTCGACCGTCTTGCAGCCGTAGGTCGCGAGGGCGCAGCGCTGCAGCACCTTGGCGAGCTCGGGCTGATAGCCGTCGACGAAGAGGTCGCCCTCACTGAGCACGGTGCGCGTCTTGAGGTCGATGTTGTAGTAGGAGGTGCCGAGGAGCCCATGCGCCGCACCTGCCGAATAGGTGTAGAGCTCCTTCTGCAGCGAGAGCAGCCCGTGGGGGACATCTACGAAGCTGGCCTTGGTCACCAGCGAGAGCTCGCTCTTGAGGTCCGCGATCTCCTCAGCCGTGTACGTCGTGATACTATCGTCCGAGGCGAAGAGATACTCCGCCCGCACCTCACGCGCATAGCGTTCCAGCGCCTCCTGCGGCGGGATGCTGTCGTAGCCGTCCCCGAAGGTCAGACGCCCGAAAAGGCGCTGCAGCGTGCTGTCGGCCTTAGGGAAGAGGTAGTTGATGAAGACATCCACCGAGGAGCCCTTCTTGTGCACATCGTCGTCGTAATAGGTACGGTCGAGGATGAGGGAGTCCCACTGGATCTCGGAGAGCATAGCCGCCGAATCCGCCGCGCCCTTAGCTCCACCCGAGCCCGTGCAGGCCGTGAGCGAGAGGAGAACAAACAGCCCGAAGGCCAGCAGCAAGGAGGGGATACGATGTGACATAAGCATAGCAATACCTGCGATTATCAAGTGTGTAGCAAAGATACGGAATTATAAGCCGCCCACCTAGCCGCGCCGCTCTCCGCCACCCCCTGCCGCGCCCCCATCCCGCTCCCTGCCAAGACGCCTCCATACACTGCCCACTGCACCTCCATGCTCTCTCTGCCGAGCCAGCGCTCACAGCCGAACTCCTTCCTCGCCACTGCTTACTACCCCCCCTCTGCACGCACTCCGATCCGCCTCCCGACGTCCTATAGTCGACCAGCAAGGCATAAGGGGAAGCTCGCCCAGCGTAGTGTGCAAGGCAAGCCGCGCAGAGGTCTAAGGGAAGCCTGAAAAGCCGATAAGCCAAACCAGCGTAGTATATAAAGGCAAGGAGGGAAAGGGGCAAGCAAGCGCGGAGCCCTAAGACAGTGCGGCTATAAGCAAGGAAGAATGCCCCGCCGCCCCGCCGCGCACAGTAGGGATAAAAGGAAAGCCGCTAGTCTCTAGGCGTACCTAGTAACTAGCGGCTCTTAGTCGGAAGTGGAGAATAACGGATTCGAACCGTTGACCCCCTGCGTGCAAAGCAGGTGCTCTAGCCAACTGAGCTAATCCCCCAAGGGATAGAGAAAGTATCAAAGGACTTTAAGTCTGTCACACATGGCTTAGCGCCAATGTGTAGTCCCAAAAGACTTGTGCCTGATACACATTGGCTTAACGCCGATGTGTAGTCCCAGGCAGACTTGAACTGCCGACCTCCACATTATCAGTGTGGCGCTCTAACCAACTGAGCTATAGGACTGAGTTGGAAGAAAGCACTGCGGCTTCTCATGCCAGACTTCCTTTCTCTTATTCTTAAAACAGTGTCAGTGAGTACAAGAAGAAAAACGAACCAAAGGTTCTTTTATTTTCTTGATTACCATTAACTTCTTGACATGTATACTTAAATACTTATCAACTAAATCAACTAATAAGCGAACTCTCCAGAAAGGAGGTGTTCCAGCCGCACCTTCCGGTACGGCTACCTTGTTACGACTTAGCCCCAATCACCAGTTTTGCCCTAGGCCGATCCTTGCGGTCACGGACTTCAGGCACCCCCGGCTTTCATGGCTTGACGGGCGGTGTGTACAAGGCCCGGGAACGTATTCACCGCGCCATGG